>Ga0209211_10012461_pt1 | contig 10694 bp, 9 predicted proteins | sample RifGroA2_FD_183992 | JGI IMG/M metagenome (GOLD analysis project Ga0209211, IMG submission 183992) | Groundwater microbial communities from Rifle, Colorado, USA - Groundwater A2 (SPAdes) (version 2) | ecosystem: Environmental > Aquatic > Deep subsurface > Groundwater | place: Rifle, Colorado...
GCCCGTAAGGAACCGTCTCGTCGGCATGGACATGCAACTCGAAGTTATCCTTTCCTGCCGCAGCATCGGCAAGCCGCTGCGCAAGTTTTTCATCGCTTAACGCGATGCTATCGAGCGCGATCTTCCCCTCCGCATTGATGGTGACAACCTGCTGTTTGGTGTCCATGCGCGTCGTCACTGCGGCTGTCTTGGGCAGCTTCACTTCCAGCGACTGCGACAACAGCGGTGCGGTAACGATAAATACCACCAACAGCACCAGCATCACGTCCACCAGCGGCGTGACATTGATCTCGCTCATCATTTCCTGATCGGATTGGGTATGGAAAGCCATGTCACACCTTATAGTCGTATTTGCGCGCCAGCCTGGCGAAGTCATCTGCAAAATTCTCGAATTCCGTGAGGTTCAGCCGCAAGCGGCGCAAAAAATAGTTGTATGCCAGCACGGCGGGCAGCGCGGTCGCAATACCGAACGCGGTAGCGATCAACGCTTCGCCGATCGGCCCCGCCACCACATCCAGGCTAGCCGAACCGGTTTTGCCGATTTCCTGCAACGCATGCATGATGCCCCATACCGTGCCGAACAGCCCGATAAAAGGCGAAGTTGATCCGACACCTGCCAACTCGGCCAAGCCGCTTTCCCCCTTGCGTTGCAAGTTGCGTATCTGCTGGCGCAGAGCATTTTCCATCAGCTCCTGCGGCGCGCCCGCATGTTTGAGATCGGTCTTGCCGCTGGCCATTTCTTTCAAGTCGGTAAAAGCGGTGCGCGCCAGACTGGCAAGCTGCCCTTCGTGCTGTTCGCTCACCCGCTCGGCGCTCTTCCAGTCGGGCGAATCCCAGAATTGCTGCTCGAAAATTTTATTCACCCGCCCGTTGCGCCTTTGTTGCACCAGTTTGTACAGTATGATCGACCAGGTAAACACAGAACACAACAGCAACACAACAAGCGTGACGCTGACAACAATCGAATCCCCACTGAATAACTGCATCATCAATCCTCTTTCAAAATAAACGGAATCGGCACTAAAAACCATTTGGATACAACCTGCCCGCCGTGGCGCGCCGCGACGAACCGCCAACCGCGCACCGCCTGCAGCGCCGCGTTGTCGAGCACATCATGCCCGCTGCTTTGGTGCAGCTTGACCTGGCCGGGCAAACCGCTTGCCAGCACCTCGACATTCAGCACCACCTTGCCCTGCCAACCCATGCGCCGCGCCACCATCGGATAGGCCGGAACCGGGTTATTCAGGTACGCCGCCCGATAATCCGGCTCGCGGTCAGGCAGGCTGGGCAAAGCGGTCACGGGTTGCGGAGGCGCCGTGCTGACTTCAGTCGGCACGGGCGTTTCAGCAGGTGTAATAGGCGTTACGACTTCCGGCACGGGTTGCGCGCGCCGCTCGACTGGTTTTGGTTTGGCTACCGGCTCGGGCTTGGGCTGCGGTTCCGCCGCAACGGGCTGCGGAGGGCTCGGCATGGCTGCGAAGCTGACCGACATTTCCTGATGTTTCGTCACCGGAAGGCTGGGCATCGCCACCAGGAGCCACAACAGCAAAGCATGGGCAAGCGCCACCAATGCCACAATCAGCGAGCGGTCGCGCAACGGTAAATCTGTCGGATTCATAATCGTCAAAGCCAATGGATAGGCCAACGAGCTCATGGCATTACTTGGGAGCGTACTGCTCTTTGACCCATCGCTCCACTTCTTTCTGCTCAAGCTTGCCGCTGATGGCCTTTACTTCGCTGTTTGCACTGAAAAAATAAGTGCGCGGCAGTTCGCCCTGCCACCTCTTGTCGATCTCGAAACGCAAACGATCCGCATAACCGTCCGCGAATAACCAGGTTTCGGTTTTGCCCAGGGAGATTTTTGCCAAGACAGCGGAAACCATTTTTTCTTCTTCCGGCGTATCCGTGGATACCAGCACCAAATCGAGTTTCGGGTATTTTCTGGCCAGTTTCTTGAGCATGGCCAGTTCGACCTTGCAATAGCTGCAACTCAACGACCAGAAGCTGACGATGAAGGGCTTCCCCTGCCGCGCGGAAACGATCTGCTGGTAACTGCCGCGGACAAACGGCTTTATTTCCTTGGTTGCCCATGCCGGTGCCGGAGCAAACAACAACAAGGTCAGAACTAAGCCCAGCAGAGTGCCTGGTCGCTTCATTTATTATTTACGCCTATTTCGATCAGGCGATAGCCTTCTTTTTTGGTGTTCCATGACAGGTAAGCCTGGCTGCTTTCGCCGATCAGCAATGGCCTATCGGATACGTCAGAAGTAGCTGCCAGTTTTTCCGGCGCAGACCAGGATTTTCCGCCGTCATTGGAAAGCATCCCGAGAATCCCGGTACTCTCCCCGTCGAACTCCTTCCAGACAAGGTAGACGCGGTTGCCCATGCTGAGTACATAAGGATGTGCCGCCTGCGCTTCGAAGTTGCCGAAATTCAGCGTGCTGGAAAAAGTCTTGCCCTGATCACTTGAGTGTGCGTAGAACAGGCCATGCCGTTCGGGCGCGTTGTTGAACCAGGTGGCGTGATAGATGCCATCCGACGCGATGGCAAGGGACGGCCCGTGATGCGGGCAGGCGGCAATATTCCAATTCTCGTGACTGAGCCGCAGTGGGGTCATCTTGCCGTCCAGTTTGACCAGCGCATGGTCGCGGATATTGGTATCGTAGATATGACGCCAGGCAATGACCGGATAGCCATCGGTATCTATCGCCATCGCGACGCGACAACATTCGCAGGAATGGTCGGCAGCCTTGACGTTGGTTCTGAAACTCTTGCCTTCATCATCGGAAACCGTGTAATACACCGCAATACCGCTGTATTTCTCACCTTTTTTATTGGCTGTTGCGGCATCGCGTTTGTCCAGCCAGGCAATATAAATCTGGCCGCGCCCATTCACCCCCATCGAGTCGAAGCGGTGGGTAAAAGGCTCGAGATTGTCATTCACCGTAAGCGGCGCCGAAAAACTTTTCCCGTCATCCACCGAGCGGCTGAAGCGCACATTCCCGGCAAAAGGTGTCTCCAAGCTTCGGGTGTAGGAAACATAAATATTACCGTTGCCCGCCACCAAGATTTTCGGGCGGTTCTCGCCGTCTGCGGCGACGAACTCGGCTTCCTGATTAACCATAACCGGCGTGCTGTAGGTTTTGCCCCGGTCGTCGGAACGGCTCACCGTGACATGGCCGTCCTTCACGGATGCCACCCACAACCTGCCCTTCGCGTCGAACGTGGCAGTGACGGCAAGCGGCTGGCGCGCGAGCGATGTTTGCCACATCTTTGCCATGTCGTGAGATTTAGCGGGGGCAGTGCCTTTGGGGTCGGCAGCCAGGCTTGTCCCGTTAACCGCCAGGCAGAGCATAAAAACTGCCCAACAGCCGCCGCGAGACAACCAGCCGCTTACCGATCCATCTGTCTTTTTTCCTGCTGCCATTATTTCTTGCCGTCAAATGTGTAATTGAGGCCGACCATCAAACTGCGCGGCGCACCCGTCGAATAGGTGTCCATGGTACTCGAAGTATATGCCCCGGTTCCAGAGTAGGAGCTGCTTGCCGAATCGGCATACAACCGCCCAGTCAGGTTGCGCCCTTGCAGCCAGGCTTCCCACCCGCCAGCCAGCTTGTAACTCCCGTTCAGGTTAAACAGGGTATGCCCGGAGTAACGCACCGTGTTGGCGTTATTCATCCAATAGCCGCTCTGGCGAACCATTTGCAATGCCACACGCGAATTTTCAAACGGCTTGTAGCCGATTTCCGCCGTAGCGGAATCAGGCGCGGCCGGCATTTCCTTGCCACTGTAATTCAGGGTAGTAGAAGCCATGTATTGCACAAAGCGATGGCTCGCCAGGCTGGCACCAAAACGTGCATCGAACACGGCACCGCTATCCCACCCAAGGTTTACTTCCACGCCTTGGCTGCGTGTGCGTCCAGCATTCTGGTTGACGGAATTTCCCTGGGCAATGGTATAGCTCACAATGGTATCCGTGCCATCCAGCCGATATACCGCCGAATCCAGCTTGAGCGCGCCGTCAAAAAATGCCATGCGCAACCCCAGTTCATAGTTGTTGTAAGTGGATGGCGTAAGGTTAGGCACAGCCGATTTGCCATACAACTCGCTCACTTCCGGCGGCCTAAATCCCTCGCTGATATTCGCATACACGCTGGCGCGGTCATTCACCGCGTAAGTAGCGCCGATTTTCGGGCTGAAATGCGAGAAGCTGCGCGACTCGGATGGTGCGCCGTAATTCGCGCCAGGCGCCAGATTATTGGTGAACTTATAACCGATACTGTCGGCGCGCCCGCCAGCCACCACACGCACCTTGTCGAACGGCGTCGCCTCCCATTGGGCAAACAACGCAGTGTTCTTGATGTCCGTCTGGTAATCGCGCTTCCCGGTCAAATAGGTAGTGCTGGCAACCTGCCCGGTATAAACATTGGCCGCATTCCTTGTGACATCCAGATTGTCGCTCCTGTAAGTATTAGGGCTCTGGTCGTAATACACCCCGGCGATCAAACGCGAAGAAAGCCACGCGAATTCCTGCTGATGCTTCACATCCAGCCCGAATGATTTCACAGCATTATTATTTATTGTCCCACGATAACCGGTCGCGCAAGTCGGCCCTATGACACAGGCGGAAATTGTGTAATTCGGCAACTGCCCATGCTCATTCTGGCGACCGAACAACGTTGCCGTGGTCAAGCCATTGTGCAACGTCTCGCCTTCCCAGACCGCCGTCAGGCGAGTCGTCTTGTCCTTCCGCCAACTGAATGTCTGATAGCTTTTTCCGGGAGTAGCATGATAATCCGCCGGATTCAGGCTGCCCGGCGTCGTAGAATCCAAGTTGTTATGCGTCAACACCGCATGAACTAGCGAAGATCCTCCCAGGACGTAGTCGCCCCGCAGTGTGAAAGAATCCTTGTCGCCTTTGCTGTATTGCTGCCAGTTGTCGCGGCTGCGGCGGGAACTGTAATGCGAGAATCGCAAACCGACATCGCCCCAGCTATTGCTTGCCCCGGTATCCACGCGGTCAAACCCGCTGGTGCTGTCGTGACGCACCCCCACGCTGGCGTAAGGAGTAAGCGAGGGGCGTGCGGTAATAAAATTCACCGCACCGCCGATCGCATTGCTGCCGTAAAGCGACGAGGCCGCACCCTTCACCACTTCCACGCTTTCAGAACCCGCCAGATTCATTTCATTCAATGAGTTATGGTTGAACACACCCAATGGGCGGATGGGAACGCCGTCTTCAAGGTACTGGTACACCGCCTGGGTGCTGTTAGGCTGGCGAATACCCATGCTGTGTTGCTCATTGCCAAGATCGTTCCAGCTCACCCCGGCGATGCGGTTGATTACGTCCCCCATGGTCTTGGGCTTGTCGCGCTTCAATGCCTTGTTATTCACCACACCAATCGCCACGGGTGTTTCCGTCAACTTGGTAGCTGTGCGCGACCCGCTCACCACCACTTCATCCATCAACTGCGGCTCATCCGCCGCAAATGCCGCATTCGCCACACTCACATAGATGCAACTCAACGCAAACAATCTTCCGCTGTCAACCAACTGCTTTTTCATCACTGCCTCTCTCCACGCTATATTTTAAATACGGATTTTGAAAAACTAGCAGATGCTACAGACAGAAAAGCCGCTTGGGAATGCGGCATATTGTCGCACCCCAAAAGCAAATCGCCCCGCATGGCTAACACGCTGGGCGATTAACAGCAATGGCGTACAACTACCCCAACAAGCTTGGTGTCAAGTTGTGATTTTTTTGCACTCGTTAAAGCAGACGGCGCATGAATCAGCCGTTTGTTTGCAAACCTCGTGCTCTTTCTCGAACTTACGGCACTCCTTTTCACAATCTTTGCAAATATCCATCACCACTCTTGCCATTTTGGGGACATGCGGCGAATTGTAGTTGGCAAGCTGCTCAATTGCGGCACATGCGGCAATCATGTCGTTGACACGCATGGCGCATATGGCCATCCCCTTGTTTTCGCCCTGGCTCAAAATCTCAAGATTATGCTGGAGACATGCCTGGCCTGTTTTCACGCTGTCGGCGGCAGCGTCGATCAGGCTTTGGTTTTTTTGCGTATGTTTATGAATGGCATGCTGATGCTCGGCAGGTTGTTTGGTTTTTTCTGCGGCAAATGCCGCATTACCGGCAGCAGCAAGTACCATACCCCCGGTTGCCACTTTGAGCATTTCTCTTCTGTCCATGATTGATCTCCTCATTAAGTTGATAAACGCGACACGGAAAATCGGGGATTAGTCGATTTTGAAGTTGGCCTTCAGCCACAAATTACGCCCCACCTCATTGACGCGCGTAGTCTGGGTAAACCCGGATACCGCCGCGCCGCCTTTGCTGAGATGTTCGGCATACGCCCGGTTGGCCAGATTATCTATGCCCGCGCTGACCAGTATACTTTTGGTAGCGCGCCATGCGGCATTCAATGAAAGGATGCCGAAACCTGCGGTGCGCCCCACGTCCTGTCCGGCAATATTGCCTTTAAACTGGTCAAAACGATCCTGTGCCGCGACCATGCGTAACAGGGCACCGACATTCCACACACCGTTGTCATAGGTTGCGCCTACGCGCCCCTCCAGCGGTGAAATCTGCGCCAGCGCGATACCATCGGTATTGTTGCTGCCGCGCACGTAAGCCAGTGAACCGTCCACTTTCCATTGCGGCGCGAATTGCCAGGCGGCGTTGGCTTCGCCGCCCCAGGTCGTTGCAGAAACATTGCGCGTTATTGATACGGCATGGTCCGCACATGTGGTGCCATATCCGGTAAACACATTCATCATGGATTTGCATGCGGATTCGATCAGATTGAAATCAGTGATCTTGTTGTAAAAGCCAGATAACGAGCCGGAAACATCGCCCTGTTTGTAGGTCATGCCGACATCCAGTTGGGTGGTTTTTTCCGGGCGCACCGTATCGAAGGCGCTCAACGTGGTCGCTGTTTGCTTGTAAATTATTTCCCAGTAATCGGGCGCGCGTTCGGTATGGCCCAGACCCGCGTAAAAAGTAGCGGCATTGTTTAACACGTCGCGTTCATAACGGGCGAAACCGCTCTTCAACGTGTCGCTGCGTGCATGGTTGGCGGTATTGTTGGCCGTGGCGGTCATGCCCATCATGCCTGCCAGCACCGTGGCGCGTGTGTCCTGCGCTTTCCACCAGTCGGCGCGCAGGCCGGCGATGACGCGCGCATCGTCACCGAGTTGATGCATTAATTCACCGAATATTCCGTTGTTCCGGAAGTTGGCATCTTCAACGCGCGCCTGCAAGTCGTAACTTGCCGCACCCTGACCGGGTGCTTTGCCGGTGCGCCCAGTATGCACATTTGATTGCGTATCCAGACCCAGTTTGAGTTGAGTCATGTCGGCCAGATTCAGCGTGCCGACAATTCGACCGCCGGTTGTGGTGCGATCCGGGTTCATTGCGGCCATCATGCTTGCCGGATTGCCGCCGGCACGCATGCTGTAGCTATCCATCACATGGTCGATGTAATTGCGGTAAATCTGTGTTTCTATCTTGTCCAGCAGGCCATGATTAGCATTTTTCCAGTCCGCTTTCAGGCCAACGTTGTCGCGCGAAAACTTCGAACCGTCAACCGTGCGGTCGGCGTAGGCTGCTTTGCCGTCGCTTTGGGCCACCGACAATTCGATACGCGTATTGTCGTTCGGGGTCAGGCCGATGGCACCATTGGCGCTCCAGCGCGAATAATAGGAATGTACGCTGGTTCCGTTGCCGTCCTTGTAATCGTCGGCGCTGGAATGGGTCACAATGCCGCGCGCGTACCAGTCAGGCGAGCCGCCGTGCACGTCGGCCATCACATCGGCGCGGCCAAAATTGCCCAGTGTCGCGCTGCTGTCAAACCCGGTGCCGGTATCGCTGCGGCGCGCAAGATTGCGTTCAAATAACACCGTTCCGGCCGAATTGCCCGGGCCGTGCTGTAAGGTTTGCGGGCCTTTAATAACAGTGATTTTGTCGAAAGAAGATGGGAATATGTAAGCTGTCGGCGGATCCATGCGACCGCTGCAACCGCCCAGAATCTGTTCGCCATCCAGCAGAATGTTCAGGCGCGAACCAGCCATGCCGCGAAACACCGGGTCGCCATCGGTGCCGCCCTTGCGGATCACCGAAAAGCCGGGAATGGTCTTCAGGTATTCCGCACCGTCGTGCGCGGGGATCGGCTGGCGCGGCTTGCGCGGATCGGTGGTCACCACCAGCGGCTGTTGCATCGCCGGGGCGGTGACCACGACTTCAGGCAATGTTTCCACCGCCGCAAATGCGCCGGGCGCAAACGCCAGTGCGACACAAACAGTTATACGCTTCAATTGCATTTTTTTCTTCCTGTAAATAAATAAAATTGCGGCGCGATTATCGTTGCGCTAATTTGGTTTGGGAATGCGGCATATTGCCGCGCGACAAATTGCCGCACCCCGAAACAAATCGCCACGCAAGGCGGGCACAAGGGGTGTTTATCTTTATCTCACAGCACCAGCAGCAACCTCCTCAAACCCAACAAAATCAGTACAGCAGCCGCGCCCCAGCGTATCCAGCGCGTGATCCATTCACGGTTATCGCGCAGTTTTTTGCCAAACAGGCTGATCAGCGGCAACAGAATCAGCAACGGGGTCAGCGCCGCGCCCAGCCCGAAAACCATGCCGTTCGCCATGCCCATCTTGATGCTCCCTGCTGCGGCGCATACCGCCAACAGCGAAGCCAGTGGAGCGCATGGGGTCAGGCTCAGGGAAAACCCCATCAGCAGCGGCGGTGTACTGCCCGCGCTACGAGCCGCTCCGCATGGTGAATGCGGCTTGTCTGCGCGCAGTAGCCATAGCCCTGCCGCAATGGAGGCCAAGCCGATCACCGCATTGCCTGTTCCGCCACGCATGGCTTCCGATAACCACACCCCTGCCCCGCCTGCGATTGCGCCAAGCAAGGTGTAGGCAATGATGCGTCCGGAGATGAACAACGCGGTATCGCGCAACACATAAAACTGTGAACCGCCGCGCCCTAACACCCAAGTACCCATGAACGGCAGGCAGGTGACGGTGCAGGCGGTCAGGCCGAGCGACAAGCCAAGCAACCAGACGGCAAACAGCGTGGTTTCCTGCGGGATCAATGCCGAATTAAAAAATTCATCCATTGCGGTTTTCCTTTACCGGCTTGAGCCAGATCACCTTATTTTTCGGCAAACCTTCCGGTGTTTCCAGCTTCACGCGTTTCTTGTAATACTCGCGGGACGAGCCGAACAGCCTGAAGCCGAAGAACTTGATCTGGATCACGTCGTCGTCCGGGCAATACTCCACGCAGCGGCCGCACAGGGTGCAATCTTCGTGGAATGCCTTTTTGCCGTGCTCTGTGCCAATTTCGTGAATGTCCATCGGACAGGACTTTTCGCACACGCCACACTTCGCGCATTTGTCATGCTGCTTTTTTACCAGTTGCATCGGCGAAAGCTTCTGGAACAATGCGTTCCAAGACAACAGCGGACAGATGCGGCAGAACGGCAGGCGCACCGCCAAAGCGGCGATGATGACGAAGCCAAATAACGCGTTACCCAATGCGCCAAAGAAGAAGTTGACACCTGTCGAAGTGCGCAACGCGATCTGCTCGGTATCGGCATTCAGCAGAGTAGTGGCCAAACGCGATGGGCATACCTGGCAATAAGGGTCGCCAAATTCATTGGATACAGTGCCCATGCCGGCCAGCAGCGGCAAGCCGAGTACCAACACCAGCAACATCAACCATTTGACCGGGCGCACCCTGTCGACATTGCTGGGCTTGAAGCGTTTCAGTGGCCGGCCAAGCCTCCTGCCGATCCGATAGACCACCTCTTGCACCGTGCCCATCGGGCATACCCAGCCGCAGAACGCCTTGTTGAGGAAAAAGAAAAAAGCGAAAAAAGTCGCCACCGAGATCAGTGTCGGGATGAATACCTTTAATGTGATCTCCTGCGCCTTGGCCAGCGCTTCGCCGATGCGGTGGTGGAACTGGTGCTGCGTGACAATCAGGATGCAATGGTCGCCGGTCTGCTTGTCGAATGCGCAGGCCAGCGAAGGCAGCGCCTGCGAAATGCGATCCACCGTATAAGTACCCAGCAATGCGCCGCCGTACACGGTGACGAACAGCATGATGATCTGGATGGTGAAGCGGAGTCGTGTCAGCGTCGGGAAAATAGTTTTCAGCATGTCAGGCATCCTCGTTATTGACGGTTTCAGTCGCTGTCGACTTGGTATCGGGTCCCGGCTTCGCATCCTTGCGCTGCCGCAACAGCGGCACGGCGCCGATCATGCCCAACAGCGTGAACCCAAGCCCCATCGCGAGGCTGCGCTGATCGAACGCATCCTTGCCATAGACAGCGTTGAATGCGGTCAGATAGTTTTTCCCGCCTTCCGCATGTTCAGTTGCCAATACAAAATCCGAGCTGCGCCGCCCATGGTCATGGCCACCAGCAGATTTTTGCCGAACATCCTCCTTAAAGTCATCGGGGACGTGGACAGTAACCACGCCTTGCCCATTACTGGCCAGTTCGGCTTTGGTACCATTCGTGGTTTCCAAAAAGACCTTCTGATTGGCAAGCGGCTTGCCATTAAAATTCACCAGAAAATTCCAGTCCTCATTGGCACGGTAACGGGAATGCTCGCGCGGATAAGGCTGTGGAATGATTTGCAGCTCGTACTTCTGTTGC
>Ga0209211_10012466_pt1 | contig 10692 bp, 10 predicted proteins | sample RifGroA2_FD_183992 | JGI IMG/M metagenome (GOLD analysis project Ga0209211, IMG submission 183992) | Groundwater microbial communities from Rifle, Colorado, USA - Groundwater A2 (SPAdes) (version 2) | ecosystem: Environmental > Aquatic > Deep subsurface > Groundwater | place: Rifle, Colorado...
GACTCCCGCGCCCAGGCGCTTCGACACCAACAACAGGATGCGAAAGCGCGGCACCGGGCGGAACTGTCCGGGCTCAATACCGCCAAGCTCAAGGCCTTCGAGGGCCTGGAGAAGCTTCGCCTGTCCGAGCTCGCGCACGCCGGTGTCGACACCGCCGCGTTGAAAGCGCTCGAGGATGAACTCACGGGTGCCGAAGAAACCGCCAACCGTGCCAGGAGCAGTACCCCGGTCGTCGAAAGTTACCAGCGCTGGCTCGAACGCGTGCCGCCGCAGCGACTGGAATTCAAGCGGCAGCGGCAGCAAAAAACCGAGGAAGCCGACGCGCTCCAGCGGCAAAGACAGGAACAGATGGCCCGCTTCGACGCCCGAATCGCCAACCAGCGAACGACGCTCGAAAGTGCCAAGCAGCGCGTCACACTCACTCGGCAGTGCTTGGAGCAAGCCGAAACGGCCCAACAGGCCCGGCTGGTGGGCATCGACGCCGACCTTGCCGGCGCAACCGATGAAGTCGCCATACACTGGCAGTTGCCCGAAATCCTGTCGGAACTCGACCACGCGACCGGCCAACTCCGCGATCAGGAACATCGGCTGCGCCAGCATTTGGGCGCCCTGGTCCGCGCCTTCCGCAAGCAGGAGTTCACCGCGACCAAGATCGGCGAATACGCCACGCATCTCGCCGACGATTACTGGTCGGAAGTGCAGCACACTCTGGATGTATTCGCCGACTGGTATGGTACCGCCCACGCCCAGCAGCGGGATGTTCTGGCCGGCTCGATCCGCAACGGCTGCGGCATTTTGAGGCGATTCCAGGAAGGCTTGCTGGGATTCCAGAGCAGCATCACCGGGCTATCGAGGGAGTTGCAGGCCAGCCTGGATTCCGGCATGGTGTTCGAGGCGATCCGGCGACTCTCCCTGCGCTTGTCGGCGCTGGTGGAACGGCGCCCCTACTGGGATGCCCTCGGCCATGTGCTGACCGAGCACGATCGCTGGCAAGAACTCAACTTCGCCGGCCTCCCCGGCCAGGCCTTGCTCGACGCGCTACAGGACTTCGCCCGCCATTTACCGGAAGGCGCGCTCGCCGAGAACCCGGAAACCCTGATGGACCTGGAAATCGAAGTGGATGACGGTACCGACGTCAAACGCGTGCGCAATGAAGCCGACCTGAAGCAGGTATCGAGCAATGGCCTGAGCTACCTGGTGCTGTGCCTGATTTTCGTCGCCTTCGCCAATCGCGCCCGACGCAACAACGAGTCGGCGGACCTCTGGCTCACGTGGGCACTCGACGAAATCGGCGCCATCGACGAAGGAAATTCCAAGGCTCTGCTGGCCATGCTCAATCGCAACCGCATCCGTTTGGTATCCGCCAGCCCCGAAGCCAAGGAGTCCTTGCAGGCGCTGTTCAACCACCGCTACGAAGTTCTATCGGATTTCGAAATTCGCCGGATTCTCGGCGAAGACGAGCTGCCGGAACTCGTGGAACAGGCACCCGTAGCGGCCCCGACACAAACCGACGACGCACCCGAACACTCGATGGACACGGGGACGCTGGCACCCTGGCCGTTCCCCGAACAAGCGGAAGCGACAACGGAGAGCATCGATGAGCGCTGACCGCTTCCAGTTGATTGCCGTCCGCCTGTTGCGCGGCAACTTCATCAACCGCGCGGTGAATCCGGAGCTTTTCGACTATCTGGAAGAGCCGGCCAACGTCGACGGCCTCAACGATTTTCTGGGGCGCCTGGGATTGCGGGCCTTACGTACCGGCAACGGAGAAACCTGGTTTGCCGCGCTGCGCCGGCTGGACGAATCGAACCGCAACGCGGCTCGTGAAACCGCCGCGCAGGCCAAGCGGGAGCTGCGGCATTGGGTCAGCTTCCTCAAGCTGACCATGTCGGCGCTCAACGAACCGGCTCCCGTTGCCGGTGCCTTGCTCCACGCCCATCGTCTCAATCAAGCCATCCACGAGAACCTCAACTTGCAGGAAACCCTGCGCACGCTTGCCCAGCGACTGCGCAGCACCGCCGATGCCTCCCTGCAGAAAATGCTGGAACTGGTCATCAACTGGGCGCTCCGCGAAGACCAAGGGCTGCTGGAGCCGATCGACGAGGACAAGGGCATCTATCGCCTGACCGGCAAGGTGGACTGGGTGTTGGACATGATTCTCGCCTTTGACGAGGCGAAGGAACGTGAAACACCCGCGGCGTCCCAAGCATCCGCGCAAACCGGGACGCTATTTCCCGCATCGACGGATGGCGGCTGATGCGCGAACACATCCTCAACGTCATCCAGGCGCTCCACCAGAACAAAGAATTGATTGCCGATGCCTACTGCCAGAGCCAGGGCGTCGCCCCGGAAGAGGATACACAGACGGCCTTCACCCGGTTATTCAAAGTCAAGGCGCTGACGCCCTACATCGAGGGCAGCTTCAGGTTGGACCGGCGACTGCGGGTCTTCTTCGACCGCGCGGTCAATCGCGTCAAGATCTACGGCAATTCGACGCATTACGCGCATGTGGTCGGCAAGCTGCAAGCCATGACCGAGGCCTACCAGGGCGCGCTGATCGCGGCCGATAGCCAGAGCCAGGAAGAATGTATCGACGAGATCATCGACCTGTGCGACGAGTTCGCCACCGGTATGAAGGAAGACATCGAACACTTCCGCATGATCGTCGATACCCGCAAGGGCTTTTCGGGCGGCGGAATCAAGGACCGACTGTTCCACAACAAGAACTATGTCGAGCAAGCCGCCCAGATGGTCGACGCCGTGGGGCTGCTCGATCAGGCCGATCTGCTGGATGCGGTCCAGGGATATACGGAACTCACGAGCATCCTGCGCCGCCATCTGTACAACCGGGTCGAAGGCAGCGACGACCTGCGACGCCGCCTGTTCGAGGTGCAGCAAGCGCTGAACGCCGCATTGTTCGACCTTCAGGCCGCGCATCGCATGGTGGAAGTTCTCCTCAGGCTCGATGACCGCCTGACGCGCCAGGCCGATTTCGCCCCGCCTATGTGGGAAGACGACAGTGGCCTGCCGGACATGCTGTTTCGCTTCACGGGCTTTCCGCTACCGGCCTACCCGGATGCCAATGGCGACGATAGCGAAGCCTTGTTGTCGCTATTGGCGGAGATACGCGATGATCGACGTCCTCTCGCGCGGACAACGCCGCCGCGCGCCGGCAGTCTCGACGACGCCGGCGAACCGCCTCCTGCCAGCCCCAGCCCCAGCGAATTTCGCCACGCATTGAATCTGCTCATCACCGATATCGAGCGTCTTGGCAAGGCAATCTCCGTCATGACCTGGTTGCGGACTCACCGGAATCGTCGGGCGCTTTATCCCTATTCTCCCGTGATCTGGCTGGGTACCCTGTCGGCCGCTATCGACAATGGCATGCCGCCGCCGGCAGGCTGGCGTTACCAGCATGAAATCGCCTGTTCCAACCCGCGTTGGGACACCCCCGTACTCACCGATATTTGGCTGGAGCCTTATGCTGTCGATACAGGAAGTCCAGGCGCTGCTGCGCGCCTGCCAAGCTGATACCGGTCAGCGCCCCTACAGCAAGACCGCCCAGAGGCTTGTTGATTCCCTGGGATTCGGGCGCATCGTCGGCAAGCACTGGTTGGTCGCGGATGCCGACCGGGATCGAATCCGCGCCTATCTGCAAAGCGTGGAGGATATCGACGCCACCACGCCGCCGGATGCCTGGCTGGGCCGTAATCGAATCGACGCCACCCAACTCGGACGCAATGAGAAGCTCGCCGGAAGACGTCCGCGGGAAGGACGGATCGCATTGCGGGCACCTGCCGGTCTGAGACAGGGTGCCTCATCCGTTGTTCTGCCCGCAAAAGCGTTTCTGGATATTCCGGTCGACGCGGCTGTCGATTTTCGGCATGACGTGATTGTCCTCGTCGAAAACTTCGAGGCATTCATCCACTTCGAGGATGCCCGAATCGACCTTCCGTTTTCTCAACCGCTTGTCGCATTCCGCGGTGATAGCATCAACACGGCAGATGCCGTTCTCGAGTTTCTAGGAAACAGTCGGGTACCCGTTATCGCATGGCCGGACCTTGATCCAGCGGGCCTGCTCTTCGGCGCAGGCTTGCCGCAATTGACAGGGATTCTCGCGCCTGCCGATCCTGAAGAATGCCTATCAAAGTATGGCCGGGACGATCTTCATCTGAATCAGCTACAGCAGCTTGATGCCTTGCACTTACATGGAAAGAGCTTCGCGTTGGAGCAGGCAATTCGCAAGCAGCGAAAGGGAATTGACCAAGAACGGATGATCGCCGAGAGAATGCCACTTATCCTTTGGACGATATAGCATCCCACTGTTGTCCGGTTAAATAAAGGGGCGAATCGCTGAAAGCCATGACTGACGCGGATTTCCGAGCGATGAAGGGTGGTGTCGATTTGAACGGCGATTGCCAATTCGGGCAGGCTTGCGGGATTTCGCCCGGAGGCCGCCATGAACACCGGCAAGACGCTGTTCGCCCAGATCATGGACTTTCTGCCGTGGAAGACCTTTCATCGGATCGTGGCGCGCCATGGTGGCGACAAAGGCGTTCGGGTGCTGACGTACGCCGAGCAGATCCGGGCGATGGCCTTTGCGCAACTGACCTACCGCGAGAGTTTGCGCGACATCGGCACCTCCCAGCAGGGCCAAATGGTCATACGCCACGCGGATCTCTTCGACTGGCAAGGCCGCAAGCACTGGCGGGGAGGACAACAACATGGCCATGGCAACAACATGCTTCATGCGTTGCAGTTCGACGAGCCTTAAGCGGGCCCGGACCGGATCAGGACGCAGTACCGCAACTAACGCATAAGCGAAATCATCGGCAAGCGACCGGCCGGGCTCGATCGACACCCCAGCTTTCCATGCCGAGTTTCGATCGACGATCAAGTCGTGAAACAATCCCAGAACCAGTCGCTCATGGCCGGACAGCGTGATTGACAGCCGGTCGTCGAGCGCTTCGGATATTGCCTTGACCGCAGCTCGCTCAAACAATCGGATCAGGGGTGCCTCACCGACATCCGCATTGCGCACGAGTTGAACAACGCGGTTTCCCAGGGGATCGAGAACCGGTCTTGAGAACAATTCGCTATTTTCCGAAGAGATCAGCCGGCTGAAGCCCCTGACGAGACCAATGGCGCCAGACCGGCAAGAAGCCGCTTGTACGTTGTCGCCCAGGCAGGCGCGCATCATGTTTCCCGCAGATGTACCAAACGCGTTGTCGTCGTTGCGCCAGGTGCCCAGCGCTCTCTCGATAATTCGGGCCAGCCTGTCGGTCGACTGGTTATTGTTCGGGGACACATCAAGTGCCATTGCGGCTAGATCGATTGCAGTATGCGTGATCGCGAGCCGGCGTTGGTACTCTTCCGAATCCTGCATGCCGGACATTATGCTGAACGGAATATATATTCCAACCGTCTCGATAAGGCTGGCGCCATCCGGCGCTGCCAGCCCGGTCTGGACAAGCCGGGTCGCCAAATCCCCGAGGGCGGTCCTGATGCCGCCCTGATGGCTTTTCCATACGTCGGCCATGCGACGCAGCCAGGCTGGCGATTCTTTCGAGGTCGCCAGGGCGAGGAACGCTTCCTGAAACTGCTCCAAGGACGACTTGATCTCATGATGCCGAATTTCGGCTCTTGCCGTGCAGACCATCGAGAGTCTTGTCGAGCACAGTGAGGATGGTCTTGCCTCGGGTACCCGGATCATCGTAGCCCGTCCAGCGGCCACAGAACAGCAAGGTGCACATGCCAAGCGGCTGACCAAGCGCCTCCCGGGTCTTATTCGGGGTGAGCGGACAAGTGAATTGCATGCGGTCGCGCATGAAGATGTCGTCGCGCCCCGCTTTCCAGGCGAGGGCGGTGGCCCGGTAGCCTTTGGCGAATTCCGCCGCGTCCGTCTGCCCGGCGCGGCGCAGTTCACGCTCCGCAACGGCGAGTTCATCATTACCGAGATCGAATGCGCGCATGCGAACATACGCCATCGCCCGATACAAACGCGTCCATGCGTTCGGCAACGCGCGAAAACTGCCATCCAATACGTCGACAGCTTCCATGATCGTCTCGAACGACTGGCACGTCACTGGGGCCAGGGTGTCAGATGGGAATCATGGCGCGGCGTCACGGGGCGCCTGGCAATGCAGGGATCCTCCTCCAGAATCCCCTTGCCTTGCTGGAATTGCGCGTATGCAAGATCAATCTCGCTCCCCGCTGGCCGTTTCCCCGCTTTTCTTCCCGACAGTACCGCCTTGAGCCACTCCTTTTGTGGTGGGTTGTCCAACTGGGCGAAACCGGCAAGCGGCCCCGTGTAGGCTGAGGTTCTTGAAGCGAAGGTCAGCCTGAACTTCGGATCCAAGCTGGCAAACGCCACGACATTGTCACCACCTCCATAACTGTTCTGCATGATGGCGTAGCCTGCCGAGGCATCCGGGCAACAGATCGACAGCATGCCGGCCAGACCGAAAGCAAACCCGGCTGGAATTCTCATTTGATGATCGCGATATTTTGGCCGGAGTCGTTATTCTGGGTAACGTTCACTGAGCGAGCCAGCGACGGGCTTGGCGTCTTGTCATGCGCAGGCGCCACGTCCGCAGGCCGGGTTTCCGGCAATGCAGCTTCGCTTGGAGCCCGTGTGAGAGACGGATTGGTGTTCCTCGGGACGAAATGCGTCGCCGTTTCGGTGGACTTGTCAGGCTGTTTTCCGATCCATGCGGAAAAAACCATGGCGACAGCCCCAATGGTGGCCACGATCAGGGGAACTGCGATCTTTGCATTCAAGTTCAACCTCCTTCAGGGTAGTAGGCGCCACAAAAGCCCCGACTGGATGCGGTCCTGTTCAGCGTAGCCTGTCGACGATCGCCGTCACAACATCTCGAACCGTTGTCAGTTTCAGATCGAAGTTCATGTCCATGGGAGTGCCAAGTCGCTCCTCCAGCAGAAAAAAAAGCTCGGCCAGATCGAGGGAATCGATGCCCAATTCCTCGAAGGATGCGTCGAGGCCGATTTCGTCGACGCTCTTTCGCAGGCGCCGGGCAATCGTCTCGCGAACCAGCAGGGCCAATGAATCGAAATCCCCGGAAAAAGTGTGTTCAGCCGACGGGGCTGAAGGCAAGTGAGACATTCGTTCCTCCGAAAGCAAAACTGTTTGATAGAAACATCCCCGACCGGCGCACCGGGATGGGATGGGTGACCAAGGAGAAACCGATGGCATCATCCGGCTCCAGAACAGCAGTGCCGGGTGGGTAATGGCCCATCTGCATCGTCTGCAGGCAGATAACGGCCTCGATGGCTCCCGCCGCACCCATTAAATGCCCCGTCGATCCTTTCGTGGAACTGACGACAGTCGCGCATTCACCGAATATCTGGTTCAGCGCATCGATCTCGGCCGCATCGCCGGCCTGTGTACCGGTACCGTGGGCGTTGACATAGGCGACATCCTCTGGCCGCGCGCCGCACTGTGACAGTGCCAGTCGCATCGCTTTGGCCTGGGGGCCGGCGTGGGGCTGGGTGACGCAGGCGGGATCATTCACATTCCCGTAGCCCGCGCATTCGCCCAGGACGGAGGCCTCCCGGCGCTGGGCATGCTCAAGGCTCTCCAGGAGCAGACAACCGGCACCCTCGCCGAGCACCAATCCGTTACGACCTTTGTCGAAGGGGCCGCAGAGTCGGCCGAGATTGTCTGGCTTGGCCAAGGCGGACAATGACTCCCAGGCTCGCACCACGCCCGGCACGATCAAAGCTTCCGAACCTCCCACCAGTGCGACGTCGAATCGCCCATCCCGAATACCGAGAAAGGCCTCGCCGATCGCCACGGCTGACGAAGCACACGCGCAAGAGTAGGTGGTGACGGGACACTCAAGACCGAACCGAGCCGCAATGCCGGCAGCGGCGGCATGTGTCATCGCTTTGGGCACAGTGAGCGGTGAGACGCGGCCAGCCACATCCGTCCGGCCGAAGAACAGTCGGGCATAGGCGTCCTCCATCGTCGCCGCACCGCCGTATCCCGTACCCCAGGCAACGGCGCCGATGCTGCGCGGGGAGAGTCCCGCCATACTCAGGGCTTCATCGGCGGCGAAGACCGCCATCTGGGATACCCGATCTGCGTCCTCGACACGCCGGTCGAACGTGCCCGATGGCAGCGGAGCTTCAAGCCGGGCCGCCCAGGTCTCCGGCGCGCCCGGCAGCGCACCGATCCGTTGTCGGCGAATCGCGGTTTCCCCGCGGAAAACCGGCCCCGTCAGGGTCGCCAGTCCCCACCCGAAAGCGGAGACGGCGCCCATGCCGGTGACCACGACCCGCCTCGACGACTTCGCCTCAGGCATCTGCGGCAGCCGCAGTCGTCTGGGCCTCCTTGCGATTCCGCTCCGCCAGCCCCGCCCGGAGTGCGGCGCCTTCCAGATCGACCGGCGGATTCAAGGTCGGGTCGTGCGCCTTCGTACCCGCGTTAGCACCATGCACATAGACAATCTGCATCTCGTCGGAGCCGGGTTTGACCCGGAGGGCGCGTCCGACCTCGTCTTTGAAAACCCCCTCGCGCAGATCCTGCATCACTGAGGCGTTGTCGCCGAAAGGAGCGATCCAGTCGATCAGCCAGCCGCGATCACCGCTCTTCCAGTCCTTCGGTTGGAGACTCTTCGGGTTGAGGACATAGGCCTCTTCCACCTCCTGCGAGAGATATGCCCACGCTACATAGGCGACTGGGCGCCCATCGCGCCGATAGAGCCGGCACTGCTTGTGCATCAGGGCCGGCACGACCCACTGGAAGATACTGGCGATCGGCCAGTCCCGATGCAGTTCGGAATGCGCCATCAACCAGACGACCTCGCCCAGCATCGACATATTCGTCGGGGCGGGGCGCGTCTCGCTCGGGGTCTGGATCGTTTCGGACATCGTGACCTCGCTCATGCCGCAGCCATCCACGCCGAATTGACCGCCGAACGCACTGAGCTGGGCAGTTCCGATGCCGTCACCCCATAAGCTGTCTCCCCGTCGTTGGGCGTGAAGCCCGCCATTGCCGAAACGAGGCTGTTCACCTTGCCGTAGGTCAGCAGTTCGCCGCCCGCTTCGAAGCCATAGACGTAACGCTTGGCGTCATTCGGTGCGTTCCAGTTCTTCGCGGGATTGGTGCTCAGATACCAGTCCTTGAAGGTCATGCTGTCGGTGGCCCCCAGCAAGCGCATGGCGAGGTCATTGCCGACGCGCTCGAACCACAGCGACTCCTTCGAAATATCGGCTTCGAGCTGGATGACGTCCGTGCCATTGACGCCCGCCTGTTCGCTGCCGATGTAGGTGTCGTTGCCGTCGCCGAAGCCGAAGCGGTAGACGTCGAAACCTGCCCCCGCCTGGTAGGTGTCGTTTCCCGTATCGCCGATGATGACGTCGTCACCGGCGCCGGCATCGAAGAAGTCGTCACCCGCTCCACCCGCCAGAACGTCGTTGCCGGCATCCCCCTGGAGGGTGTCGTTACCGGTATCGCCCACCATGACATCGTCGCCGGCGCCGCCATTCACCGTGTCGTCGCCCGCACCACCCGAGAGCAGGTCGTTGCCCGCATCGCCGAACAGGGCGTCGTTGCCCGAACCGCCGATCACATAATCCTTGCCAGCGCCGGCGCGCAACGTGTCGTTGCCGGCGAACCCGTCCATCCAGTCGGCGCTCGCCGAGCCGCTCAATGTGTCGGCACTGTCCTGGCCGTCGCGGCCGAGATAGGTGTTGCTCAACTCCGAGACGTCGAAGTCCTTGCCGTCGAAGAACTGGAACACTTCCAGCCTCTGCGAGACGTCCGACCAGTTGCGGACGGTCACGGCATCGGTGAGCGAGGCGAGACTGCCCTCGGGATTCTCCCGGTCGCGCAGGTAGATCACCATGTCGGAACCGGCCCGGCTCAGCACCAGATCCTCCATCGTGATGTCGGTACCGAACAGCAGCTTGTCGCCGCCGGGCCGCTCCTTGTCGGTGCCGACACCCGCGCTGCCGCTGTCAGCCACGATGTCCTTGCCATCGCCTCGCCCGAAGATGTAGATGTCGTCGCCGGCGCCGCCGTTCAGGGCATCGTTGCCGGTGGCGCCATGCAGCACATCGGCAGCAGTCGAGCCGTTCAGGGTGTCGTCGCTCGCGCCGCCGCCGAGCCAGGTCGCTTCCCCGGCGGAGGCCGACAGGAGATCGTTGCCCGCCGTGCCAGCCTTGGCATTGGCGATGTCGCCGATGTCGACGGCGAAATCGTTGATGAAGCGCAGGTTCTCCACCCGGTATTCGGGGGTCGTCCAACCCTTCACCGTGATGCTGTCCGTGATCTCGGCGCCTTCCGGCGGCAGCAGCGAAATGACCAGATCGGCGCCGCTGCGCGCCAGCATGATGTCTGAGATGTCGATATCGCGACCGAATTCGACCGTGTCCTCGCCCCCCTCCACGGTTCGCAGCACACTGCGGTAACCGGTGCGGGTTTCGTTGACCCAGACCTGGTAGCTGCTCTTGCCATTGGTGCGCGCCTGCAACACCTGCGTCGTGTAGGTGTAGGCCTCCTGAATGGTTTCCCGCCCCAGCGCGGCCTCGTCAATGGTGTCGCGGCCGTCGCCCCGGTTGAAGATGTAGGTGTCGTTTCCGCTTCCGCCGCGTAAATAGTCGTTGCCTTTATTTCCCTGTAACATGTCGTCTCCACCGCTTCCCCAAAGATAATCGTCCCCGTCCGTC
>Ga0209211_10012467_pt1 | contig 10690 bp, 9 predicted proteins | sample RifGroA2_FD_183992 | JGI IMG/M metagenome (GOLD analysis project Ga0209211, IMG submission 183992) | Groundwater microbial communities from Rifle, Colorado, USA - Groundwater A2 (SPAdes) (version 2) | ecosystem: Environmental > Aquatic > Deep subsurface > Groundwater | place: Rifle, Colorado...
TTAATGTTGGTGGGGCTGGTGCTGGCATTTCAGGACTTTCTTGTACCCCAGACCCCTTACCACTATGAAGAGCTGCGCATAAACCTCCTCCAGATTTTTGCGAGCATGATTGGCAGTATAGTTGTCATGGCGATATTGCTTAGATACCTGCCCGGTATGCCGCTTTTTGGCCGATTGGTGTTGAGGGCCTCTGAGGAGGCTACGCTCGGCTTTGAGACGGTGCCGGTTGTTTCTAAGGGAACCCTTATAGGAAAGAGGGGCTATGCCCTTAGTACACTGAGACCCTCAGGCAGGGCGGATTTCGGAGGAGAGGTGATGGACGTGGTCACGCGGGGCGAATACATCGAGGCTAACCAGATGGTAGAGGTGGTAGAGGTTCAGGGTAACAGGGTGGTTGTGAGGCCAATATGACTCAGACACAATTAATACTTTTATTTGTAGTGGGCCTTGCGGCTGTATTTGTGGAGATTCTTATTCCCGGTATGATAGTGGGAATCTGTGGTGTCATCTGTGTGTTGGCGAGCATATACTGGACATATCAGATAGGCGCCTCGAATGCAGGTCACATTATGGTTGCCGTCGGCATAGTATCTATTCCCATATTTGTCCTGCTCTGGTATAGACTGGCTTCAAGAACCTTTGCGGTAACCGTTTCTGAGGCAGGCTTTAACCCACCAGGCGAGTTTGGTAAACTCATGGGTCAAGAAGGTGTTGCTCTAACGGACCTCCACCCCACGGGCATAGCCGGCATAGACGGCAGGAGGGTGGACGTGGTGACCCGCGGTGAGATGATTTCTAAGAATACGAGGATTAAGATAGTAGAAGTACGGGGAAACAGGGTTATAGTTAAATCCGTTTAACCGGCTGTCTGTGTGATGGCCTGCGGAGGTAGCGAATAGGGCCGAGAGCCGGTAGGAAGGTAGAGAAATGGAACAATTACCACTAGTTATACCAAAGCAGTTCGCGGTAGTAGGTGTGATATTTGCCGGAATAATACTCCTTTTCCTGCTCCTGCTGCTGTTTAAGTACGGATGGCTTTATATACAGGCCCTGGCCTCAGGCGCGCCAGTATCACTCATACAACTGGTTGGCATGACCCTCAGGAGGGTGAAGGCACGGATTATAGTGGAGTCTAGAATAATGGCCAAAAAGGCCGGCATCGAGATAGACACCCCCCTGTTGGAGGCCCACTACCTGGCGGGGGGCAATGTTACAAATGTAGTGCGCTCTCTTATAGCCGCCAACAAGGCCAATATAGACCTCTCCTTTCAACAGGCCTGCGCCATTGACCTGGCAGGCCGTGACGTGCTCGATGCGGTAAGGACCAGCGTCAACCCCAAGGTTATTGATTGCCCAGACCCTAAAAGGGGACGGCAGACCATAGACGCCGTGGCCAAGGACGGAATACAGCTAAAGGTTAAGGCACGTGTCACTGTCAGAGCCAACATGCCGCGACTGGTTGGCGGAGCTACAGAGGAGACGGTTATCGCACGCGTTGGAGAGGGTATTGTATCCACCATCGGTTCGGCGGAGACTCACAAGAAAGTGCTTGAGAATCCGGGCCTCATTTCCAAGGTAGTGCTGGAAAAGGGCCTCGACGCCGGAACGGCGTTTGAGATACTTTCCATTGATATTGCAGACGTTGACGTGGGAGAGAACATAGGCGCAAAGCTCCAGGCAGACCAGGCCGAGGCCGATAAGCGCGTGGCACAGGCAGAGGCGGAGAAGCGCAGGGCTATGGCGGTAGCGCGTGAACAGGAGATGGTGGCCCTGGTCTCGGAAAACCGCGCAAAGGTGGTGCTGGCAGAAGCTGAGATACCCAAGGCCATTTCACAGGCGTTCAGGGAAGGTAACCTGGGGATAATGGACTACTATCACCTGAGAAACATACAGGCCGATACTGAGATGCGAAAGTCTATCTCGAAATCCTCCGGTGACGTGTCCCATACTTAGGGGGTTTTTCTCTGATGGAAAGAAGCATGGACCTTATTATATGGGCCGTATTATTCCTGCTCCTCTTCGGGGGAAGCCTGATAAAGGCATTCTTCAGGTGGCGGACGGAACAGAGAGAAGAGGCCAGAAAGCCCGTAACAGAGAGGAAGCGTCACACCTTCGTGGAGGAGTTGAAAAAGGCCCTTGAAGGCATGATGGTTGGAGAGGAAGGGCCTGAAATAGTCACAGAGGAGAGGCCGCCTCAGCATATACGTATAAAACGGGTCAAAGTCAAAGAGGCACAACCGCCTCCTGCGCCTAAACCTCAAAAGCCCGCTGAGCGAAGAATACTAGAGCCTCTACCTATAATAGACGTACATGAACCAAAAGTAAGGCATAAGGTGGTATCGCTGCCAGATAGACTCCCGAAAGACGATCTGCAGAGGGCCATTGTTATGAGTGAGATACTTGGTCCTCCTCGGTCGAAGAGGAGGTCGCACAGGCTTTTTTAAGATTTCTTTTAAGTACAAAAAAGGTGGGGGGCACATTGCAACGTGCCCCCCATACTTAATATTGGGGTATCGCAGGGCTTTAGCCCTGCGGGTGGCAAAGGACAATTTGTGAGATAGTGTATTCAAGCGGAGTGGTAAACAGCGGGTATTTCTACGTGACTGGGTCGCCAGATTTGTTATAAATACTGCACGAGTGCCAGAGTGGTGGAACCGGAAGACGCGCTGGATTCAAAATCCAGTGGGCGCAAGCCCGTGTGGGTTCGACTCCCACCTCTGGCACCAGATATATTGTAATAACTACCCCCAAGCACCTTAAACACCTCTGGGTGGACCACCTTCTTAGGAATCTTTCCCTGAGTTACGGACGGGTCTTTAGACCCGTCCCTACGTCTTGTGGCTGTTCACTGGGGCATTAAAGCAGATTTAGAAATAACCGGTAAACTGCGATATTAAGAACCGTTAATGGAACCCCGACCTTGGCGAATTCTAAGAACGTCAGGGTTTCGCCCGCCCTCTTCTCCGCATTTTGTATTATTATTACATTGCTTGCCGCCCCCAGAATGAGGAAGTTGCCTGCAATTGTGCTTCCCGCGGCCAGAGCCATTATCTCTTTGGTCGAGGCGCCGGCATGGAGAAGCAGGGGTAGATACAGAGCGACCAGGGGGACGTTAGAAATTAATTGGCTTAGAATTACGCTTACCGCCAAAATCATAGCTACAGAGACGATATTGACATTCAGGGATGTTATGATGTTTTGAAAGAATCCACTGTTCCATACACTCTGCATCAGGACAAACATTGCCGCAAAAAAGATTAAGGTGTGCCAGTCCAGTTCCTTTATTATGTCTAATCTCTTCGGACTGAACACCAGAACAGGAAGCGCCGAGATTAACGCAATATATGTCAACCTAAAATCAATCTGTGCATCTAAAAACACGGTTGCAATCTTGACCAGCACCAGGAAAACTATCAGGCCCAGAGAAATCTTGGAGAGGACCGCAAGGTTGTGGTCTTTAATCGGTTCCTGGGAATGATTTAATATGTCGCTGTGAAAATGGTCCTTATAAAAAGTCTTTAGCAATAAGTAAGCTAAAAATAAATTTATGATTGTCGGTATGAACAAAAATTCGAAAAAGGCAACAAATGGGTTTCTGACGTTACCGTAGATTGCAACCAGGATATTTTGCGGATTTCCTATGGGGCTCATGACACTGCCTATCGTTATTGCAAAGGCCAGAGTAAGCAGTAAAAGTTTTGGCGACATTTCGTGCTTTTTGGCAAGGAGCAGAACAACGGGCGTTCCTATAATTGCCAGGGTGTCGTTCATCAAGAATGCCGAGGCTGCGCCCATGCCAAACAGTATGAACAGTATCAAGGAATCCACGGATTTCGCCCTTTTAAAGAACTTATAGGATAGATGGGAAAGATAACCGCTTTTCTCAAGGGCCTGCCCTACAACGAACATCCCGAATAAGAACAAGATTACGTCAATATTTATTGCCTTCAAGGCGTCTGTTGGAGAAATTTGTCTGGTGAGTAAGACGGCCAGGGCGCCGGACAGCATTATCTGCCATATTTGCAGTCTGAGATTTCCCACCTGCCTTATGGCAATCAGCACAAAGACTATTAACAAAATTATTATTGGAATCATAAACGTCAGGTTGTTCTATAATCGAGTTTAACGGTTCGGTACAGAAGTTGTAACCGAGGGACAAGTTTGATGAGTACAAAGAAGAACTGTCCACACATTTATACGCCGCTAAAGGACTCCATCATCCAAATGCCTAAGCGCCACTCACAGATGAATCACATCACCTTCGTGGTATAGTGAAAGAAAAAGGAGTAGATAGTCTTGAATATGGCGCGTGACAAGAAAATTATTCTTTATATGTTCTTTGCCATTTAAACCAAGTTTCTTTGCATATTCTGGTTCATTGATTAGCTGTTTCAGGTAGTATGCGGTCCCGTCAATTGAATAAGTGAGAATTCCAGAATATCCGTGCGCTATTTGCAGCGGGATACCTCCCACGGCGGACGCTATAACTGGTTTTGCTTTCCATAGCGCCTCAGCAACTGTCAAGCCAAAACCTTCCTTCAGTGATTTCTGAAGTACCACAGTCGATGCCCTCTGCAATGCGTTTATTTCTATGTCGCTTGCCGGAGGAAGAAAGATAACGTGGATATCAGGGTCACCAGATGCCATTGATTTTGCTTCTTCTAAGACTTTTAATCCTTCCGGGTCGTCGGTAGCGCCACCACCGGCGAGAACAAGTTGACAATCAACGTATTTCTTGACTTTTTTGTATGCTTCTATAACGCCTAGCGGGTCTTTTAAATAGTCAAAGCGAGAAATTTGAGTAACAATCGGACGTTCTTTATCAATTCCAAAACGCTCCAGAATTGTACGAATTGTCTCTTCCGGCAACTCTTTGTTTTTGTCACTTAATGGGTCAATGGAGGGTGAAATGAGCATCTGAGGTATGCAAATATCTCTTGAAAAAGCTGGCGCAGAAAAGACGGCACAGTCATATTTTTCGATGTAAAGCTTCAAAAAGTTCATGATATCTGGACTTGGATCGGTAAAATCAATGTGACATCTCCAGATCCATTTCCTGGCAATGTCTTTTTTCTTCTCAATCAGGGCAATCGGTTGCGGGTCGTGAATAAACAATATATCGCCATAAAAATTAATCTCTGCTGCATTTTCATTGTTTACCTGCAAGAAGTATTCCAAATCTTCAGGGGGTATCTGTATATTTACGCCGTGCAGGGCGTTGTGAACATTTTTTGTGATGCCAAAAAATTTCTCATTACCCTTTATGACATCCCATCTTGCGTCGATCCCGAGTTGTTTTAGCAGGGGAATCATCCTCGTGAGAATTTCGGCTACGCCACCGCCAACAGAAGTCGAGTTAATATTTTGTATGGCTTTACCCTTGAGTCTTTCAGCCAAAAGAAACAGTTCATCTATTGTACTTTGACCAATAATAGGTACATAATCACTAATACTTGGCATATCTCCTCACTGTACCAACAGTTCTTTGTCTTAAACTTTCTAAGGTCATAGTGTATGGGTCATAACCCGAAACTCTTTTTGCAAGTTCGTTCTCTCCAATACTTTTGAACCACATTGAGAAGTCATTTTCTTGCCTCCCCAGTCGCCTCGGCGCTTCAAACATATGAAAATAGAGAGAGTCGATGCTTATTTTATCTAGGATCTCAGCGAATTCTCGTAAGTTATGTGCAACATATGGCATGGGAAGCACAAACGTCTTACATGCCATAAAGTGAAATTCTTCGCCCGCTTGACACTCAGCAACGTACCGCCCTTCAGAAATATACTCAGTCAAAATCTTGATAAAATCACTCCTCAATTCTTCCATGTTTGCAAAACTGACAGTATCTACACTAGCAAACGCCTCCCCCAATCTCTTCAGATTAAGAATATTGGTCAGCCAATAGGCAAAGTCGTTTGGAGGTTCGGGGGAAAGGTAGTGGTGTTGTTGTAGGAATCTATGTGTATGATAATAAATAGAAGACGGAGGCACCTTTTTTATCCCATCTAATAATTCAATGGAATTTTTTGCCTTGAGACCTAACAAAGTAACGAGATGGAACTGTGTATGAAAATGAAATGGCGTGTTCATTTTATAAGTTCTTCGATCAACTTTCGAACTTCTACATAATTACGCAGATTAAATCTGGCGTGAGATGAAGTCATCCCAACTCTAATTGAATAAGCCGTTCCTGGAAGCATTTTAAACAGGTCTTCATCTGTCGAGTCGTCTCCAATTGCCAATATAAAGTCAAACGAACCTCTTGAAATAAAATGCATGGCAGCAACACCCTTGTTCACACTAGCGTTTCTAACCTCGACTACTTTACTTCCCTGCAGCACCTGAACGTCAATGTTAGCGGTAAAATTGATTAATTCATCTGTGAGTTCTCTTGCTTGAAGAGAACCTGATTCGGGGTTGCTCCTCCGATAATGCCAGCCGATAGAAAATTCTTTTTCTTCCACAAATGAGCCTGGAACCCTATCTGCATACATCTTAAGTATAGGAAGCAAGTGTGGTTTCCAGTCTGTCGCCAGAGCCCCCGTTAACTTCCAATCTTCACCCTTTTCCTTAATCCATGCGCCATGCTCGGCTATATAATCTATATTAAGCATACCGAACCACCTTTGAAGCGTACCTTTGTCTCGGCCACTCGTTAGAACGACATCAATTTGAGGATATTTTGAAAGGCGATCTAGCAGGTTTAAAACTTCCTCATCTGGTCCTGCCATTTCTGGATGTCCCGCAAAAGGAACAAGCGTTCCGTCGTAATCTAGGAAAAGAAGTCTTCTATCGGCCTTACCAAAATCTCTCACCAGTTGCCCCTTAACATGAGTACTCAATAATCTGGCATTGAATTTCTTTTGTTCCTCTCTGACGGAGAATACCCCAGAAATAAAATCCTCTGCCCATTGAATTACGTCGTAACACTTCAGTCGTTTTTGCATAATTGTGTTGCGCCTTATCTGTTCTTCTTTGGGCATTTCCAGTGCTTCTTGTATGGCTTTTGCGATTTCCTCCCGGCTGTTTGGATTTATGATGATTGCTTCTCCGAGTTCTTTTGAAGCACCTACCATTTCACTCAAAATTAAAACACCTGTCTGTTCTGCTCTGGTCGCAATGTATTCCTTTGCCACGAGATTCATACCGTCTCTCAAAGGGGTAATCAAAGCAACATCGCTAATACTATATCGAGCAATTAAGGGGTAAAAAGGCAGAAACCCGTATTGGTATAATAATGGTGTCCAGTCGATGCTGCTAAATCTCCCATTAATTTCTCCTACAAGCCCGTCTATCTGCTTTTTTGTCCGTTGGTAATGTTCCATCCCTATACGGGAAGGAGCGAGCACCAAAATAAAAGTCACCTTTTTGTGCCACTGTGGGTTTTTCTCAAGGAAGATTTCGTAGCCCCGAATACGGTTGATGACACCCTTCGTATAATCTAAGCGGTCTACAGAAAAAATAACCTTAGAATCTGCCAACGTTTTTTTAAGATTGTACCTCTCCCTCTGTACTTCAGGGCTATTCACCGCATTATGAAACTTATTAAAATCTATACCCATCGGTAATGTATCCACTCTGACAATATGCCCTTCTCCAATAATCTTCCCCATGTCGTGCTCATAACCCAAGATACGAAGGACGCACCTCAAGAAATATTGAGAATAGTCCTGCGTATGGAAACCTATAAAATCCGCTCCCAAGAGCCCCATAAGTATCTCCCTGCGCCATTTTCCCGGAAGAAGCCGGAATATCTCATAAGATGGAAAAGGAGTATGAAGAAAGAAACCTATTGGAACGTCGGGCATCCTCTCTCTTATAAGCTTTGGAAGAAGCATAAGATGATAATCATGTATCCATACAACATCATCCGGTTTTATAATTTTCATAATCGCATCACGGAAGGTTTCATTAACGCTTTTGTAACGCCTCCAGTAACTTTCATCGTACGCAGCATATGAAGGAAAATAGTGAAAGAGAGGCCAGATTATTTTATTGCAAAACCCATGATAGAATTCCTCCATGGATTTTTCTGGGATAAAAACCGGATATGCCTGAAATTCAGAAAGTGCCCGCGATTTCAGCTCTTCTCTCATCTCATCTGCCACGGCAATACCGGGCCAGCCAACCCATATATACTCCTTAGTAGAAGAGGAGCTTCTCAGATAATCTAAATATCCACTTAAGCCGGAGACAAGTCCCCCTGCGCCGCGCTGAAATGTCAACTTACCCGCTTTCTCTACTACTGTAATAGGCAACCTATTCGATACTATTACTAACCTCATGGTTAATCTCCCTAGATAGTAGAGTACTTTTTGTATGAAAACACTATTTACTCATAAGAACACTGTGTGTCCGTTTGACACCTGGCCAAGCCGGCAGATATAGTAACCCAACCACCCGTGGCCATTCAACAAAAACTACTTTTTTATCGCCCTAAACACCTCGGGGTTGACTACGTTTTTGGGTGTCTTTCCTCTGAGGCCGGCGATAAGATTTTCTGCGGCCATTATGGACATGTTGCGGCGCGTCTCTGTGGTGGCGCTGCCGAGGTGTGGGGCAAGTACCACATTATCCAGTTTCCTGAGTCCGGATGCCAGTCTGGGTTCATCCTCATAAACGTCGAGGCCTGCCCCTGCTATCTTTTTGTCCCTTAGCGCATCTACCAGGGCCTTCTCGTCCACCACCGGCCCGCGGGCGGTGTTTATCAAATAGGCAGTCTTCTTCATTAGCGAAAGCTCCCTTGCGCCGATTAGATGATGTGTCTCCGGAGTCAGGGGTACATGCAGTGACACAAAGTCACTCTCTTTGAGGAGCGTCTCCAGCTCTACCCTTTTGGCATTCAAATCCTTTTCAAGGTTTTCCTTCCTGGAGCGGCTGAAATATAGTACCCGCATATTAAAACCTTTGGACATCCACGCCATTGCCTGGCCTATTCTACCGGCTCCGACGATCCCAAGCGTCTTTCCGCTTACCCCCTCACCGAGCAGGAGCATAGGCTCCCATCCCCTGAACCCGTTTGTCTCCCGCATCAGTCTGTCGGCCTCAACAATGCGCCTGGAGATAGAGAATAATAGGGCCCACGCCATCTCGGCCGTGGCCTCGGTAAGGACGCCGGGGGTGTTGGTGACGATTATGCCCCTTCTAGTGGCCTCCTCGACGTCTATGTTGTCATAACCGACTGCATAGTTGGCTATAACCCTTAATGACCTACCTGCATCCATTAATTTTTTATCTATCTTTTCTGAGAGGAGACACAGTAAGCCGTCTTTATCCCTGACCTTATTGAGCAGTTCTTTCCTGGAAATAGGGTTGTCGTTGGCATGAACCTCGAGCCTGAAGCGAGCCGTACTTAAGAGGTCCAGTCCCTCCTGCGGTATCATTCTTGTAACGAATACCTTGTGCATAATTGGTTGATATCTCCTGTTATGCAGGTGCTTATACGGCCTGGCCTGATATGGGCCTATGCAGGGGACATGGGCAGAGATCGGTCGGGACGTTGCTCACGAGGGTATGAATAAGCTTCGGGAGGTCTCTGAGGCGTGTTAGGCAGGAACGCAAAGGGGAGACACTTGTACTTGGTAAATATTCAGTAGCGATGCCTGGTACGAATTACAATTGCGGCATTATCAACGCATTGGCCGACGCTTTGACGCCCTGTTCTTTCCGCAGCAGGGCTTACGGCCCTTATTGGCCTTGACTCTCCTGCGCCACTTGAGGATATCTCTTTTTGGATCTTTTCCCACGGGTGCGGTTCTCTATCCTTCTCTCTTTTGTGTCTCTTTCTCTAACTTCTTCTTGGCCTCTTCTGTGGAGGCCTTGTCTACGTCATCTTCTATGCCCCTTACGCCCTTCTTGAACTCCACAATGCCCTTACCCAGGGAGCGCATAACATCGGGAAGCCGCTTACCAAAGATAAGGAGCGCCACGATAAGGATAACCAACCACTCCCAGCCGCCCGGCATACCAAACATCGGACATCCTCCAAAAAACTTGCAGGTTCGACTTATCGAGCCAATGAGGCGCTGACGGACTCTGTCCCTGCGCCTAGATATTTATGACTTAAAACCTTATTTTAGCTTCTGCGGGGATATTGTCAACTTCTTTTATTAATGGGGTCCATGCAAAACCCCGCACAATTGTCATTCTGGGGGAGTTAAGCGACCGAAGAATCAAAAAGTGTAGCGTCCGACCTCAGCATCGGGCGCCGCTCGCAGCGGTCGCACCGCCGTCGGGTGCGGAGGCCCGACGCTACAAAAACCAGCTTCTTCGCTTCGTTCAGAATGACATGTAGTATTTGTAAACTCTTGTAAAGCCCTCTTAATGCCGGAAATAGACCTACTTTCTTATCTTTTTTACGTGACCGCGTTCACGGAGGAGTTTCAGCACTGCCTTCATGTCCTCGGGAAGCTCGGCCTGGAAGGATAGCTGTTTTTTCAGTATAGGGTGATAAAATTCGAGTTTATAGGCGTGCAGGGCCTGTCTGTCTAATATGGGTTGTTCATCGGGTTTCGGCGCTTCCCTGAATATCTCAGACCTGTACAGGCAGTCGCGCCTGCCGTAATCCACATCTGCAACTATGGGATGGCCTATGGCCTTCATGTGTACACGTATCTGGTGGGTTCGGCCGGTCTTTGGCATAACCTTTACGAGTGTGAAGTCCCCAAAGCGCTCCACCACCTCGTAGAT
>Ga0209211_10012469_pt1 | contig 10689 bp, 6 predicted proteins | sample RifGroA2_FD_183992 | JGI IMG/M metagenome (GOLD analysis project Ga0209211, IMG submission 183992) | Groundwater microbial communities from Rifle, Colorado, USA - Groundwater A2 (SPAdes) (version 2) | ecosystem: Environmental > Aquatic > Deep subsurface > Groundwater | place: Rifle, Colorado...
TGTCATTTTGCGCATCGAGAAAATTATCTATGTTTTTCTGTCCGGTATTCTTGGTAATCTGGATGGATGAAGCCATAACTTGCGCGGAATAAAAAGGAATGCTGATGACTAAGGCGATGATGAACAGTGCAATTCCATCCCACTTTTTATGATTCATCCTTAGCTAAACTCCGGCTCCAATGATGCCCGCGCTGCTGGCAATTTACTCCATTCAGCGATTTTACTGCTGACCTGAAGGTCTTCGACCACTCTTCCTGGAACCGTCTCATCATTCACTTTTATCGTTGAAGGGACGGAGCCCAAGTTTTGAGCCGGAACATAGAACGTAAGTTCGCGAGAGGAATAGAGTTGTTCCGGAGTGATAGTAAGGTAAGTTTCTGATGTTTCCCATTGCATGCTGCCGGCAAGATAGCCATCCACTTTTTGTTCTGCCATATCAAAGCAATCTTGCTGATCACGAGTTACAATGGTATATTGAAAGCAGCGCTTGTCCTTAGGAATGATGATCTCTTGTTTGTTCATGACCAATGCACTGACTTTATACACCCCGGGCACGAGCTGAACGGGAACAGATTCCTTCCCTTTGGCATTGACAACAGCAGTAAAATCCTGGCTCTGGACTTCCTGGTGAAATCCATTCATCCGCTCTAAAGTAATGACTGCTTCTTCCTGATCGCTGAGATCTTTGGCGGAATCAATGAAATAATATTGATGCACTCGACTTAAACTTCCATCAACTTCAAATTCTAGAGCTGGTTTTCCCGAAAATAAGGTATTGCCGCCGTTGAGGAAACATTGTCTGACAGCTTTTTCACAGGAAATATCTTTGTAGACCAGCACATCAAGATGATCACAAGTGAGAGGAGTGACGCATTTTTTAAATTCCTTTTTCTGAACGGTAATGGGGATGGTTTTAATACGGTCCATTTCAATTACTTTCGGTGCTTTTACCCCTGCAGCAGCATAACCAACGAGAACTGGTTCTTTGGAGCCCTGCACTTTATAGGTATCAATAGGATAAAAGTTAGTGAGATAGTCTGGATGAATGAGATTGATAACTCCACCATACACTGCCGGATAGGCACTGGCAAGCTCGCCATCTTTATCAGTTACGCCAACTTCACATTCGGCTTGGTCAGGAACGGTAAATCCGATTTTAACGGTTTCCAAAGGCTCTTTGGTAAAACTGTCAACGATGATGGTTTTGATGATATCGCTGGTGCGTTGTTCTTCGGCGCAGGCTAGTGAGGAAATACTGCGAGGATAGGGTTCAATTTTAGTTCCGCCAACTGCCGGAGCATTGTTGCGAATATTGGATTCCAAGGCAAAGACGAAGCGATAGCCTTCACCATTGAAAGCTGTATCATCGTTGAGGGTAACCAAGATTGGGTAGCTGGCATCATAATGAGTTTCATACTGCTGGGTGCCAAAACTCAGCGGGCCAAAATTGACAAAGAGATGGTCTGGCTTGATGATTCCGGCATCGCTGTTGACGTTGAAGTAAGGCTTCCAGTTAAAGTAATCAAAGTCTACGGCAATATCTTCTGCGCCGGTGAGGGGAAGAACCATGTTATCAACGACTTTCTGCGCTACGCGATTCCCTTCGGCAAAGGTAGAGTAATAAAAGTTCTCGCTGCCCAGGTAGCGCAGCAAGGGAACATGGGATACCAGCAATTGGGTAAACCGCTGTTCGACACTGACTTCATCCCAAGAGAGGGGAGAAAACAACTCGTACCCAACATCAGAAGTCGGCGGCAAGGATTGACGGTCCTTCCGGGAATACACGGAAATAAGTTCCATTCCCTGCCTCTCCAGGTAATTGTAATTTCGCTGCGCCTCAGTGATTTTGGCAGCGACTTCATAATAATGTTTCAAAGGAAGCGGTATCTTAACGTAGAACTGCTCCAGGGAAGCTTCAGCATCTCCTTTCTGAACCTGAAGAGGCATCCGGAGCAGGAAGGCAACAGTATTTTCGCCGATGGTCACGGTCGCTTCCTGAGAACTGATGGATTCGGGGCTGATGGTAAATCCTTGCTGGACAAATGGCTGATACCCGTTCAGGCACTGGTTGATTTGTTCTTTGACATAACGGCCTAATTGGGCTTCCAGGCTTAAGGCGGGATCGTCACGGGCAGATAATTTTGGCTGTAAGGAAGCAAAGGTAACGGAATTTCCTTCGTTAGGATCGGTGTTATAATGCCAATAGGGAATATGCAATGGTTCCAGATTTATGCCTTCGCTGTTCGTCGGCTCGGCAGAAGAATACTTTCCCACTAAATCTGGGTAGATATAACCGCCTTGCTGTCCCAGCAGGAGCAGGCCTACTTTGCCCACATGCTCGAGGCAGTTTTCGGTGTAGATCTTAATGGGCTGGAAAGCTTGAGGAACTTCCGCTAAAAGTGGTTCAGTTTGATCGCTTACTGCCTGGGTGACCGTGCTTTTGGTGAAGTAGAGAATGGCGGCAAAAGTAAACACAATAACGATGCCTACGATGATAAAAATGGTAACCTGCCCCCGCTTCGAAAACCTATAAGTACCACTACTTCCATAACCCCTTTTTACGTTCATGGTTCAGAGAGAAAGGAAAGAAAGTGGGTATATAAAGGTTTTTATAATTTGGAGGGAAAAAGAGTAGTTTATCGTACGATAGAATTGTCTTTCAGCCCCTTAACTTGAATATCTTCTACTTTAGTGGCTAGTTTCTGGTTTTCATAGAAGACTTTTCCGCTTTTGACCCGCATCGATATTTTCTTGAATTCGTCAAAAGTTACTTCAGAGGCTGCATTTTCCATACCACCAAAGTGCGCTTCCATTCCTACCGGAGATTTAGATGCTTCTAATAGGGCAGCACTGGTGCCATCATCGGCAGCAAAGATCATGGCTTCGGACATCTGGCTGCGAATTTTGGCAGGTTTCATATTAGCGCAAAAAAGAGCTTTCTGGTTTTGTAACTGGTTGATGGAAAGATATTTTTTTAACCCGGCAACAACTTGTTTCTTTCCCAATTCTGGTCCCAGATCAACGGTGAGCAGATATAAGCTATCGGCATCAGGGTGATTTTCGACGCGCAGGATTTTTCCCACCACCATACGTAAAGGAAATTTGGCGGCGTTGGGTGTTTTTTCTATCTTGACACCCAGCAGTTCCACTTCTTTGAGTTTTCCTTTCCAGGTGAATTTGATATCTTTCCACAGGAATGATGAATCACCAAAAGATTTGGCTATTTTATGGGAGAATAAAGGAAGGATGGGTTGACTGATGATGGCAAGATTACGAGTGAGATTTACACACCAGCCTACTTGTTTCTTGCTTTTGTTTATATCTTTCCACGGTTCAGCCTGCTGGAAATAGGCATTGCCAATATCAGCAATCTCAAGAATATGATGGACTGCTCCTTTGAAATCCTGTTGCTGGTAACTTTCTTTGACCAGATCCAGCAGCGATTTGACTTTGGCAGTGAGTTCTGGCTCTTTGGCAATTTGATCTATGGTGGTGTAATTCTTCTGAGCAAAAGTAAGCACCCGATAGCAGAAATTACTTAAACTTCCTACCAGCACCTTATTGTTGACAGCTTTAAAATTTTCAAAATCAAGGTCAACATCGACGACTTTGCGGTCCAGATGGCTGGCGTAGTAAAAGCGCAGCGATTCAGCAGGATATAATTTGATGAAATCTTTAGCGGTGAAAAACGTTCCCCGGCTCTTGCTCATTTTCTGGCCGTTGACGGTAATAAACCCGTGAACCGTCAATTTGGGCAAGGGAATATCCATCGCCATCAACATGGCCGGCCAAAATAAGAAATGAAAATAGGAGATATCTTTGCCGATGAAATGGTAAATTTCGCCTTTCTTCCAATAGGCTTCCCAGGTGGTTTTATGTTTATCTGTATAATTTTTGGTGGAGGAGATATAGCCAATGGGAGCATCCATCCAGACATAGAAATATTTTGTTTCACCGGTTTCTTTTTTGCTGCCTGGGATTTCAAATCCAAAGTACGGTGCGTCTCTGCTGATACACCAATCTTCGAGTCCTTTATTCATCCATTCTTGGAGCCAATTACGCACTTCCGGCTGGAAATTGGCTTGCGAGAGCCATTGCTTTAATTGAACCGAAAATTTACTGAGGGTAAAAAAGTAATGCTCACTTTCTTTTTGTATTGGAGTTTTACCGCAGATACTGCAATGAGGGTTGATGAGATTGATTGCTTTGAGGACGCTGCTGCAATTTTCACAGACGTCGCCATATTGGTCGGCAGTGGTGCAGTTGGGACAGGTTCCTTTGACGTAGCGATCAGGCAGGGAGCGCTCGCAATGTGTACAATAAATAACATGAATTTTTTTACGAAAGATATAGCCCTTCTTTTTTAAGGTGGTGTAGAATACTTCACACAACTCTTTATTTTCCGGGGAATGGGTTTTGTAATAGTTGCTAAATTCTATAAGAAATGATTTGAAGTCCTGCTGATGTTCGATCCAGAATTTTTCAGCAAATTTTTCAGGGGGTATTCCGGCTTTCTGAGCATTGACTTCAACTGGAGTTCCGTGCATGTCGGAGGCACAGATATAAAGAACGTCTTTATTCTGCAGTTTGAGGAAGCGGGCATAGATATCTGCCTGGATGTATTCTAATAAGTGGCCGATGTGGATGGAACCGTTGGCGTAAGGAAGAGCGGCGGTGATGAGGATTTTTGAGGAAGAAGATTTATTTTTAGGAACAATACTTTTTTTAGCTTTGAGAAACGATGGCGGCATGAGGTGAGAAAACAGAGAGAATTATATAAAGATTGCTGAAGTATTATGCACCGTGCACTTTCTTATAACATTTCTTGTATCTTGGAGAAAAGTGAAGCGTATTCTGATGGACGGATATAATAACCTGCATCCATCAACGCGTTGATTGATTGAATCAACTCTTTATTGGTAATTATTTTTTTATGAGCAGCTAAAAATAATACCGTTGTGGTTCTCATTGTTTCTACTTCATGACTTTTGGCAACTTTTATAGCATAGGCATCATCAAGCAAGAGAGTATCCTTAGTCTCCTTGGCTAAAGAAATGGCTGCACTTTCCCCTAAACCCAGAGACAATTCTAGAATTTTTCGATGATTTCGAACTTTAAGCCATTGCTGTGCCAAGGCTTCCTCGATAGTAGCATACCCAGGCTTGCCTTCAACCAACACTTCTTGCTGTACTGCCGATGGAATGATTATTTCTGTAAAGATTTTCTTGAGCAAGCTAAGCTTTCCAATTTTACTTAAGAATATGATAGGGGCAGCGTCAGAAATCATTTCCTTTCACCGTCTCTTGCTCAGAACTCCCACATCTTTTTCCAGGTCTTCTTTAGAATAACTAGTCCAATTAACCTGCTGCGCTTTGACCAGATCGAGCATTTCCCATAATGAGACCCCGCACTGCTGGGCCGCTTTACCTAGGGAAATTTTGCCGGCTCGTAACTTTTCCAGAGCATGCTCTACCTTCCACTCTTGCAATGAACGCACCAAGAGTCTGCGAACGACCTCGCTGCGATCAGCCTGCCAACTCTTTTCCACTTCTTCCAGATCTCCCACCATGGAATCCTCAACTCGCAGGGATATAGTTGCCATTGTGTTCATTGTAATACATTGCATATATTTAAATGTTTCGGGCTAAATTTAGTAAGTTAGAATTCTGATAGCTAAAATCCGCTTTAGCTTGGTATTATTCCATATTCTTTTCCGTATCGCTGATTAAACCGCTCAATGAGCTCATAGGTGCTGCGGCGAAAGCCGATGATGTGGCCTTTGCCATCGTTGACTTGGGGAATATCGCTGTGATTGAGGGGGGTAACAAAAGATGGAATTTTTGAGGCCCCATTTTTAGCTTTAGCTGGGTCGTGGTGATTAATCCAAAAGCCTTCTAAGAGATGCTCACCAGAATATGATGTATCAGCCACTTTCTGTAAATAATGATAATTCTGCTGAGCTATAGTATCATCTAATTCAAACCCATCATTACTCATGGTTTTAATATTCACGCTATTTCCCTTACTGCCATCATCAACCCTGCCCTCTTTGTAGGCAAAATCTCTTCCTTCCTCTAATTGAAATAAACCGGCGATGTGCCTAATATATTGCCATACCGAACGCTGAGCTAATTTGTGTGAGGTATTAAACACAATTTCATTAAGCTTATGCTGCTTTGCGGTTTGTAAAATAGCTTTGGTGTAGAGAGGAAGCCACCGAGCTTCTTGATTTGGCTCTTCTAGGAAATCGGCGATGTCCTGAAGTATGACCACACCGTCAACATACAATAGTTCTTTTTTATTTTCATCATTTTTATCTGTACACCTGGCTAAGAAAGCTTTTCCAACGGTTGATTTGTACTTTCCGGCTTCATAGAGGTTGGCTGCAATAATACCAATATTCTGATCCTGCCTGTGGGCATACCCATACCGCTGATATTTCCCGCCATTGCCAGTGCATTCAGCGGCATTGTTAAAAAAATCATGAGAGAAGTTCTCATTAAACTCGCACCGTAGTTCATCAAACTTCCACGAGGTGGAAAGGCCATTCTTCAGACGGTTGATCGCGTTGATGAATTCATCACCAAGCTTGAATTTTACTCCGGACTCCATTTTCAGGTAATAGCTTGGATCCAAGATTCGAGAAAAAAGAATATCTGGCTGATTAACAAACAAGGCATCAGTATTGAGTTGTTTCTGCTTCGCAGTTTCTAAATAGCATTGTAGTGCTTCGTCCTTTCCAAAAAAACGATTAAAATTAAAATGAGCAAGGGTTTCAGCAACTTCTAGAGGAAGAAAACTATCTTGTTTCTTTTTCCATACTTTCATAATGGAACGAACTGCTGCTTTGCGAAAGGGTGCTTCTTCTTTGAAAGTTTGACTTTGCGCTACCTGATACATCTCTTTAAACAAATAAGCAATGGCATCGAATTCACGAAAAATTCTCTCTTTGATTCCGGGTTTTTTTCCACTAGGACGCGCGGTGGTGACAGCGTATTGCGCAAGGGTTCCGAGAACATACAGAGAACTGCGCGATGCAAGGACAGCGGTGGCGAAGGAGTCATATACAAGTATAGGGTTTAGTCCTTCTGGAACAGAAAGTTGGAAAAATCTGTTATCAAAATCCACTTTTTTTAGTGCAGTATAATACGTTTCTAAGCGTTGCTTATCACAATCAAAAAAGGAACACATCCACGAATTCATAACTTCACACTCTAAACTTATACACTCTCTTCGTTGCGTTCTTTGCCAGCGTTTCCACTCGAAAAGGGAATCTCTTTTTTTAAGAATGTCTCTAAAAATAAGAGGTATTTCTCTCTCAAAAATTACCTCTAATAAATCCATTTCTCTCTCAAAATGTACTCCCTCATTAGATATTAATAATTCTGTTGGTATTTTTTCAAGGACACCCCTCACAAAAGAAGTATATTCTTTTGTTCCTTTCTCTGGAAGCTCTGTCAGAACATAAAAAGGATCATCAGGCGACCATAATTTTTTATCATAGGGCAACGTTATCCTGTAAATATTTACTGCCCGATCTAATTTCGTTTTTTTTGAAGGATCTTTATATGTTTCATAGAGAAGCGAAAGAAATTCTTTGAATTCGTCAGATTCATCGAATTTCATAGTATAATAATTAAATCTCGATAGCTTTTTTATTACTTGATGAAGTTGAGTATCCACAAACAGAGCAGAATGCTCACGATATAAATTCTGGACATTTTGAGGTACTTGCTCATCAGGATATTTTTCCTCAATAATCGTTCCAATGATGTTCAGAAAAATAGGATCATATTTTTTATGCTCTTCAACTATTTGAACTGCTCGAACTGCTTCATATTCTTTTGAACTTAAATCTCCTTCTAAGCTCTTTTTATTATATTCATAGGAACAGTCGCAACCCAATGATCCAGCTTCAGAAGGAACATTTGAGAGGCAGTATTCGGAATGATCAAAGAGGCGTAAATCTTCCTTAATTCTATCAATTTCTGCTAATAGCTGTTCTAAATCTCTGGCTGGATTTGTTCTCATTCTGACCTCACTTGAGATTCGACTGGAGAATCTGCTGCCAAAATATCGGTTGATGTTGTATCCATGGTTAGACCTTCATCGCATTTATATCAATCTCAAATCCCCATACCAAACCCTGGCATCCACTCCAGGTTGGAATATCTTCTCCTCGCATCTTCCAGTATTTGTACCAAGTATGGGTATACTGCCAGCCATAATATAAAGGAGCACCTTGAACATTTTTTTTACTGATAGCTTCTAGTATTGAAGAAGGCATTGGTTTTTTCCTGAGCATCTGACTAAATCTTTCATCATGCTCTACAATTGTACCATAACTTTCATCTAAAACAAACACTGGAAAATTTGGACCTTTTTGCATACTGTATGCTATTCCATTTCTTTGTGCAACATAGCGAAGGAATTCATGGGGTTCTTGTTGTTGTTGTCCATGACTGGCATTAAAAAAAAGACGATACGCTTTGCTTTTTTCTTGGCTCTTAGCTGAAATGTAGGCAATAAGTGCATCGTACGCAGTCCTAGGTATAAAATCTTTATCAGGTCCAACTCTCCCAGTAACACGGTCAATTTTTGGCATGCCCAGAAATCCCTCAACGACAATATACGGACTTCCTTTGTCATTCTCGGTATCAATAAGAATCATTCCTGCCATTGTTTTAACGTACACATCGCCTTGGTAGCTATTCACACAGAGCATTTCTATTGAAGGATCAAGACAATGTAATAATGAGGCGGTGCCTTGTCTATTCCCATTAAAGATACAATACTGATCCATGGCATTGATGACATTATCAATTGGACAATGATTGAATTCGACCTTGATTCTATTAAAATTGAGTGGCTCGTGCAATTGCGCGACAACCGCGGCAATATCATCTTGGATATTCTCTGGACTTGTCCTAGTTAATTCTCGTAATTCCTGTCCTAATTGCCGGGCAATGCCCAAGATATCGCCAGAAGAAGCCAAAATTTCTGCAAGTGGCCCTTCTTTGGGGATATGCATCTCTCCAAAAAATCTTTTTGCGTGCTCTGTTCCTGCGTATGGACGTAATGGACTAAGCAGAGGAAAATAGTTTGGTGATTTAAAATCATCTGAAATATCGAGATCTGAGATACGAAGATTTTCAAGTACTCCTAGACTAACACCATATATTTTTAGGGGATCGCCCTCTTGTATTTTTTTAGTATATATCGCTCTTACCAAATTTAGGATATGTTTTGCTCCTCCACGCTTCTCTTTTGTATTAGGAGCTCTGTAATTGGTGGGAATAAAATCAGATTCCCATTCCGGCGCATGATATGTTTCTAATAACTTTTCTAAAGAAGCACCCAGAGATGTTTTGTTCGGTGGCTCAAAAATCCATTTGTCTGTTTCCCCACGAAGCAAACAGAAAAGATTGTCTTCTTTAACCCCATATCTCTTTTTAAACGTACCAATTGCTGTAAAATAGGATTCTCTTTCCTTCTCTGGCATCTTCGATATCAAAGTGGTGTAATCATTAATAATGTGGGCAAGTGGCCGTGCAGAAATTTTCTGCCGAGAGAAAAATTCTATAGGATCAGTTTCTGAATATTTCACAAAATATAAAGCAAGAGGAAAAAACTTACTCGCCGCCCAGGCATTGTCTTTTGCTAGAAACTTTATTATCCTGGAAACTCTTGAAATGTTTTTTTCTATATTGTGATTATCGTTCAATCGCAATGAATCAACTGCATTTTCAAAGAATTCTCCGGCATAGATTTCTGATCGCTCCTCCAGTGCGCCCATCGTATCCAGGAGCTCATCCAGGACATATTCACCATAGGTGTGTGCAATACAGCCAGCGTTAAAAAAGAAATCATAGTATTGATGATTTACCAGTGCCATCTTATTCAAATTTCTAGCAAAGGCATAATAGACCTTATTGTACAGTTCACCCTGACTGGGATCATAGATATCTACCGGGTCATCTTTTGCGGCAATTTGTTTATCGCACCGAAAATTCCCAAACACCCTCTGACTTTCACTAAACAAAGAGAGACGATGTATTTTATCAATGGGAACGGTAAGAAGATTCTCTATACCTCTTGCTTTTTTATGCTCATCGCTTTCTTCTCTGATATGTTGATGAAATCGTGCTATTCTTCCCAAATCAACAGATGCCAGAGGTCTGAACTCACGCCAGGAAGAATCATCCTCTGGAGTATTAGTCTGAATTATCTGTGGCAGATGGTCTAAAATAAATTGTAGTGATTCATCATCAACAGGAGTACATGCTTTCACCAGATGAGCAACATCAGAAACGGGTTGAACCTGCGCATCATAACCTACCAATTCACCCTTTGCTATTCTTGGTTCAATATCAACATAATAATCAACATTTTCACAGTACTTTACAAAAGTGCTGCTTCCTTCTAATCCCCAAAGAGTCAGCAAGTCACTAACCCCAGGTAAGGTTGTTCTGTGAATGGTTTTCAGAAGTTCAGTTGCTGCTTGTTTAGCATCCTGGCTAAAATTATAATTCATAGTACCCTCGGTGTGAATTTATACTGCTTCAATACGGTAGATGTCTCATAGGCGATGATGGAGTCATGGAACTGCTGCTGCAAACCCTGCACGACGTTGTTGAACTCGGTGGTGTTCTTGGCGAAAATGCTGACTTGGTAATTCCATCTCCCTAA
>Ga0209211_10012470_pt1 | contig 10689 bp, 7 predicted proteins | sample RifGroA2_FD_183992 | JGI IMG/M metagenome (GOLD analysis project Ga0209211, IMG submission 183992) | Groundwater microbial communities from Rifle, Colorado, USA - Groundwater A2 (SPAdes) (version 2) | ecosystem: Environmental > Aquatic > Deep subsurface > Groundwater | place: Rifle, Colorado...
GGTATATAAGACTGAACATAAAACCTGATATAAACCATATCATTATAAGATGGTAGCTTCTGCTAATATAAGGTTTCAGAAAAAAAATACTTATCAAGGCAGATAGAGCAATTGCTGTTGAATGCCAAGAATAATAAATTGTTATATTCTGGAAGAACCTCTTAACTATTATATTTACAAAATCAAAAGGGTGTCCTTTAACCCAGTTTTTAAAAAAAGTTGTGTACATCATGTGATACTCATATTCAGGGTAAATATTCATTTCAAATTTCTTGGCTATAATTGAATGATAAACAATCTTCTCAGGCTCCCAGTTAACATATCGTTCCTGGAAAAGGGTTTCACCTTTTCTTGCAATCTCTGCTATTTTATCATTATTACTGGCTGCCAGATGCATAGATGCAACCCAATTCGGTGCAGCAATGCCAATATTTCTGTAATTCCTTATTATTGGAACACTATAGATTGAAACAGCAATTACAACAATCAATACAGCATGAAAAATTAATTTTGGATCAATGTTAAAAGAAAAACCTGATTCCTTTCTTTTAATCTGTAAAAACATTACTGCCAGGATAAAAACAATAACTATTCCTATCCCGTCTCCATCTGCAAGAGTGGATATCCCAAGAGAAAAACCGGTCAGTAACGACAGCGTTATAGACCTCTTATCCTGCGGTCTAAAGATAAATATTGTAACAAGAAATATTGAGAGAGCAAAAAAGAATATGCTCGGTGGATGCCTGCTTATATATGTAACATTTTCAAGAATAAATGGTTCGGCAGCCACAAGCAGCCCTGATATAAATGCCGTTTTTCTGTCGCCGAAGATTTTATAAGCGGTACCATATATAAAAAGAGGCACACAAGAGTTCATAATGAGAAAAGCTAAATGGACTATAGGAAGACCTGGGTAGAGTCCAAAAAGTTTAATAATAGGGAACATAATAAGTGGTGTTACAAAAAGGGCGTGTGCCCTCTGCATTATATCGTAGTATAGAAAGCCCCAAAGAAATTCTCCTCTTTCTAACAATGATAGTGTGGGGGCTAATTCACCCCATGCGCTATCGTCAAAAAGCATCCATTGGTAATTATCTGTATGCTGAAAATACTCGTATTGTTGAACGCGAGGAAAGATTAAAATAAAGGCAACTGCAAAAAGTATTATAGAAGCAGCCTTATGCTCTCTGATATTAAATTGGATATTGTCCCACTTAAAATCCATAATTCACCGCTCACATCAAAGAGTCTCAGCTAAAATCATGTAGCCATAAAATCGCGCATGAGAGGTTTTTGATTCATAAAACTTTATATAAATCTTTCTGACACCCTTAAAACTATTAAGGTCTTTCACAATCTCTACAATCTCAGAGGATTTTTCTATATTAAAAGGCAGCCACTCTTTTCTATCCTTTGAAATTGCCACCACTTCTGTATTTGCACTGCTGGTCTGGGCTAAAAAAATCAGAAAGCCTCTTTTGAGGCCTCCTTGAAAATTAACCTCCCAGATTACATGCGCATTAGAATCATCCGGTATACGCAGGTGGTCAGATTTATTTGAAAAAAACAGATAATCAGAGGGCATCTCAATGGGATTTTCACCTTCGGACAGATAAAAAGGAAACGGCTGAGCAGGTTCATATACAACATTGCCTCTCATTTCCATTATATTCTTTTCCCAGCCCTCCTGAATTGTTTCAAATATATACATGAGATTTCGCGATGAAATAATGCCCATAACCTCATTCATAAATATTTTCTCGCCCTTTTTAACCTCGTAATTTAAATTAGACGCAAATCTGTGCGTTATAAATTTGTAGGTATTTGTTATGTAAGTAATAAAAATTAAAATAACCGTTAATAATATTGGAAATATTATTCGCGCTGTCATTTCTTCCCTTTTCTGACATTCAAAAGATGATTTCGTTATTAATGCTTATCAAATACCGCATATATTCTATAATGCACTAAATCATCGTTTCTTTTGTATCCTCGGTTATTTAGCCTTTTAATAAATATTTCATCAAGCTTTACATTAGGATACCTCTTTGATATTTCCACAAGGTTTCTTATATTATGCGCATGATAAAAATCCTCAAACCATGTCATCTGAAAATATCTATCGTCTTTATCGTTTATTATATTAATCAAATCCTCGTACCAAAATGTCGGAACATGGTCCCATCCATACTTTAATTTATATTTCATTTCATAATGATGGACCTGATAGCCTGAAGTCGCTGCATCCATGACTGGCGGATTGTATTTTTTTGCCTCCATTTCTTTTCCAATGAAAAAGGAACTGAAATTCAAACCAACTTTTCTAAAGAAGATATCGTGAATACTTGCCTGAGCCTGATATGCGCTAATTAAAATAAAAAGGCATACACTTATATAAACCCTCTTGCGTACCTCTATTTTCAATTTAGATAAGCCGCCAAAAAAAACAACACATATGATAAGAAAAACAAAAAACAATAAATCAAATACAATCTGCATTTCCCTGTATTTAAAAATAACATTAATGATTGCCTTCCTTGCATAAGAAAATCTGAAGTACAACATAATTCCAACAAAAAACAGCAACCGCAAGGTTTGTTTACGGGATTGCTGTATATTATCTTCGTAAGCGGCAAATGCCCAGATAAGCTTTGCAGCAAAATAAAATACAAATGGAATCAAGAAAGCATATCGCCGCCAAACTGTGTACTCAGGCCATATTGAATTCCCCAGTATAAAACCCACAATAAATGTAACGATCATAAAATCATCCAATCTTGTTCTTTTGATAAGGCTTAACACAAAAAGTCCAAGCGCTAAAATTGCCACGAGGGTTGGGATTGGAAACCATTCAAGTGCCCACCGAAGAATAACATCAGAATCTATATTCTCCTCTATGTTTATAAGTGTCTTTGCAATAGAGAAACCTGATTTGCCGTATCCCATCCATTTACCCAGCCCAAACATATATCCAAAATAACCGTCAAGGCTGTCGGTAAAAGAAAGTAAAGCAATAAAAACAACTATGGCACTTAAGACTCCACTAAAAAGAAGCTTTAGCTTTTGAAAAAGTTGTTCCCTATCTTTCAAAAGCAAAACCAATACACCCGTTAATGAAGATATAAAAAATAAGAGTCCACTTAACTTAACCAATACAATCCCAAAACTTAAAAAACCAAGAAGGAAATAGTAGTTTTTATTTTTCTGTGTTTTCTGAACGCAGTAGAATATCAGAATAACAAAAATCCCAAATAATCCTTCCGACATACCAGATCTTTGAAAAATTATAATGTAATCGGCAAAAGCAAACAGGCTAAGTCCAAGAAAAGCCACTAAACGATTCTGAAATTCCTTTCTCAAGACTATATAAAAGAGATATAGGGACAAAATGTTTATTATTGCAAAACTTGCTCTATACTGGAATATTCCAACCCCGAATAGAGAAAAGGTAATATAGTGAACTATATTCGGCAAAGGAAGATAGTCTTTGAAGGAATGCCCTTTCTTTCCAGCCTCCCAATCTCCGAATAGAACCTTATCTCTGGCATTAAGGCCAGAGATGACTTCTTCCCCAAAATCGTCACTGAACGGATGATCTGAAATCAGAAATATAAACCTTGTAAGAAAGATTAGAAAAAAAAGAAACAAAAAAATATAGAGGAAAAAGCTTTTATCTAACTCTTTTTTACCCCAATCAAAGATCTTTTCCATCTGCTCAATTCAATCCTTTTTGTAAAAATAACCCTCTAAGTCTGGTGACTATAAAGTTTAAGAATACCGGTATCAGCGTCCAGAAACCTAGCATATTAGCAGCTGCCAATATTCTTCTGGGTGTAAAATGAATTCTTAAAAGTCCTATCTTTTGGAGACTTACGAGATCCTCAGAACTCAAGTCGTTTACAGAAATAGGGCTACTGTCGTACCTCCTATACTCTGAATAGTCATTAATGTGAAGCCTTATGCCATGTTTGCCTTTGAGAGCCCATTGGTACATCTCAGTTCCCGGGTAAGGGTTGGCTATAGAGAGATTTGAATAAAGTATCTGGGGTATATTGCGCACAAACTCTATCGTCCTTTCAGCAGATGCCCGTGTCTCTCCCGGTAGGCCTATCATAAGCGAACAAGCAACTTCAATACCAACCTCCTCGGTCATTTTAAAGGCATTGAGCATATCGCTGTGGGAGACTTCTTTCTTGATTATTTTAAGTAATTCAGGGTCACCGCTTTCAATACCGTAACTTATCCTTATCATACCAGCCTGTTTCATCAATTTCAGGATATTCAGGTCTACCAGATTGGCTCTCGTCCACCCTTCCCATGTGACTTTTAATCCCCTCTTTAGTATTTCTCGGCAGACATCTTCTATCTGTTGCCTTTTGAGTGTGATATTTGAATCCAGGAAAAAGAAATGTGTTATTCCGAGTTCTTTCGAAAATTTCTCCATTTCATCTACTATATTTTTAGGCGACCTAAATCTTACCTTTGGATTGGTTAAAGGCTCACTGCAAAAAACACATTTGAATGGGCAGCCCCTCGTCGCCATAATAGGCAGATACTCCCTGCTTGAAAACTTAGCAAAGGTCATAATATAAGAATTGCGTTTTAACAGATGCATTGCAGGGAATTCCAATTTATCAAGATTATCTATTCGGCTGCCAGATTCATTAATTACAACATGACCATCTTTTCTAAAAATTAACCCCTTTACTGAATGAAAATCCTTATAATTACTTTCGTAATGCCCTAAAAATTCATTGAATGAAAAATCGCTCTCGCCAACAAAGGCAAAATCAAAACAATCAAAGAATGCCTCACCCTTAAATATGTTAATATGTTCGCCGCCTATCAGAATATGGTTCTTATACCCTTCTGACTTTAGCATTTTTGCCAAGCTTACCGCCTTATGAAATATCGGAGATGTGGCAGTAATACCAACCATATCATAATCGCAGTTTACAATTTCACCTGCAAGAGAATCAATAGTATACCCTTCAACATCTGCATCTATTACCTTGACAACATGTCCTCTCCTCTCGGCAACAGCGGCAAGGTAGAGTGTGCCAAGCGCAGGCTGGGAGTTCCGTTTCTTTGCAAGCTTAGTGAATATTCCAAAATCTTCCGTCCATGTAGGTGTTACAAACAAGATATTCATATTTACTGATTTATCCTTTGTAGTTTCTTTGCTATGAGCCCTGCGGTGAACACCGGTATAAAACTTGCCACACTAATCCCAGCATATATCGAAAGAAAATCCAACTTTAAAAAGAAAAAGTTAAATACACCTACAACTGCTCCAAATAGGGAATTCCCCAATCCAAGCAATAAAAATAGTTTGATCGGGTTGTATTGCAATATCGCCTCTACTATTATCTGTCCGGCACGCAACGTATCCTTAAAATGCCTAACCTTGGATTTGCCGTCCCTCTTAAAATATTCTATCGGCACATATTTTACATAGTAGTGGTTCAGAAAAAATATCAGCGTAAGTGTTGTAGTAAAAGAAAACCCAGTGCAGAGCGAATCCTGGAATTTCATAACTATATCTTTCTTGAAAATTCTGAACCCCGAATTCACATCCGGAACTTTCCTTCCTGAGGCGTATTCTACCAAAAAATTAAATAGCATCCGTGCGGGTCTTTTAAATAGCCCTTTTTTGTATTCTTTTCCTGTTCTTGCCCCTACCACCATGTCATACTGGGGATAATAGTTATAAAGGTCCTTAATCCTATAGGCTGGATAAGAACCATCACCATCTATAATGGCAATACAATCATATTTGGCTGATACTATGCCGTCGTAAAGAGAGCGCCCATAACCAAGATTTTCAATATGATTAATGACCCTCATATTTTCGACCTTGACCTCTATGACTCTATCTAGTGTGGAGTCCGTGGAACCATCATCCACCACTATTATTTCGTATTCTGTAAAATTTTTCAGGGCTGTATTTAACTCAATGAGTGTTCTTACAACAGACCCCTGTTCATTATAGACAGGTACTATTATACTAATCATACTATTTTCACCACCTTGTTCTAAAAAATGCCTTTACGTGACCAATTATAGTACCCTCTCGCAGTGTTTTGTAAAACATCCTTAATATATAGCGAGGGCGAAAATAAAATTTCCTGTAGGCAATTTTATAGTACTTATCTATTACAACCCAAGGAAGCACATCGTGGTCATAGAGTTCCTTTGGTAAGGCCGAGAATGTAAATTTTTCCCACTCTTTCGTCTTTATCTGCCCATTGGCATCCATCTTATCAAACATATCTGTGCCCGGCAACGGTATTGTTATTGCAAACTTTACATAATCAGGGGCAAGTTTTATGGCAAAATCTATCGATTTCTTAATATCCTCCTCAGTCTCCGTAGGAAGACCGAGCATAAAATAGCATTCGGTTTCAAGGCCTGCCTCCTTTGCCTCTTTTAAAGCCTTCTCTGCCTGTTCAAGCATAATCTTCTTGTCTATTGTATCTATTATCCGCTGGCTGCCTGATTCTATGCCAAAAGGTATTCTGTAGCATCCTGCCCTCTTCATTGCCTTAAGGAGTTCAAGATTTACCCTATCAACCCTTATTCCACCCCTTGGATACCATGGAAACTTTAACCCCCTTTTCTGTATTTCTTCGCATATGGTATATGCACGCTTCATATCCGCAGTAAAAAGGTCATCAATAATATGTATCTCCCTGAAGCCGATCTTAAGCATTCTCTCCATCTCATCAACTACCCTTACTGCTGATTTAACCCTTACCTTATATCCATGTATGTTTTTATTACAAAAAGTACAGTGAGCATAACAACCCCTTGAGGTTTCAAGGTATCCCAACGGCTCTTTTCTGCTGGATATTTTCGGCTGTGAATAACTTTTAATGTCAAACAACTCATATGCTGGAAATGGAAGATCGTCTAAGTTTTTTATAAAACCATTATGGGAAGCAGACTTTACAACCTTTCCATCTTTTTTGTAATAAATGTTTGGAACCGAAGGGGCAAAACCTTCCTCAATAATGGTTTTTAAAATAAAGTCTCCCTCACCAACCACTACACAATCAATCACGCTTTCTTTAAGCACATCTTCAGGTAATGCAGACGGATGGGGACCACCTGCGATGACAACTACTCTTTTATCAATTTGCTTAATTAGGGCTGCGATATTATAAGCTTTCTTTATAAGCGGTGTAGTTGAGGTTATGCCTACAAAATCAGGCTTGAACTTTGCAACTTCTCTTTTCAGATACCTTTCAGGGTCATCTGAAAGGTTAAGGTCAACAATCTTAGCATCATGTCCAACGCTCAGAAGTGGCGCTGCTATGCATGCCAAACCCAGTTGGGTAGTACCTCTGGAGATTGCGGCACGCACCTTTGAGTCTGAAAATATATCGTCGTAATAATTGGGATTTATTAATATTATCCTTGACATCTTTTCGTTCCACTTCCCCTCCAGCTTACCCCTTTATATGCGCTTATATGAATATCCTCAAACTCTTTCTCATCAAACCATCTTGATATTCTCAGTTTATCTATGAACTCCACCTGCGGCGCATTGAGCTTATCAAACACATTCAGATTGTTTCTGTGGAAAGATAACCTTCGGAAGTTTTCAAAATACTCATAATAAGGAAGAAACTTCAGAGGAAACATATAGATAGAATATACTGGCAGATAAAGCACCAAGGTTATAATTATTGAAATTTTGCCGAGAACCCATCTTGAAATATGCCTTAGAAAAGTCTTGCGGAACCACTCTACAATCTGCTCCATTATAAAGTTGCCTTCTTTTGAATATACCCAGACTATGAGCTTGCCGCCCGGTTTTACATGTCGCTTCAGATTCTCAACAGTCTTATCAGGATTATTGGTGTGATGCACCACACCGATGGAAAATACGATATCAAATTGACGTTTTAGATTCATCTCTGCAATATCATCTTCAACAAAGGTAACATTTTCAAATTGACTGTTCCATTTCTTAGCTATATCAATAGTATTTAAATCTACTGCAACAATTTCTTTAGCATAAGGGGCAATAAACAAGGTATGCTGGCCACCGCCGCACCCACATTCAAGAACTTCGTTTCCCTTAAAATCATTGAGGGTATTCGGATATATCCATTCCTGGAAAAGGAAAAGATTATCGTCCCTAAAATTGAACCATTGCTCGTACCATTCTTGTTGTTTTTGCTGCATTAAACAATGCCCTTAATATGGATTTACCTATCCTCTTATCATTGAAATGACCCAAGATGGGTTACACTTGTTATTCAATATTAACCTTATTTTTTACAAAAACCCTAATATTGTTATTTTTGTCCTTAATTGTCAAAAAATACTCCAGTATAAAACCTATGGAGGTTATCTGTATTCCTGCAACAATTAAAATCGTTGAGATAATCAACAGTGGCCGTGCTACTAACTGATACTCTTTAAGCCCTGTGAAGAGGTAATATATATGTTCGGCTACCAGTACGGAAGAAATAACACCTCCTACGACAACAAATACCAATCCTGGCTTGGCAAAAAAATGAAGCGGTCTTTCCAGATATCTTGTTAAAAGCAATACAGTAATCAGGTCCAGGAATCCCCTTAAAAATCTCTCTATGCCAAACTTGGATTTTCCAAAACGCCTTGGCCTGTGGGTTACAGGAATCTCTGTCACCTTAGCCCCTATTGCCCCGCTTAGTATCATTGAAAACCTATGGTGCTCTCCCCTGAATGTAAAATTTTCTATTACCCAGCGCCTGTATGCCTTTAAACCACAGTTAATATCGTGGAATCCTGTTTTGGTCAGCTTTCTAACCATCCAATTAAAGATAAGAGAAGGAATGGTTTTGGTTATGGGGTCATGCCGGTTTTTCTTCCAGCCGCCGACAAGATCAAAGCCTTCATTTAATTTTTCTATAAGGCCAATAATATTTTCTGGATTATCCTGTAAATCAGCATCCATGGTCACAATAACATCGCCTCTACACTCATGCATACCTAAAAACAATGCCTTTGACTTGCCAAAATTCCGCCTCAACTGAATAAGTTTAAGATTGGAATTTTCACCAGCAATTGAGCTTAATTTTTCAAAGCTCCCATCTGTTGAGCCGTCATCAATAAAGACATATTCCATCTTAAGGTCATTTTTTAACCTTACCTCCTCTAATTCGCTGTAGAGGATAGGGAGGCTCTCCGATTCATTATAAAAAGGTATAACAACGCTTATCAGAGAATCTTTTATTGACATTTTATTTCTCTTTTGCTGAAAAGCTGAAAGAAAACCCCTTATCTGAAGCCTTTATTTCCTTTGTTATTATTACGGACTCTGCTTTTTCTATGCCTAATGAATCAAATATACCAGGCGGCTCAGCGATTCCTTTGCTGCTAAAAATTAAAGGATGTAAGTGCCTCAGATTAAGTCTGAAACTATTGTTCTCACATGCAATCTCATCTGTTATCTTTAATATGCTGCCTTCCATAGTAAGCCTTCTTTTGAGAATAATGCCTGCCCTCTTTTCAGACAGAGGCGCCACAGACTGGTTTATTGCAGTCCCTTTCTTTTTACGGTATACATCAATAAGCCATCTAAGCCAGTACGACAAGTATGGCATGCTGCAGCCTATCCTTAGGATGAGACGTGCAATAAACGGAGGAAAGAAAAATTTAGCTGGTGAAAATCTTATATAAGCTGTAACTGTATTGCTGTCCTTCTCAACCTTCCGTGTATTCTTGTAGCCGCCTGTAAACATCTTATATTTTGTCCATGAAGGATCATCGTAGAAATACCCGAGGTCTTCACAGGAATATATATCTACACTGTTATTCCCCTGATAAAATATCCTTATTCCTCCGCCGCCGGCAGGCATAAAAATACAATGAAGGCCTTTTGACTTATATGAAAAAACCCCGGCCTGCTCATAAAAGACAGCTCCATCACTATTAATAATATGTTCCTTGTATGCCTTGGCAAATCTGGACTCAGCCTTCATCTGCTCTCTTATAATATAGGTTATTAAAGGCAGATAACCCCAGCGGCACAATCTGAGGTCATCTGCCAAATAAGGTTCAATCCCTGAAAACCCGGCGCTCTGATTATCCATAGCCTTTGTAACATAAGCTGCTTCCGGGGAATGCTCTGATAAAAGCAGCGTCCCGAGCCTTGAAACATATGGATTAAGACATATGCCAGCCTCTGGAGAGATTGTAATGTCTGGCTGTATAAATGGAAAAATAAAGGCATAAAGTTTTTTCATTGCCTCCAAACCGGAATTATCCTGCGTTATATAATGATAGAGCATCATGTAATCAAGCAATACACTGCAATAGCCTAAATCCATGCCTGCTATTTCATTAAACCATCCCTCATCTGTTTGCGCCTTTAATACAGTCCGATGTTTTCTAACAGCCTCATTGAGAAATTCCTCTTTTCCGCAAATCTTATAAGCAATAGCAAGCGCCGCTGCCCCTGCTGCCTGGTGATTCATCTTAACAAAGTCATCGTGTTTTAAAAGCCAGTTAGCCGCCTTTTCAGCAGTCTGTAATAATCTTTTTTCATCCTCTCTTTCTATCCTATTTGCAAGGAAATACATTGCCATCCCATAAGCAATTAATGAAAAGGTTGTTGCGGCAAAACCGTGCTCATTTTTATACCATTCATCAAAACTGCCGTCTGAATGCTGCTGCCTATTCCAGAATACCACC
>Ga0209211_10012472_pt1 | contig 10687 bp, 8 predicted proteins | sample RifGroA2_FD_183992 | JGI IMG/M metagenome (GOLD analysis project Ga0209211, IMG submission 183992) | Groundwater microbial communities from Rifle, Colorado, USA - Groundwater A2 (SPAdes) (version 2) | ecosystem: Environmental > Aquatic > Deep subsurface > Groundwater | place: Rifle, Colorado...
ATATTTGGTGGGAAAAACGATGTGATACAACAGGATAGTAACATTGTGACTTTTGTGAATATATTTGCTCATTTCTACATTATACCATACGAACGCCGCAAGCGGCGGGGGATAGAACCCTAAAGGGATTCAAAACGTTTAGATATAACGTTTAGATATTGGTATTTGGTCATTTGAATTTGTTTCGGATTTCGGATTTCGTGCTTCGGATTTAAAACCTCTTGGTATTTAAGATTTTGCAACAGCTTGCTCAATCGTTCATTCTCCGCTATATTATATCCATCTCTTAAGTCTATGGCAACCCCCCTCCTCCAGCAAATCAAATATCGGCTTGGCAGTCATGTCTGTTTTTATGTGACGCGCGATATTGAGCGGGCTTTGGAAATAACGCTAGACGGGTCGCTTGCGTATTTTATAATTACAAACGCGTCGGATTATGCGCGAAGCGTGGCAGCTAAAAACCCTAATGTTGTATTGGTGGAAAACGATGAAACCCTTGACACTTGGCAATTACTTGAACATCCGGAAACCAAAAAAAGAATGCGACCCGGTGATTTTGTGATGGTGTTCAAAAATACCACGCTCATTGAATCCATCTGCAAAAAGAATAACTGGCAACTTCTGAACCCAAGCGCGGAGTTGGCGAACAAAGTGGAAGAAAAAATTTCCCAGATATACTGGCTCCGAGAGCTCGCAAAATATCTTCCACCTCACGAAATAACAACTGCTGAAAAAGTTATTTGGAACAATCAAAAATTCATCCTCCAATTCAACCGCGCCCACACCGGAACCGGAACTTTGCTCGTTGAAAGCGAACAGCAACTTCGTGAAATCCAGTCCAAATTCCCTCAGCGTGAGGTTAGGGTAACAAAGTTTATCAACGGTCCAGTATTCACCAGCAATAACGTAGTGGTAGACGTTTCGGCTCATGCATCCTCACACCCCCCTACCCCCCTCATAGGGGGGAACCGAATACCACCAACCGCGCACAATAACTTACGTCTTAGCCCCAATATCAGTTACCAAATCACGGGCCTCCAACCATTCACTGATCTACCTTTCGCGACCATTGGCAATGACTGGTCATTGCCTCACAAACTTTTATCCTCTAAACAAAAAAACTGCTTCACCCAGATTGTTACCGACATCGGTCGAAAGTTACACCAAGACGGATGGCGCGGGCTTTTTGGAGTTGACATCATCATGGATGAACAAACCGGCCACCTCTACCTCCTGGAAATCAACGCCCGCCAGCCGGCATCGACGACGTATGAATCTGAATTGCAAAGTCAGAGAGAGGGGTATGAAAACGTAACCACTTTTGAAACCCACCTCGCTAGCCTCCTAGGGATTAATTTAGGTGGTTATGAAATCCAGCTCGTCAACAACGGCGCGCAAATCATCTACCGCGTACCGGGCAATGGCGCTATGCTCTCTACAGATAAACTGAACCCTGCAATTAACAACCTCCGGAAACTTGATCTAAACGTAATTCAGTACAACAATAAAAAACCCGGCTCTGACTTGCTCCGCATTCAGAGCAAGCAAGGAATAATGAAAAACCACTGCTCATTTAACGCGACGGGGGTATTGATAAGCGAACTTCTCGACCTTGCATAAGGAGCCAAACTCGGCTATAATTACTTCGCTATATCCCAATATAAGCGAATTTTATTTGTGCTTTCCCCAAAGGCCGAACAACTGATCCATGACTATCTCAATCTCCCCTTCACCGGGGTAGACGGGGTGCGTTGTCCATATTTTAATAATTGGAAGCTTCGTCAGCGCGGACAGCTCAAAGTTTTGATTGGCAAGGGGACGCCGAAGGAGATTGTGGAAGAGACAAAAATTATTTCCATCCAATACCATGCCGGGTTGTTTGATAAAAATGGGCGTTGTTGCTTGCATCATGAGCGCGCGGATCAAAATGCGGATGGCATCAGAAAATTTTTAATTGACCAAAGCCTGGGTATAGACTGCTCCGGATTTGCCACCTATGTGCTGGCCGCCCACTATGCCGAAACGCGCCACATTAATTTGCTTTCAAAAATTTTCATCGCGCCTCCAAAAAATTTTCTCCGCTGGGCGATAAATAAACTGCGGCCAGTAGAAAATGTCGGCGTATCCGTGCTCGCCCACAACAAAAATTCCGAACTTGTTGCCTGCCTGCCGGCAGGCATGGCAGATGGAATGAAATCCATTGATTGGAACAAGATTCAACCTGCTGATTTTATATCCATCATCAAAACCGGACCGCAACATAATAGAAACCACATTATTCTGATTACCGAAAATACCGGAAACACCCTCCGCTACATCCACGCCCGCGCCTGGCCAAGCGAGGGAAAATACGGGCATGGAGTGGCCAAGGGAGAAATTAAAATCACCAAGCCGGATGGAACGCTGTTGGAACAGGAGTGGGTTGAGTTGGGGAAGGTTGGAGAAAAAAATGAAACGTATATGATTGATGTGAAGATGGCAAGGGTGTTGGAGGTGAGGAGGATGAGGGTAAGAATGACCAATTCCTAATTTCTAATGACCAATCAATGTCCAATTAATCAATGACCAATGTTGATAAGTTCAAAATCCAAAATCCTAATGCCAAATCAAGTTCAAATGACTAAAATCCAAAATTAATTGTCATCCCGAGGAAGCCCTAACTATACATTGTCATTGCGAGGAAGGAGCCTTAAGCGACTGACGAAGCAATCCCTATGAATTAGCTGGTGATACCGATCAAGGGGATTGCTTCGTCGTTCCTTAGGTCGCTCCTCGCAATGACAAATAGGATTTAGTCATTTGGATTTTGGATTTGATTTGACATTTGAACTTTGAACTTTGAAATTAAGATTATTGGTAATTGGTAATTAATTGGTCATTAGAAATTAGTCATTGGTCATTCTCAAAGTATGCCTTTCTCTCCCGAACTCCTAGAACAAGCCCTGCTCTACCTCATCGCCTCGGCCATTGGAGCGTTTTTGTGGGCGCCTGTTTTGACGAAGTTGTTGTATAAATACAAGGTTACCAGGCGCGCGGATTATGATTTTACTTTGCGAGGCGAGGATAGAAAACACAAAGTTGGGACTCCCATCATGGGCGGACTGTTGGTTGTGGTCACAGTAACTGTCATCACTCTGCTCTACAACTGGAACCGAGAAAGCACTTATGTGCCAATTGGTGTAATGGGAATTTCCGCGCTTCTTGGCGCCACTGATGATCTATTGAATATCTTTGGCAAACAGCGGCGCGATAAACATTTCAAACATGTATTTACCCTGATTAAAGTGCACAAGGACTGGCGCATGAGGTTGTGGTACGTTGTTTCGCTCCCTTGGACGCTTTATCGCTCCGTGGTCAGCGCGTTCGGTTCTCATCCGGGCAAAGGAGTACGCGCGCATGAAAAATTAATTTTCCAATTTCTGGCCGGCGCTGTTACGGCCTGGTGGATTTATTATAAATTGGGAGAGCATTGGCATTCGCTCTGGATTCCTTTTGACGGACAGATGGCCATTGGCTGGTGGATTATACCGATTGTGATTTTCTTCGTCATGTTTACGGCCAACGCCGTGAATATCTCTGACGGCTTGGATGGTTTGGCCGGAAGTTCGCTGATCGCCACCTTTGCCGGACTTATGGTAATCAGTTGGACAATGGGGCGTGTGTCATTTACATTGCTAAACGCGACCGTCATCGGCGCTTTAATCGCCTACACATATTTCAACATAAAACCGGCGCGTTTTCAGATGGGCGACGTGGGGTCGCTCGGACTCGGCGCGCTTTTTGCCATCAACGCCATTGCCATCAACCGCACGCTACTGATACTCCTTCTTGGATTTATTTTTTTTATTGAAATATTTTCCGTCATCGGCCAAGTCCTCTTCCGCCGCCTACTCGGCCGACGCTTGTTTAAAATGGCCCCCCTGCACCACCACTTTGAATTCCGCGGCTGGAGCGAAGAGAAGATAGTTATGCGCTTCGCTCTGATGCACACCTTTATGGTGATTGTGGCGGTGTGGGTAAGCCTACATTGAGAATGACCAATGACCAATTACTAATGACCAATTCCTAAAAACTCTAAACACCAATTCTTACCTTAATGTCAAATATCCAATTTCCAATGTCAAATCAAATCCTAAATCCAAATTTCAAACAGATTGTCATCCCCACGAAAGTGGGGATCCAGGCCGTTCATAGTTTAGGCACTGCTGATGCGACCTAGATTCCCGCTTTCGCGGGAATGACAGTGGTAGTGGTTATTTGGATTTTAGTCATTTGGCATTTGAAATTTGTTTAAAATTGGATATTTGACATTTGACATTATTACTTTGGGATTTAAGGTGATTAGTCATTGATTAATTGGACATTGATTGGTCATTAGTAATTGGTCATTGGTCATTCTCACTATGCCATATCTCTCTTTCTCCGAACAAACCATTGCCGATTTCAGTGACAAGAACATAGACTCCCTATACAGCCGGGGTTTTCTTTTTACGCGCGTGGGTAAAGGGCATATGTATCAAACGCGCAGTGTGCGAGTGGATTTGTCAAAGTTTGAACTGTCAAGCGAGAACAGGCGGGTGTTAAAAAAAACAGAGGAACTTTTACTTAAAACCACACCTCTCCCCCACCCCGCGTATGATTGGCATATTCACAAAATGGGACATGACTTTTACAAAACCAAATTCGGCGAAAAAACTTTTACCGCGAATAAATTGAAAGAACTGATGACAGAGGAAAAAAATAATTTTAATTTGTTGCTGTCGTACACTGTCATTCCCGCGCAGGCGGGAATCCAGACGACTGTCGACCTGGATTCCCACTTTCGTGGGGATGACAACCGAGGCTCTGTGGGTTATTGCATCTGTTTTGAAACTCCCGAACTCCTCCATTACTGCTACCCATTCTACGATATTCGCGATTCGGGATCCGCGATTCCCAACATCGGCCTCGGCATGATGCTCCGCGCAATAATCTGGTCCAAAGAACAAGGTAAAAAATACGTCTACCTCGGCTCCGCCTCTAGACCAAGCGATACGTATAAACTGCAGTTTGCGGGAGTGCAATGGTGGGATGGCGCTAGATGGTCCAGTAATATTGAATTTCTAAAGAGTAATTTAAAAATCAAAAATCTCCATAATTTTCCATTTTGAGATTTGCATTTTACATTATGTCCAAGGTACACTTCATCGGCATCTGCGGCGTGGCTATGAGCGCTATCGCTATAGCTTTCCACAAAAAAGGCTGGCAGGTAACTGGCAGTGATGTTGGGTTTTTCCCGCCGATTTCAACTTATCTGAAAAATAATAACATTGAGTTTTATCCGGGCTGGCATGTGGAAAAAATGATGAAGGGCGGCAAGCCGGATATTGTTGTTGCTGGTAACGTCGCCTGTTCACAAAATCCCGAATGGCTTTACGCGCAAGAGCACAATGTAAATTTCAAATCCTACCCCGAAGTTATCGCGGAATATTTTGTTAAGCCAAATTCCATCGTATGCGCCGGCACTTATGGCAAAACATCTTCCAGCGCGCTACTGAGCTGGATTTTGACGCACGCCGGTTTTGATCCCAGCTACATGTTTGGCGGGTTAAGTTGCAATAATATAAACTCTGCCCAAATGAGCGAGGACGGCAATTGGAGCGTGCTTGAAGGCGACGAATACAAATCCGCCCGCTGGGACAACCGCCCCAAATTCGCTCACTACTCCCCCACTCACCTGCTCCTAACCTCCATCTCATGGGACCACGCCGACATTTATTCCACGGAGGATGCGTACTTCCGTGTATTCCAACAACTTCTTTTACCGATTGAGGAAAAAAAACAAATTGTGGCGTGCAAAGACGATCCTGGAATTAGCAAACTGTTACAAGTTACACGTTTCACGTTTCAAGACGTAACGACGTACGCCCGCCGCGACGCCAACTACACCTTCACCAACCCGCAACAAACCCATCAGGGTCTATCTTTTGACATTGGACACAAAAATGAGTCATACCATATCGTGAGCCCAATGCTGGGAAGTTATCAGGCCGAAAACATCTGCGGCTGTTTTGCCATGGCGCATCAAATAGGAGCGCCTGTGGAAAAAATCGTTGAGGCAATTTCCGCGTTCAAAGGACTCAAGCGGCGTTTGGAAAAACGCCACGAAGGAGCCGTAACAGTGATTGATGATATCGCCCATTCTCCGGCCAAAGCCAAATCCGCTTTACAAACTTTGCGCCAGATATACAAAGGAAAAATTTTTGCCGTATTTGAACCCAACACCGGCAATCGCCGCCCCCAATCCGCGCCGAGCTACAGCCACGCGTTTGATGAAGCGGATGAAGTGATCATTCCGGTTTTGACCAAATTAAAAACGGACCCAGAGGATCCGGACAAGCCATTTGATGGCCAAGATTTATCAAAAGTTATTTCAGCCACTCATTCCAACGCTCTCCACATTGCCAACGACCAAGATCTGATAACCCGCCTCGCCACTTCTCCACAACCGGGAGACGTGATAGTATTTCTGGGGAGCCATGGGTTTAGGGGGATGATTACGGAGTTGATTGATAAAATAGGCTAGTATAGCGCATCTTTACTTGCCCTCCTCAATCACCTCCGCCGAAACGTTTTCGCCGTCAATTCCTTTCACCATAAGCGTAATGCCGCACATGTCGCACTCCACCACATGATCAACATCCAAATCTGAGTATGGAGATAAATTAACATCGTTTTTACATTCGGGACAGGTTAATTGCATATATACAGAGTTAGATAACGAACTAGAATGATTATACAATAAAATGGGTATTTTTACAAGCATGCTCACCCCCCAACCATCCCTTCCACAACTCGCCGCCGCGCTGGGCCTAAGCGCTGAATTATGTTTCAAGCGCGAAGACTTGCACCCTTACGGCTCTCACAAGGGCCGGTCTGTTCCGCTGATGATTAAAGAGCATTGCTATAAAGGCTATGAGAATTTTGTAATTTCTTCATCTGGCAACGCGGCCTTGGCGGCGATACGGGCGGTAAAGGATAGGAATGAGAACCATGGGGAGAGTCTTTTACTGACGGTGTTTGTGGGAGAAAATATTGACTCGGGAAAATTGAAGATGTTAAAAGGATGTGAGGATAGCATGATAAAAATAATTCAGGTAGCAAACCCGAAGCAGAGCGCGTTTCAGATGGAGAAAGAAGGTAAGGCAAAATTCTTGCGGCAGTCTACTGATGACGCCGCGCTTATCGGATACAAAGAATTGGCCAAAGAGCTAGCTGAAATTCCATCGTTGTCTGCTGTGTTCATCCCCACCTCGAGCGGAACAACGGCGCAAGGGTTGTATGAGGGATTTAAAGAGTTGGGGATAAATCCGCAGATACATATTGTTCAAACCGAGGCGTGCCATCCAATGGTAGAGACGCGATTAATCGCGTCTCTACCGGCGCGTCGTAATCCGCATGTAGGCAACAGTATCGCCTCGGCCATAGTGGACCATGTGGCGCATAGGAAACAAAAAGTTCTTGAGGTAATAAAAAACAGCCATGGCGCAGGCTGGGTAGTTAGTGATGAAGAAATAACATCAGCAATGAACATTGTAAAAAAAACAACAGGCATTGAAATCTCTCCAAACAGCGCTCTCTCGATGGCCGGGCTTCGAAAGGCTATTGAGGTTGAAGCAAAGTGGAAAGGCGCCGTGGTGTGTTTAATAACCGGAAAATAATTTCTTCCTCAATCAACAACATAAAATTTGCTGACTAAGGGGGATCGCCATGCGTCCGGCCCCGAGTGAAGGGGGGGCGCATGGCAAAGGCTAGCCGCAGCCGGCGTTGACGTTGACACCGTCGGGGGGCGGGAGGTCGAATGGATAGACCCATCGGGCAGGGTTGTCTCTCCCAAGGATCTCCGGCGGGGTGTCGCTGGACGTGGGCGCAACCGCAGTCGGGGTAACGGGTCGCTCCGTGTCCTCGCACATGGATCCTCCATAGGTCTGTCCGCTTGTCGGCGGACGGCTAGCTGTTTGATGACTGCGAGTTGATATCTGCCTATGACCAATATCATTGGCATATACCAACCCACAATCATACTTTTTGAAAGAGCAATGAAATAAAAACAGCCACCTTAGCGGTGGCTGTGTTATTTATCTTGGCTATACATTAAACACATCACCGCGTACTGTGGCTAAAAAAGAAATAGAAGTAAGCGTTGCGCGCGCAATGTAGTTGATTCATACTAGTTATAGCTTACCATACCAGTTTGAGGTTGTCAATTGCTTCCCGCCACTATCTCTCCCACTCCGTCAAAAGTCACGTCAGCAATACCGAGGGTGGTGACGCGGCTGCCAAAGACAGAGCTGACGGCGAATTCGGAAATTTTGGTGTTGTTATGTCCAAAAATTTTAGCCACTGATCGGCGGGCTACCGTGGCCACGGTCACTATTTCATCTCGCCCATCGCCATTTATGTCTCCGGCAGCCACAAGCACGGGCGAACGCAAATTTTTCCCATAGGGGAAAAAGCGGTTTTTGATTTTTCGCATTTCATCATCTACTACCAGCACCTCGGCTGATCTCCCCTGCCCTGTTCCTAACATCGCCTCGCCCTTGGCTCCCAAAGTGGCGTCGCGGATGGCTACGGAAAATCCGCCCCTATATTTCTTCCCTAAAGGATACATGCTCCTCTTTATAAGCTCGCCATAAAAAGTGTACAAAACAAGCTCGCCGCCTGCACTTGGCGCGATTAAAATGACTTCGCTGTTTTGGTCTTGGAGTTTGCCGACAGCCATGCGGATCTCGCCGCGAAAATTAGCGCCATAAGGATAATCATCAAACCAATGTTCTCCGCGGCTGTTAAAAATTTCCAATCTGGCGCCGCGCGCGATAATTTTCTCCCTGTCTCCATTGCCATCCAAATCGCCGAAAAAAACTTTGGCGCCGCCCGGGATGGAGTTGTCATAGGCAAAAAACCCGTTGCGCGCCCGACTGCCGCGCAGATCGTAAAAGCGTAAAAATCCGCCGTTTGCGTAAACTACATCATCAATAGTCTGCGCGGTTTTTAGCATAATGAGCCCGTCGCGCGGCTGAATTGTGACGCGATCGGTAATTGAGCCGTCATTGACTGTTGGATCTTGCCGGCCGCGAATCTTTTCATATTCAGCCCCAAGTTCAACTTCGCGTCTTTCACCCGTGGAATTTGTCAAAGCAATGCCACGTTCATATTCGCGCTTCCATACATCTTCTTGAAAACGTTGAGCGTTGTTCAAAGATACCGCCTGACCAGTCGGCCTGCCCAAATTCACCTCATACTCATCATACCACCATACCTGCGCGTGATCTCTAGTTCCGTAATCAAAACTGAAATAAACATCATCAGCCATCAGACTGCTCGCTAAACCAAAACGCATCCGGCGATAATCATTTCTACGTCCGCTGTTGTTGGTGTTGGCGTTAAACACATAGAGCCGCGGCGCGCGGTTTGTTCCGCGCGTCCGCTCCAAGCCGGTCATAATGCCGCTCCAACCCCCGCTCTCCCATGGGGTGGGAAAATCCTCGTACATTCTACCGTTTATTTTGTCCTGAAACAAAGGCAAAGAAGTGCCGTTGATAAGAATGTATCGCGCCGGCAGGCGTTGGCTTGACTGCAAAAGATAGTTCATTCTCCTCATCCACTCGCTGTTCACCCATTGCGCGTCATCGCGAGCGCCGTCCCTATTCAAATCAACATCTCCTCTGTTCACATGCGAAATTCCATCATTCACCATATCCCAAAAAATCCCATTCCAAATGCCTTGCGGCAAAATGCGGCTCTCCACAAAACTCAAAAGATAATCCGCGTATTCTTGGCTTAAATTAGTGTTTTTTAATCCCGGCCAGTCGGAGGTGATATTGCCGGCGCTATCACGCAGCCACCAATCATCACGAACCGCAAAATCCCGATACACTAAATTACCGGGATACTGTTGCCAAACCATGTTATAGCTTTGCGACGGAACGTAGGCCAAAAGAATAATATCCGGGTTTAATCTTTTTATAACCGTTATGACTTCTCTGCGCGCCACTGCCTGCTCCGGACTTAAAATTAATACGTCATTGCGAGCCAGTTTGGAAATTGCGTCCATATCCGTAGGCAGTGTACCCAAAAAATAGTTGGCTAAGAGCGGGGCGGAATCTGTTCTTTGCGACAACAAAAAAGCCGAGATGAACAAGGCCAAGGAAACAATGGTTATGGTGCGATATAAACGCAACATAATATTCAAAATGACCAATGACAAATCACTTTTAAGTTCAAAATCCAAAATCCTAAGTTCAAATCAAGTTCAAATGACTAAAGTTCAAAACTAATTGTCATTGCGAGGAGGGAGCCTTAAGCGACTGACGAAGCAATCCCATTGCCATAAGGTTGTTACTACCAATCAAGGGGATTGCCTCGTCGTTGCTCTTCGCAACGACAAATTGGGTTTAGTCATTTGAATTTAGGATTTGATTTGACATTTGAAATTTGGATTTTGAACTTAAGGCCATTGGTTATTTAATTTGGCACTTGAGTACCTCGCATCTTGTTCCGCGCCACCCACCAAGCTACTTTAATCGGGTGCTTCTTAATTGCTGTTCTTGCCGTGCAGATCATCCATGCCGGGACTTTGCTAGCATCTACCTGCTTGCGGACGGCCTCTGTTTCGGGTGAACACCAAAACTGTTCAAAGGATTTATAC
>Ga0209211_10012475_pt1 | contig 10684 bp, 5 predicted proteins | sample RifGroA2_FD_183992 | JGI IMG/M metagenome (GOLD analysis project Ga0209211, IMG submission 183992) | Groundwater microbial communities from Rifle, Colorado, USA - Groundwater A2 (SPAdes) (version 2) | ecosystem: Environmental > Aquatic > Deep subsurface > Groundwater | place: Rifle, Colorado...
TCAGCGCCGCGCCGATGGCACCGATGCCGGACAGCGCCGGGGTGCCGATCAGAATGGCGAAAGTCAGTACGATCAAGGCGTCGGTCGACAGATCGAACTGGATACCGAGGACCGGGGCGATCAGCGCCAGCGGCAGGCCGGATACCAGCCAGTGAGCAATCACTTTGCCGGTAACGACCAGCCCGAGGGGGTGCGGGGCCAGCGCCAGTTGTTCCAGTGTGCCATCGCGATGGTCGTCGGCGAACAGGCGGGGCAGAGAGAGCATGGTGGCGAGCAGGGCGGCGACCCACAACACGCCGGGCGCCAGCTTGCGCAGCAGGTCGGGTTCAGGTCCGACGCCGAGCGGGAACAGGCTAACCACAATGACGAAGAAGAAGAGCGCCGAAACGATATCGGCCTGGCGCCGCATGGCCAGTTTGAGATCGCGGCCAATGACTGCTGCAACGATTTTGAACATCAGCGCATCATCCTCAACCGAGCCGCAATTCGCGCACCGTACCGGCCGGAATGCTGACCAACTGGTGCGTCGTCATCACGGCCAGGCCGCCTCGCTGCAGATGGTCCGAAATGATGCCGGCCAGCCAGTCGACCGCAGCAACGTCGAGGGCGACAAAAGGTTCGTCAAGTATCCACAGTGGCCGTTTTTCCTTGACCAGGCGGGCCAGCGCAACTCGACGCTTCTGTCCCTGCGAGAGGTATTTGCAGGCGAGGTCTTCGCGGCCGGCCAGGCCGACCTGTTCCAGCGCGTCGATGGCGTCGTCTTCGGATAGTTCCTCGTCGGCCAGGCGGGCTGCTGCCAGCAGGTTTTCCAGCGGCGTCAGTTCTTCCTTGATGGCGTTGAGGTGGCCAAGATAGCAAAGGTCAGCGCGGAATTCGTCGGACTTGATCGACTCGCCCTTCCAGCGGATTTCACCGTTTTCCGGTGGCAAAAGGCCGATCAGCATGCGTAACAGGCTGGTTTTGCCGGCGCCGTTTTTGCCCTGCAGGTACAGCAATTCCCCGGCCTCCAGCTTGAAGCCGAGGCCTGCGAACAGGCGGCGCTCGCCGCGCACGCATTCCAGATTGTCAGCTTCAAGCATCAGGGGGAAAACCGAAAGAAATCAGGCACAAATTATGGACGCGCAAGTTTAACGGCAGATTAACGGGAATCAAATAAACACCAACAAGAAAAACGGGGGCCGCAGCCCCCGCCCGTTCTCTGGAGCGGTTGTTATTTCTTTTCGAACGGCGTCGGACGCGGCGTCGCGTCGGATGACGGTGGCAGGATCGGCATCTTGAAGTTCGGCTGGTCGCCGGTCAGGGTCTTCAGGAAGGCGACGATCTTGGCGTTTTCGTCGGCTGTAAATTTCTTGCCGAGCTGGATGCGGGCCATCGTGTCTACTGCTTCCGGCAAGGTGTTGGCAGCGCCGTCGTGGAAGTACGGATAGGTCATTTCGACGTTGCGCAGGGTCGGTACCTTGAAGTTGAAGCGGTCGGCATCCTTGCCGGTCACGGCAGAACGGCCTTCGGCCGGGCTGGATGCCTTGTAGGCTTCGACCAGACCCATCTTCTGGAAGGAGTTGCCGCCGACGGCCGGGCCGTTATGGCAGGCAACGCATCCGGCGTCCTTGAATAGCTGGTAGCCGGCCAGTTCATCCTTGGTGATGGCCTTCTTGTTGCCCTTCAGGTATTTGTCGAAGCGTGAGTTCGGGGTGACCAGGGTTTCCTCGAAGGCGGCGATGGCCTTGGTGACTTTTTCGATATCGACCGTCTCGGAGCCGAAGGCCTTCTTGAATTCGGCAACGTAGCCGGGGATGGTTTGCAGCATGCTGACGGCCAGCGTGTGGGTGAAGCCCATTTCACCCGGATTGGCGATCGGGCCACCGGCCTGGGCCTTGAGGTCGGCGGCGCGGCCGTCCCAGAACTGGGCGAGGTTGAGGCTGGAGTTGAGCACGGTCGGCGCATTGATCGGGCCTTCCTGCCAGTTGTGACCGATCGAGGTCTTGATGTTGTCGGTGCCGCCCATCGACAGGTTGTGGCAGGAGTTGCAGGAGATGAAGCCGGATTTGGAGAGGCGCGGATCGAAATAGAGTTTTTTGCCCAGTTCGACGAGGGCCGGGTTGGTGACCTTGGCCGGTGCAATTGGCTGGATTGGTTCATTGCTGGCAGCCATGGCAGCCTGACTGATGATGGCTCCGGAAAGCAGTGCAATGGCGACGGACAACGTAGTGTGTTTCATCGTTTATCTCCCTTGGTGAAAAAGTATCGATGGTCGATTCTCCCCTTCCTGCTTGTGCTAATATTGATCCAAGTCAATGATTTTTATGGGTTTTGGTTATAGCGGTTATAGCCGTTCCCTATAGTCGTCAGAAGGGGCATGAGCCCTCGTGTGTCAAATGGAGAGTAGCAATGACCTTAACCGAGTTGCGCTATATCGTCGCTTTGGCTCAGGAAGGTAATTTCAGCCGGGCGGCGGAGCACTGTTCGGTCAGCCAGCCGACGTTGAGTGTGGCGATCGCCCGCCTGGAGGACGAGTTTGGCGTGCAACTGTTCGAGCGCGGCAAGGGTTTTGTCAGCCCGAGTGCGGTTGGTGCCAAGGTGGTCGAGCAGGCCAAGCGGGCGCTTGGTGAGGCGGAGAAAGTCCGGCAGGTGGCCATGCTTGGCCGGGACCAGCTGGAGGGGCCATTGCGGCTCGGTGTGATTCACACCATCGGCCCCTATCTGCTGCCGCAACTCATTCATTCCCTGAAAGTGGTGGCGCCGGCCATGCCGCTCGCCATCGAGGAGAACATGACGGCTACGCTGGCCGACATGCTGCACGACAACGAAGTCGACGTCGTCATCATTGCGCTGCCCTTCGACGTGCCGGGGGTGTTGACCCGGGCGATCTACGATGAATCCTTCAAGGTTGTCGTGCCGCGCGGTCATCCCTGGGAAAGCAGGAAGTGGATTGCGCCCGAGGACGTGGCCGGCGATGAGGTGCTGTTGCTGAAGGCCGGCAACTGCTTCCGCGATCAGGTTCTGGGCGCCTGTCCGCAGGTCAGTAGCCCGGAAACCGACGTCCGGCTCGGCCATTCGATCGGTACCATCCGCTGCATGGTGGCCTCCGGCCTCGGCGTGTCAGTGTTGCCGGACAGCGCGCTGGGCCATCCTTACAGCAACGACATGATCAGCGTCATTCCCTTCAAGGAGCCAGCCCCGGCCCGCCGGGTGGCGCTGGCCTGGCGGCCGGGATTCGTGCGGCCGAAGGCCATCGAGGCGCTGCTTGATGCGGTGCGGGGGCTCCGTTCGCCAGCCTATCGCTTGCTGGTCTGAGTGTTCATCAGCACTTCGGCCTGAATGTGCTGGATGCACTCGGTCAGGCTGGCGTTCTGCTCCTCGAATTCCAGTTTCAAAGCTGCGATGGCGCTGCTGTCCCCAGTGTCGTGGCAGCGACGCAATTGGCTGCCGATGTCGTGCAGTTTCTTGTGCAGGTCTTCGATCATTCGGAACGCGTCGGCACTGGCATAGCGCTGACCGTCCTGGCTGTAGTACCAGCGACCAAAACGGCATTGATGTTGGTCGAGTTCGGGAGGGCGGATGGCCCCCGTCGTGTCGTCGAGGTAGGCATACAGCGATTTTTTCCAGCGGCTGTGGTCGACGTCGGCGATCAGCATGGGCAAATCCTCGTGTGACCATTTGAAGGCCGTGGCCAGACCCCATAGTTCATCCGGTTTGAATTGCCTGATCCATTCGGGCAGAAGCGCGGCCGGCATCGGGTGGGCGATGCCGAAACCCTGCGCCATGTCGCAACCGAGAAGCAGGAGAACGAGCCCGTGTTCGACGGTTTCCACCCCTTCGGCGATAACTTGCCGGCGGAAAGCCTGAGTCAGCCCGATGACGCCTTCGACGATGGCCAGATCGTCGGCATCGTCGAGCATGTTGCGGATGAAGGACTGGTCGATCTTGAGCACATCGGCCGGCAACTGGCGGAAATAGGTCAGTGACGAATAGCCGGTGCCGAAATCGTCGAGGGCAAAGCTGACGCCGAGGCGCCGGCATTCGCCGAACAGTTCGGCGACGTTGGCCATGTCTTCAAGGGCGGCGGTTTCGAGCACTTCAAGCTCGATCAGGCCGGGTGCCAGATTCGGATGGGCCGCCAGCAACTCAGCCAGGCGCCGCGAAAAGCCTTCGTGCTGCAGGTGCTTGCCGGAAATGTTGATGCTGACCGGCAGGTCGACACCTTGGGCGTGCCAGTCTTCCATCTGACGCAGGGCTTCCTGGATGACCCAGTCGCCGACTTCAATATCCAGTTCGCTGTCTTCGATGATGGGCAGGAAGCGTCCCGGCAGCAGCAGGCCATCGGTCGGGTGTTGCCAGCGGATCAGTGCTTCGGCGCCGGTTACGCTGCCCTTGCGCATGTTCACCTTGGGCTGGAAGTAAAGCTCGAATTCGCCCTTGGCGAGGCCTTCCCGAATGCGCACGATTTCTTCGCGGCGAATGCGGGTGCGGCGGTCGTTTTCCGGGTCGAACAGGTGATGGCGATTGCGGCCGCCCTGCTTGGCCGCGTACATCGCCTGGTCGGCATGGCGGAGCAGCGTGTCGGCATCCGAGCCGTCATGCGGGTAGAGGGTCACGCCAATGCTCGCCGAAATCGAAATGGCGTGTTCGGAGACGCGGAAAGGTTGATTCAGTGCGCTGATGATGCGGGCGACGGCATAGTCGCATTCGTGCAAGTCATCAAGATTGGAAACGAGCAGTACGAACTCGTCGCCACCCAGACGTGACACCGTGTCGCCGGCCCGGACACAGGTCTTGAGGCGCTGGGCAACTTCGATGAGCAGGAAATCGCCGGCCGAGTGGCCAAAGCGGTCGTTGATCGGCTTGAAATTGTCGAGATCGAGATAGCAGATAGCCAGCATCTTCCCGCTGCGCTCGGTTTGCGCCATGGCGAGTTGGAGGCGGTCGCCGAGCAGCATGCGGTTGGGTAGCTGGGTCAGCGCGTCGTAGTGAGCGAGGTGTTCGAGGCGTTGTTGGTGCTGCTTGATGACCGTAATGTCGGAAAAAATGGCGACGAAATTGGCGATCTCGCCGTTCCGGTTGCGGACGGTCGAGATGGTCAGCAGCTCGACAAATATTTCACCGGATTTCTTGCGATTCCATATCTCGCCTCGCCAGTAGCCGTCCTCGGCAATTTTTTTCCACATTTCAGCGTAAAAGGCCGGATCGTGATGCCCTGACTTGAGCAGATCAGGAGTTTGGCCAATGGCTTCGTCTCGGGGATAGCCGGTCAATTCGGTAAAGGTTGAATTGACTTCGACGATGCGCCCTTTCGGGTCGGTGATCATGATCCCTTCGTGCGCATTGTCGAAGACGCTGGCCGCCAGTTGCTGGCGCTCTTCGGCGATCAGGCGCTCGGTAATGTCCTGCGACGTACTGATCAGGGCCGGGCGGCCATTCCAGTAGCCATGCGTGATGCGGGTTTCGATCATGGTCTGCTCGCCGTTGGCGTGCAGGATGGGAAGCGGGCAGCTGAAGCGGCGACCGGCGACAACGTCGATCATTTGCTCGTTGGCGATTTTTTGCAGATTTTTCGGGTGGACCGTGGCAATCAGCTTGCCGATCAGGGTGTCAGGCCCATAGCCGAGGCCTTCAGTTACGGCCCGGTTGTAGTGCAGGATGTGACCATCCTCGTCGAGGATGAAAATGAAATCCTTCAACGCATCGAACAGGCCGCTCAGATTCTGTTGCAGGCGGCGAGCTTCTTCTTGTGCGTCCAGTTGCAGCAGGGTCTGGCTGAAGTGTGTGCCGAGCATCTCCAGCGAGCGCAGGGTCGAGGCGAGAACGCCGGTGGCCCGACGACTGCCCAGCGTGACGCAGGCGACCGGCTGATCGGCCAACATGATGGGCAAGGCGACCAGGCAGCCCAAGCCTTCGCCGCGGATCGCTTCGCTGTCAAGAATGCTGGCGTCGGCGCAGTGGTCGCTCGGTTCCTGGCAGTTGCAAATCGTGCCGCCATCCAGAGCGAAGCGGGCAAACGGGGTGTTGGCGTCGAGCCGGGAGACTTTGGCGACAAAGTCGCCGGAAACGCCGGCGTGGGCAATCAGTTGATAGCTGCCATCGGGCTGTCGCCAATGGAGGCAGCCCGAATCGAGGTCGGGGAAACGCAAGGTGGCCTGCAGCAGGACTTGAAACACGGCGTTGCGTGGCAGGCCGGCCGCCAGCGCTTGTGCCAGGTCGTGCTCGATTTCGAGGCGCAACTCGGCATTTTTGCGCTCGGAAATATCAACCGCTGAAGCGATGACTGCCGGCCGCCCGAAGTATCTTGAACTATGTAGCCGGATTTCGACCGGGAAGATGCGCCCTTCGCTGTGGCGAGCGAGAATTTCGAAGGTTTGCGGTGTGCCGGCCAGCGCGCTGGCAATGTGCCGATTGATGGTCTGCACATCGGTCAGCCCTGGCTGGGTAAACGCCGCGTGGCTCAGACCGATCAACTGTTCGCGTGGTACCCCGGATATCTGCTCGGCGCCGGCGTTTACGTCGAGAAAGATGCCATCCTCGGACTGGATGAACAATGCTTCGCTGACGCTGTTGAAAATGCCACGAAAGGTTTCCAGGCTTTTATCCAGTTCACGTGAGCGGTGCTGGTGGGCAATGAGCAGGGCAGCCAGTTGGCAGGCCTGCATCAGGCAGCCCAGGTCTTCTTCGCGCGGCTGACTGGGCAGTCGGTGATAGGCGGCGAAAGTGCCAAGCAACAGGCCGTCCGGCCCGATGATCGGGTCAGACCAGCAGGCGGCAATTCCGCTTTCCCGGGCGAGGTTGTGATAGGCCGCACACAGCGGGTCGTCGAACACGTTTTCGACAATGACCCGCTGTTTCAGCGCCGCTGCCGTGCCGCAGGAACTGATACCTTCGCCGATCGGCATGCCATCGATCGCGGCACTGTAGGCCGCTGGCAGGCTGGGGGCGGCGCCGACACGGAGGTGCTGTCCGGATTCGTCGCTGAGCATGATCGAGCAGCGCCAGTCCGGCATCTCGGCTTCGACCGACATGACGAGCAGTTCGAGGGCGCGGGACAGGGTTTCTCCGCTGATCATCCCGGCCAGCGCGGCATTGCGCAGGCGCATCGCTTCTTCAGCCCGCAGCCGTTCGGAAATGTCACGGGCAAAGCCGACGGTGCCGAGCAGGCTGCCGTCTTCGCCGACGACCGGCGCCTTGTAGGTCTCGTGCCAGATGTGCTGCTGCCCGATCATTACCGGTTCGATAACGACCTTGTTTTTCCGGGTGGCCATGACTTCCGCGTCGTCGGCGCGGAAACGCTCCGCCATCTCGGGTGGCCAGAAATCGAAATCGGTTTTGCCGACAATGGTGCTGGTGTTCGCTTGATTGGCCGCTTCGGCAAAGCTGCGGTTGGTGGTCAGGAAGCGCGATTCCGTATCCTTGAGCCAGACCAGGAAGGGGAAGTTGTCGAGCAGAGCGCGCTGGTAGCGTTCGTTGCGGGCGGTTTCCTCAAGGATTCGCTCGCGCGAACGAAGCATCGATTGTTGCTCGCTCAGTGCGCTATCTATTTGGCCGAGGTTGAGCGGGCTCATCAGCGTGTGTTCGGAGAGCAGGCCGACCAGAGCGCCGTTCTCGTCGACCACGGCCAGATGCCGGATGTTGCGTTCCAGCATCTGCTGCGCCGCTTCCGACAACGGGCGGTCGGCCCGGATGCTGATGGCGGGCTGGGTCATTACCGCGCCAAGGCAGGGATTGTTCCGGGTGTCTAGGAAGAAGCGAACAACGTCGTGTTCGGTGACGATGCCGAGCGGCCGTCGGCCATCGACGACAAAGACGCAACTGATACTGACCGCCTCCATGGCGAGCAGCGCATCCTCGAGACTGGCATCGGCCGGTAGTCGGGGGAAAGTGCGCTCCATCAACGTATCGGCACTGTTCAACTGAAGGAAAAAGTCGGGACCGAGATGTTTGCGAAAATCCGATTCGCTGACGACGCCGAGTGGCAGCCCTGCCTCGTCGGTGACTACGATACGCCGAATGCCGAGGTTGGTGGCTTCCCGGTAGGCTTGTTGGAAGGGCGTGGCGGCCGGCACGCTATGTACCGGGCTGCTCATGGTCTCGCTGGCGGTTTGCTCAGGCGAGCGATGCTGCCGCATGACGCGCACGATGTCGCGCTCGGTGATGATGCCGAGGATGGCGCCCTGATCGACGACGATGACCGACGAGATCTTCGACTCCAGCATGCGAGACGCCACCTCGCGCAGGCTCATGTCGGGTCCGACGCGATCGCTTTGGGTAGATATCAGCTCGACGATCTTGGTCGCGCGTTTTCTTTTCATTGTTTGATTCTAGAACGATTCCTTGCTGTTGCGGCTTGATGGCGGTCAATCCTCCGGGCTAATCGAGTGTGGAAGAGTTGTTTCCACCGTGGATTTGTGCTAACCACCCGATTCTCCTTCGCGGCTTCCTCCAAGGCCTGGGCAGGTGTCCGAAGTGCCTTGATTTCAATCGATAAATCAGTCATTGCAGCTCTGTGGCACACGCTTTGCGTAGTAGCACGCCTACTTGGCAACAAAACCAACGGGGGACATACCAGTGACCGAGACCTTTTATGAAGTGCTGCGCCGCCAGGGGATTACCCGGCGCAGCTTTCTCAAATTCTGCAGCCTGACCGCGACATCGCTCGGGCTGGGCAGCGCCGCCGCACCGCGCATCGCGCATGCGCTGGAAACCAAGGCGCGAACGCCGGTGATCTGGCTGCACGGTCTGGAATGTACCTGTTGCTCGGAATCCTTCATCCGCTCGGCGCATCCGCTGACCAAGGATGTCGTGCTCTCGATGCTCTCGCTCGATTACGACGACACGTTGATGGCCGCTGCCGGCCACCAGGCCGAGGCGATCATCGAAGAGGTCAAGAAGAAATACAAGGGCAACTACATTGTTGCCGTCGAAGGCAATCCGCCGCTCAACGAGGACGGCATGTTCTGCATCCACGGCGGTCGGCCTTTCGTTGAAGTGCTCAAGGAAACCTGTGCTGACGCCAAGGCGATTATCAGCTGGGGCGCCTGCGCTTCCTACGGCTGCGTCCAGGCCGCCAAGCCGAACCCGACGCGTGCGACGCCGGTGCATAAAGTCATTTCCGGCAAGCCGATCATCAACGTCCCGGGTTGCCCGCCGATCGCCGAAGTCATGACCGGCGTCGTCACTTACATGCTGACCTTCGACCGCATTCCCGAGCTCGACCGCCAAGGCCGCCCGAAAATGTTCTACGGCCAGCGCATCCATGACAAGTGCTATCGCCGCGGCCACTTCGACGCCGGCCAGTTCGCCGAAGCCTGGGATGACGAAGGTTCGCGCAAGGGCCACTGCCTGTACAAGATGGGCTGCAAGGGGCCGACGACTTACAACGCCTGCTCGTCGATGCGCTGGAACGGCGGCGTCAGCTGGCCGGTGCAGTCCGGCCACGGCTGTATCGGCTGTTCCGAGGAGGGCTTCTGGGACAAGGGCAGCTTCTACGACCGGGTGACTGACATCAAGGCTTTCGGCGTCGAAGCGAATGCCGACACCATCGGCAAGGCTGCCGCCGGCACCGTCGGCGCCGCGATTGCCGCCCATGCTGCCGTCTCGGCACTGGCTCGGGCGCGCAATTCGAATTCCCACGGTCAACCGGAAAAAGAGGGGGAAAAGTAAAAAATGGCTGCTTACGAAACTCAAGGCTTCAAGCTCGACAACTCCGGCAAACGTGTCGTTGTCGACCCGGTCTGCCGCATCGAAGGCCATCTGCGGGTGGAGGTCAATCTCGACGACAAGAACGTCATTCGTAACGCCGTGTCCACGGGCACCATGTGGCGCGGTCTGGAAGTCATCCTCAAGGGCCGCGATCCGCGCGACGCCTGGGCCTTCACCGAGCGCATCTGCGGCGTGTGTACCGGAACCCACGCGTTGACCTCGGTGCGCGCCGTCGAGGATGCGCTGAACATCAAGATTCCGGAAAACGCCAACAGCATCCGCAACATCATGCAGCTCAACCTGCAGGTGCATGACCATCTGGTGCACTTCTATCATCTGCATGCGCTCGACTGGGTCGATGTCGTCTCCGCCCTGAAGGCCGATCCGAAAGCCACCTCGGCGCTGGCCCAGAGCATTTCCAGCTGGCCGCTGTCGTCGCCGGGCTACTTCCGCGACATCCAGAATCGCCTCAAGAAATTCGTCGAATCAGGCCAGCTCGGCCCCTTCATGAACGGCTACTGGGGCAACCCGGCCTACAAGCTGCCGCCCGAAGCCAACCTGATGGCCGTGGCGCACTACCTCGAAGCCCTCGATTTCCAGAAGGAAATCGTCAAGGTGCACACCATTTTCGGTGGCAAGAACCCGCACCCGAACTGGCTGGTCGGCGGCGTGCCCTGCGCCATCAACATGGAAGGCACGGGGGCGGTTGGCGCGGTGAACATGGAGCGGCTGAATCTGGTCAAGAGCATCATCGACCGCAGCATTGAGTTCACCGAGCAGGTGTACATCCCCGACCTGATCGCCATCGCCAAGTTCTACAAGGGCTGGCTATATGGCGGTGGCCTGTCGGGCAAGAACGTCATGTCCTACGGCGACATCCCGGACAAGGCCAACGACTACTCGGCCGGCAACCTGCTGCTGCCGCGCGGCGCCATCATCAATGGCGACCTGTCCAAGGTCCATGAAATCGACCTCAAGGATCCGGAGCAGATTCAGG
>Ga0209211_10012476_pt1 | contig 10682 bp, 12 predicted proteins | sample RifGroA2_FD_183992 | JGI IMG/M metagenome (GOLD analysis project Ga0209211, IMG submission 183992) | Groundwater microbial communities from Rifle, Colorado, USA - Groundwater A2 (SPAdes) (version 2) | ecosystem: Environmental > Aquatic > Deep subsurface > Groundwater | place: Rifle, Colorado...
GCGGGTGGCCTGAGAGAGGCACGCGTGGCGCCGTCTGTATCGGGTGCCATGAGGCCGGTTCCAACCGCGGGTGGCCTGAGAGAGGCACGCGTGGCGCCGGCACGCCCGATCCGGCGCCCGCGCCAAAGACGAGTGGCTCCGTCATGCCCGGTCTCTCGCGATGCGGGCGAGGGCCCGGGCGACGCTCCGGAGCGCGGCGCTCGTGCCGCCGCGGAGGGCCAGCGCGTCGGCGAGCGCGCGCGGCCGGGCGAGCGCCGCGCGGACGGCGCGCGCCGTGCGCACCCGCCCGTCCGGCTCGACGAGCGCCGCGAGGTCGGGCGGGACGCCGCGCGAGGCCGCGTCGGAGACGCCGCGCACCACCGCGGCGGGCACGCCGCGCGTCGCCGCCCACGCGAGGATCGCCGCCGACTCCATGTCGCAGGCGAGCGCGCCGGTCGCGAGCCAGAGGCGCGTCTTGGCGTCGGGCGTGGCGACCACCGCGGTGACGCCGAGCAGCGTGCCGCTCCGCGGGAGCCCCGGCACCTCGGCGGTCGCGAGCCGCGCGCCGCCGGCGTCGACCACCGCCTCGGGCACGATCAGCGCGCCCGCCCGGAGGTGCGGCGCGAGCGCGCCGCAGACACCCGCCGAGACGACCAGCGCGGGTGCCGGGAGGCCGCCCACGCGCGCGTCGAGGTACCGCGCGCCGGGCCCGACGCAGACGAGCTCGAGCGCGCCGGCGCGGAAGCGCGGGTGGTCGGCGCCGTCCACCCGGGCCAGGCCCAGGTGGCGGGCGAGCCCACCAGCCTCCACGTCGACGGCGGTGAGGACGACGACGCGCGTCACGCGCCGGCGGCCGGCGGGGCGCCGGAGGTCGTCTTCGCCGCGTCCCGGGCGCGGAGCCACGCCGCGTAGGAGTTCCCGGCCGCCATGTCCTTGCCGGTGAACCGGATCGCGCGGATCTCCGCGTAGAGGATGGTGAGCGGGCCGTCGCCGTTCCGGTCGTACATCTGGACGAACGGCGCGGGGACCTCGCGGGCGCGGTTGAAGAGGTAGCCCTCGACCTCGGCGCCGTCGGTCCGGACCACGGTGACGTTGCCCCGGTAGTCGAAGGCGCGCTCGACGACCTCGGCGAGGGTCAGCCCGCCGCCGATCTCGGGCGCCCAGCCCTCGAGCGTGGTCTCGTCCGGCATCGGGGCTAGAGCCTGCCGGTGACCGTGGCGACGACGGTGTCGCGCAAGCCACGCCACGAGGCGAAGGCGTGGTGCACCGCGGTGGGTTCGTAGCCGCAGTGGACCATGCAGTCGCGGCACTTCTCGTTGCCGCTCCGCCGGCCGTACTGCTCCCAGCGCGTCGTCTCCATGAGCTCGGCGAAGCTCGACGCGTAGCCCTCCTGGAGCAGGTAGCACGGTCGCTGCCAGCCGAACATGTTGTACGTCGGATTGCCCCACGGCGTGCACTCGAAGTCCTGCTTGCCCATGAGGAACTGCAGGAACAGGGGCGACTGGTTGAACTTCCAGCGCCTCGAGGGGTTCGCGAGCATCCGCGCGAACAGCTCGTGCGCCCGCCGCCGGCGGAGGAAGTGCTCCTGGTCGGGGGCCTTCGAGTAGCTGTAGCCCGGCGAGATCATCATCCCCTCGACGCCGAGGTCCATCATCGCGTCGAAGAACTCCCGCATGCGGAGCGGGTTCGCGCCCTCGAAGAGCGTCGTGTTGGTCGTCACGCGGAAGCCGCGCCGCAGCGCCTCGCGGATCCCCGCCACCGCGTCGTCCCACACCCCCGCGCGGCAGACGGCCTCGTCGTGCTCCTCGCGGAGCCCGTCCATGTGCACGCTGAACGAGAGGTACCGCGAGGGCTCGAACAGGCCCTCCGCGAGCTTCTGCCCGAGGAGGAGGGCGTTCGTGCAGAGGTAGACGTACTTCCGCCGCAGGACGAGCTCGCGGACGAGCCGCCCGATCTCCGGGTACATCAGCGGCTCGCCGCCGGGGATCGAGACCATCGGCGCCCCGCACTCCTCGACGGCCGCCAGGCACTGCTCGACGCTCAAGTGCTTGCGGAGGATCTGCGGCGGGTACTGGATCTTGCCGCAGCCCGCGCACGCGAGGTTGCAGCGGAAGAGCGGCTCGAGCATCAGCACGAGCGGATAGCGCCGCCGCCCGCGCAGGCGCTGCCCGAGGACGTACGACGCCACGGCCCACATCTGCGAGAGCGGCACGCTCATACCGGACCGATTTCCCCTGTTCTCGGCGCCCCGGCCGAGCGCCGGAGCGCGAAATGGACCTGACCGAGCGCCAGGGCGAGGGCGGCGTGCAGCGCCGCGCCGACCCCGACGAGCCTCCACTCGCCGATCCACGCCGTGACGGCGAGGTTGAACGCCAGCACCGCGTAGTATAACGCGATTCCGGGCCAGGCGCGGCGCCCGGCGCCCGCGCCGGCCCCGCGGAGCCAGAGGCCCACGCCCGCGGCGCCCACCACGACCCACCCCGCGAAGTTCGAGAGCGGCACGCCGAAGTAGACGCCGCCCTCCGGGTAGAAGAAGACGCGCCCGAGGAACCACCGGTCGCCGCGCACCGCGAGCGGGTCGATCACGACGTCGAGCGCCATCATGAGGAGCCCCGTCGCGAGCGCGAGCGCGGCGCGCGACGGGCGCCGCGGCCCGAGCGCCCCGCGCGCCAGGCAGAAGGCGGCGTAGGCGAGGAACGTGAACGAGAGCGAGTCCATGAGCGGGACGTCGGCGACGTAGAGCTCCTGGCCGCGCGTCGCGCCCGTGTAGCGGTAGAGGCCGAAGGGCACGCCCGTGCGCGTCGAGGAGAACTCGGCGAGCCAGGCCAGCGGCGAGACGGTCGCGCCGAAGGCCAGGGTCCGGCGCCACCCGAGGTCGGCGCATCCGGCGGCCAGGAAGAGCGCGACGAAGGCGAACACGTAGGGACGGAGGACGAGGGTGCCGGTCAGGAGGTCCATGACGAAGGGCGTTTCGGTTGCCCGGTCAGCATGTTACCATCACGGTTCGTGACCGGGCTCAACGAGGCCATCTCTCGCGGGCAGGCCCACCTCCGTTCGCTCCAGAGGCCCGACGGCCACTGGGGCGGAGAGCTCGAGGCGGACACGACCATCACGTCCGAGCAGCTCCTGCTCGGGCACCTGATCGACCGGGTCAACCCGCAGCGCGAGGCCAAGATGGTCCGCTACCTCCGCCGACGGCAGCTGCCGGACGGGGGCTTCAACCTCTTCGAGGCGGGGCCGACCAACCTCTCGGCGACCATCAAGGCCTACTTCGCGATGAAGATGGCCGGCGTCGACCCCGACGACCCCGCGATGGTCGCGGCCCGCGAGCGGATCCGTGAGATGGGCGGGCCCGTCAAGGCCAACGTCTTCACCAAAATCTTGTTGGCGCTCTTCGGCGAGTACGGCTGGAACGGCGTGCCCACGCTGCCGGCGGAGATCATGCTGCTGCCGCCGCCGTTCTTCCTGTTCAACATCTACGAGGTCTCGTACTGGTCGCGGACGGTCATCGTGCCGCTCCTGATCATCATGGACCGGAAGCCGGTCAAGTGGCTGCCGCCCCACCGGCGCCTCGATGAGCTCTGGCCCCAGGCGCGCGAAGCGACGAGCCTGCGCTTCCCGCGCATGCCCGAGCCGTTCAGCTGGCCCAGGCTCTTCTGGAAGAACTTCTTCATCGCGGTGGACGACGGGCTGAAGATCTGGGAGCAGTTCTCGCCGCGCCCGCTCCGCAAGCGCGCGATCGACGCCGCGCGGGTCTGGCTCGAGGAGCGCCTCGCGGTGCCCGGGGGCCTCGGCGGCATCTACCCCGCGATGGCCAACTCGATCCTCGCGATGCGGCTCCTCGGCTACCCCGACGACCACCCGCTCGTCCTCGGGCAGGTCAAGGAGATCGAGGCGCTCGCGGTGGAAACCGACGACGAGCTGCACTACCAGCCCTGTCCCTCGCCGGTGTGGGACACGGCGCTCGCGGTCAACGCGCTCGTCGAGTCGGGAGTCGCGCGCGACCACCCGGAGCTCCAGCGTGCGGCCGACTGGCTCATGGCGCGGCAGATCCTGGTGCCCGGCGACTGGCAGGTCAAGCGGCCGCACGTGCAGCCCGGCGGCTGGGCGTTCCAGTACGCGAACGACTTCTACCCGGACCTCGACGACACCGCGATGGTGCTGATGGCGCTCGAGAAGCTCGAGGGCCTCGATCCCGGCGCGGTCCGCGCGGCGAAGGAGCGCGGGCTCGGCTGGTTCCTCGGCATGCAGAACGAGGACGGCGGCTGGGCGGCCTTCGACGCCGACAACAACCGCCTCTACCTCAACAACATCCCCTTCGCCGACCACGGCGCGCTCCTCGACCCGTCCACCGAGGACCTCGCGGGCCGCGGGCTCGAGCTGCTCGGCACCCTCGGCTACCGCAAGGACTCCGAGCCGGCCGAGCGCGCGATCCAGTTCCTCCGGCACACCCAGCGGCACGACGGCCCCTGGTACGGACGCTGGGGCGTGAACTACATTTACGGGACGTGGTCGGTCCTGCGCGGCCTGGCCGCGATCGGCGAGGACCTCCGGCACGAATACGTGCAGCGCGCCGTCCGGTGGCTCGAGAGCCGCCAGAACGCGGACGGCGGCTGGGGGGAGACGTGCGAGAGCTACGACGACCCCGCGTTCGCCGGCGTGGGCGTCTCGACGCCGAGCCAGACGGCCTGGGCGCTGCTCGCGCTCTTCGCCGCGGGGCGCGCGAGCGGGCCCGCGGTCGAGCGGGGCGTACTGCACCTGCTCCGCACCCAGCAGGCGGACGGCGGCTGGAGCGATCCACTCTGGAACGGCACCGGCTTCCCGCGCGTCTTTTATCTGAAATACCACCTCTACGCGCAGTACTTCCCCCTCTGGGCGCTCGGGGTCTACCGCAGCGCCCAGGCATGACCCGGCCCGCGGCCGCGCTGGCGCTGCGCCCCCTCGAGGCCCTGGGCCGGCACACGCTCGACGTCGTCCAGGCCCTGGGGCGCTTCGGGACGTTCCTCCTCGAGGCGCTCGCCGCGCTCCTGACGCCGCCGTTCAAGCCCTGGGCGTTCCTCTCGCGCATCGTGTTCATCGGCTACCGCTCGCTCCTGATCATCATCCTCACGGGCGCCTTCACGGGGATGGTGCTCGGCCTGCAGATCTTCCTGACCCTGTCGCGCTTCGGCTCCGAGGCGTTCCTCGGTCCGGCCGTCGCGCTCTCGCTCATCCGCGAGCTCGGGCCCGTGCTCGCCGCGCTCATGGTCACCGGCCGCGCGGGCTCGGCGCTCACCGCGGAGCTCGGTATCATGCGGATCAGCGAGCAGATCGACGCGCTCACCGTGATGGCGCTCAACCCCATGCGCTACCTGGTCGCGCCGGCCATCCTCGCCGGCGTGGTGACCTTCCCGCTGATGACCGCGATCTTCGACGTCGTCGGCATCTTCGGCGGCTACCTGGTCGGCGTCGAGCTGCTCGGCCTCTCCGAGGGCACGTACTTCGGCGAGATGCAGACCTTCGTCGACATGACCGACATCATGCTCGGCGTCTGGAAGTCCGTGTCGTTCGGCGTCATCGTGACCTGGGTGTGCGCGTACAAGGGCTTCCGCGTCGGCCACGGCGCCGAGGGCGTCGCGCGCGCGACCACCCAGGCCGTCGTCCTCTCGTCGGTGCTGATCCTGGTCTGGGACTACTTCTTCGGATCGGTCTGGAAGTGATCAGGGTCGAGGGGCTCGTCAAATCGTTCGGCCGCCAGCCGGTCCTGCGTGGCGTCGACCTCGAGATGCCGACGGGCTCGATCACCGTCATCATCGGGCGCAGCGGCGGCGGCAAGTCGGTGTTCCTCAAGCACCTGCTCGGGCTCCTGCGGCCGGACGGGGGCCGCGTGCTGGTCGACGGCAAGGAGGTCACGAGCCTGCGCGGCCGGGCGCTCGACGAGGTCCGCCGGCGCTACGGCGTCGTCTTCCAGGGCGGCGCGCTCTTCGACTCGATGAGCTGCGTCGAGAACGTCGCGTTCCCGCTGCGCGAGAAGCTCCGGCTGCCGCGCGCGGAGATGGGCAAGCGGGTCGAGGCCGCGCTCGCCCAGGTCGGGCTCGAGGGCATCGGCGACAAGTACCCGGCGGAGATCTCGGGCGGCATGCGCAAGCGGGTGGCGATCGCCCGCGCGCTCGTCATCGAGCCCGAGATCGTGTTCTTCGACGAGCCCACGACCGGGCTCGACCCGATCCTCGTCAACACGATCCACCGCCTCATCCAGGATCTGCACCGGCGCTTCCGCTTCACCGCGGTCATGGTGAGCCACGAGATCCCCGAGATCTTCGAGATCGCCGACCGCGTGGCCATGCTGCACCAGGGGCGGATCGTCGAGGTGGGTCCGCCGGCCGCGATCCAGCAGTCGGAAACGCATGTCGTACGTCAGTTCATCCGGGGCGAGCCGGATACCGCGGAGGTCTGCTGATGGAACACACGCGCGTCAACGTCGCGGTCGGCGTGTTCATGCTGGTCGGCATCTTGGCATTGGGGTATCTTTCGATTAAACTCGGCAGGGTTTCTTTCTTCGGCGCCAGCGGATACGTGGTCACGGTCGATTTTCCGTCGGTCGGGGGGCTCAAGGCCGGCTCCACCGTCGAGATCGCGGGCGTCGAGGTCGGGCGCGTCGAGTCGATCGGGCTGGCCGACTACCAGGCGCGGGTGACGCTGCGCGTGGACGGACGCGTCAAGCTGCAGGACGACTCGATCGCCTCGATCAAGACCAAGGGCTTGATCGGCGAGAAGTACGTGCGCATCAGCCCGGGCGGCTCGGAGACGATCATCCCGCCGGGCGGCCGGATCCGGGAGGTCGAGGCGCCGGTCGACTTCGAGGAGCTGCTGTCGAAGTACATCTTCGGAAAGGTCTAGGAGGGCCTGATGACGTCGCGTCACCGTGTGATCGTGTTCGCCGCCGCGCTCCTGGCGGTCCTCGCCCCGGAGCGCCCCGCGTGGGCCGGACAGCCCACCGAGCAGCTTCGCCACCAGATCGACCGGGTCCTGATCGTCCTCGGGGATCCCGAGCTCAGGAAGGAGCCCCGGGCCCTCGACCGCCGCGCGGCGGTCCGGAAGATCGCCAACGACATCTTCGACTTCCCGGAGACCGCCCAGCGCTCGCTGGCCCGCCACTGGGCGCCGCGGACGCCCGCCGAGCGCTCCGAGTTCGTCGAGCTCTTCGCCGACCTCCTCGAGCGCTCCTACATCTCGAAGATCGAGGTGTACGGCGGCGAGAGGATCCAGTACGTCGGCGAGACCATCGACGGCGACAAGGCCAGCGTGCGCACGAAGATCACGACCAAGCAGGGCAGCGACATCCCGATCGAGTACCGGCTGCTCCATCGGGGCGGCCGCTGGCTGGTCTACGACGTGGTGATCGAGGGCGTGAGCCTCGTCGCCAACTACCGGACGCAGTTCAACAAGATCATCACGACCTCGTCCTACAAGGAGCTGGTGAAGAAGATGCGGACCAAGCAGGAGGAGTTCCTCGAGGAGGAGCGGCAGCGGAGGACGTCGCTCAAGTGAGCAAGGCCGGGATCCTCCGCGAGCTCCTCGCCCGGCCCGGGCTCGTGCCCGCGGTCGGCGCCCACGACGCGCTGAGCGCCAAGCTGATCGAGGCCGCCGGCTTCCCGGTCGTCTGGTCCTCGAGCTTCACGGTCTCGGCGGCCCAGCGCGCGATGCCGGACGTCAATCTCCTGACGATGACCGAGACCCTCGAGGCCGCCGCCCACATCAACCGCGCGGTCGGCCTGCCGGTCGTCGCCGACTGCGACAACGGCTACGGCAACGCGGTGAACGTCGTCCGCACCGTCGAGGAGTACGAGCGGGCCGGTATCGCGGGGCTCTGCTTCGAGGACAACGTCTTCCCCAAGAAGTGCAGTCTCTACCCCGGGATGCGGCGGGAGCTGCTCTCGATCGAGGAGCACGCGGGCAAGATCCGCGCGGCCAAGCGCGCCCAGCGCGAGCCGGCGACGGTCGTGATCTCCCGCACCGAGGCGCTGATCGCGGGCTGGGGCATGGCCGAGGCGCTCCGGCGCGCGCACGCCTACGCCGATGCCGGCGCGGACATGATCCTGATGCACTCCAAGGCGCCGACCGCCGCCGAGGTGCTCGAGTTCATGCGCCTCTGGGACCGGCCGACGCCGATCGTCGTGGTGCCCACGCTCTACCCGTCGGTCACCTTCGAGGAGCTGGAGGCCGCGGGCGTGAAGCTCGTGATCTGGGCCAACCAGGTGCTCCGCGGCGCCGTCCGCGGCATGCAGGGGACCCTCGCGACGCTCGGGCGGACGCGCCGGCTGTCGGCCCTCGACGACCACATCGTGACGCTCGAGGAGATCTACCGCCACGTCGGCGTCGAGGAGTTCAAGGAGATCGAGCGTGAGTTCCTGCCGCGCGGCGTCTCCGACGCGCGCGCCGTCGTGATCGCCGCGGGCTCGGGCAAGTCGCTGCTGCCGCTCACCCAGGACCGGCCCAAGTGCATGCTCGACATCAAGGGGCGGACGGTGCTCGAGCGCCAGCTCGAGACGCTCCGCGCCTGCGGCCTCCACGAGATCGCCGTCGTGCGCGGCTACCGCAAGGAGACCGTCGTCGCGCCGGGCGCGCGCCTGTACGACAACGACGCGTACGAGGAGACCGGCGAGCTGGCCTCGCTGTTCGCGGCGGAGCCCGAGCTCCAGGGGCGGTTCGTGTTCCTCTACTCGGACGTCCTCTTCGAGCGCGCCGTCCTCGAGAAGGTGCTGCGTGCGCCGGGCGACATCGTCATCGCGGTGGACCGCGCGTGGGTCGACCAGCGGGACCGGCTCCTGCCGCTCGCGAAGCCCGTGGACCTGGTCGTGACGTCCGAGCCCCCGCGGGCGGGCCGCCGCGCGCTCGGCGAGGAGGCGGTCGACCGCCTCCTCCGCATCGGCCAGCGCCTGCCGCCCGACGCCGCGGACGGCGAGTTCATCGGGCTCGCGGCGTTCTCGGCGCGCGGCGCCGAGCTGCTGCGCGAGACGTACGCGCGGGCGCGGGCCGCCGGCGACGTCCCGTTCCACGAGGCGGCGAGCCTCCGCCAGGCGGCGTTCACCGACGCCCTCCAGGCGCTGGTCGACGCGGGCCACGCGGTGACGTGCGTGAGCACGTACAAGGGCTGGCTCGAGATCGACACGTTCGACGACTACCAGCGCGCCTGGGCGGAGATCCGGTCGTAGTGACCGGCGCGGCGCTCGCCGCCCTCCTGGGGCGCCACGGCTTCGACGTCTTCACGGGCGTCCCCTGCTCGCTGATCGAGGACGTGATCGCCGCGCTCGAGCGCGATCCGCGGGCGCCCTGGATCGCCGCGGCGCGCGAGGACGCCGCGGTCGGCCTCGCGGGCGGCGCGGCGGCCGCTGCTGTATGAGGCGTACTCGAACGCGACGGCGCGGCGGCCGGCCATGGCGCGGTGGAGCTTTTTGAGCGCGTCGGGCGCGGCTGTTTGACCCTTTGCTCGCACGCGGCCCGACAGCGCCAGCAGAAATTGCCGCGTGTCCTCGGGCAGGGAGTCGAGCAGCTTGGTGGTGGCCGTGCGCACCGCGGCCGCGTAGGCGTCGCCCCGCCCGCCCTCCAGCGCCGTGCCGCTCAGCATCAGCGCCATGGCTTCGTCCACCGTGAACTGCACGGGCACCAGTGTGGGCGGCGTCAGAAACGAGTACCCGCGCCCGTTGTATACAATCGGAATGTTGGCGGCGTTCAGCTCGTTGATGTCGTCGTAAACGCGCTTCTCGGATATCTCGAAATATTCGGCCAGCCGCTTCGCGCCCCAGTCCGGGTGATACTTGATCACGCGGATCATCTCCAGCAGCCGCGCCATGCGCATGTATCGGCTCATAGTGGTTTCATTGTATTGCAATTACTGAAAAGAGAAAAGAGGAAAGATTGAACCACGGATGAACACGGATGAACACAAATGTTAAATTGCGCCGAAGGCGCAATTATTCGTGTCTATCCGTGTTCATCCGTGGTTCAAAGGCCTTTGGTGTTCCAGCTCCGCTGGATTAGGATTTCGGTTATATGTTTTTCCAGATCACCAGACCACCAAAACACCAGATCACCGGAAATTGCATTCATCAGGGACTGCTTGTATTATGCATATTGATGCATATAATATATGATAATAAAGCATATAATGTATGGAGGCCGTGAATATGAGGACCACGATTGATCTTCCGGAGGAGCTTCTGAATGAAGCCATGAAAGTGACCGGGGCGAGGACGAAAACCATGACGATTTGTTTGGCGCTTCAGGAATTGATTCGCAAAAAGCAAATGATGAAAATCCTCGACTACAGGGGCGGGATTGATCTCGATATGGATACAAAAACCATACGCAAAGAGCGTGACATGCGATGAAGCCCGTTCTGGTGGATACCTCGGCCTGGGTTCGATATTTCCGAGAAAAGGACAGCCGCGAAGAGGAAATCGTTGCCGGTTTGATCGAGGATGGTGTTGTGTGCACAACGGGCATTGTGGCCGCTGAATTGATTTCCGGCGCGAGAAACAACAGGGACAAAGCGAAATTGAAACAAATCCTCTCGGTTCTTCCATTCCTCGATGTGACGGAATCGATCTGGTGGCAAGTTGGGGAATATCGCAACAAAATGAGGCGAGGCGGGTTCACGGCCGGGCTTCCCGACACCGTTATCGCCGCCGTGTCCGTACACTACGGCGCGCAACTTTTCACGC
>Ga0209211_10012478_pt1 | contig 10681 bp, 17 predicted proteins | sample RifGroA2_FD_183992 | JGI IMG/M metagenome (GOLD analysis project Ga0209211, IMG submission 183992) | Groundwater microbial communities from Rifle, Colorado, USA - Groundwater A2 (SPAdes) (version 2) | ecosystem: Environmental > Aquatic > Deep subsurface > Groundwater | place: Rifle, Colorado...
TGTCACCGCGCGTTATCGCCCCGACACCGACACCGACACCGACCACGACCCCGACCCCGACACCGACCCCGACCGCGACCCCGACACCGACCACGACCACGACCACGACCGCGACAGCGACGCCGACCACGACCGCGACAGCGACGCCGACCACGACCGCGACCGCGACAGCGACCACGACCACGACCACGACCACGACGTGAAAATCTGCACAGCGTTCACGACTCACCTCCCTCAACCTCGACAATGGGCACATGCCGTCCCGGCGCATGGCCAAGCTGGTCAACCTCGCCCGTGTAGAACCGCAAACGCTGACACACCTTGTACACGCACGACGTCGTCCACCCCTCCGTTGAGGCGTACACCCGGCCGCGCGGCCGGTGCGCCCGGGCTGCCCGCCACGGCGGCGGCACGTGCGACGCATTGAGCGCGTCGGCCACCGCCTGCAGCGTCATTCCGCGCGCCCGCATCTCCAGGATCGACCGCACCACCGGCGCCGTCTCCGCGTCCAGCTCGATGCGTCCTGGTGCCGTGTTACGGTACCCGAACGGCGGCGCCGTCCACGTGCTACCGGACTTCACCGCCTGGTGCTTCCCGCTTGCCGTGCGCGCGGCAATCTTGCAGCGCTCGTACATGGCGAACCCGTCCATGATGTACTTGATCAGCACGCCCTCGTCGCCGTCGCCGTCCACACCGTCCGCCGAGAACACCTTGGCGCGCCCGCGGCCCAGCATGTCCTCCAGCACCGCCGTCTCCATGGCGTCCCTGGTCAGCCTGTCCCTCCGGCCCACCACAATGCCCGACATGCCACGACGACGCACCTCCCGTGCCGCCGCCAGCAACTCCAGCCGCTCATGCAGCTTCGCGGCCCCGGACACGCTCTCCTGGTACCACTCCACCACCCGCGCATCGTTCGCCGCGGCCCACCGCTCGATGTCGGCCCGCTGCGCCTGCGGGCCGTACCTCTCCAGTTGCGCGTCGGTGGAGACGCGCACGTAGCCGGCCACGTTCAGCATGACCACGACCCCGACCCCGACCCCGACCCCGACCGCGACCCCGACACCGACCGCGACCACGACCGCGACCACGACCACGGCCCCGACCGCGACCACGACCCCGACCACGACCACGACACCGACCGCGACCACGACCACGGCCCCGACCCCGACCGCGACACCAGCTGCACAGCGTTCATCCGTCACCTCTCCCTGTCACCGCGCGTTATCGCCCGGCATGCGCGCCCCGCCGCCGTTCAACCTTGCCTCCTCACTTGGTCTTCAGCGGCAGTTCACCCAGGTACTCCGTCGCGTCCACAATGGCCCCCAGGCTCACCCGCACCGGCTTGGCGAACGGCTCCACCTCATTGAACTTCCCGGTGGCCATGGCGGCGCCGAACCGCCCCGTGTCCGCCACCCACGACGCGTCCTCAAGCTTCAGGAACTTGTCGTCCTGCTCCACCAGCTTGCCCACCACGTAGTTGGTGGCCGTGCGGATGAAATACTTCTGCCCGTTCTCGAACATGCTCATTTGGTTTTGCTCCCTCGCCGCAGCCTGCGGCGTTGTGGGCCCGGCGTTGTGCCGCGCCTCCCGTGTGCCGCGCTTGTCGGGCGCGGCACCCAGGCGGTGCGTCAGTCAGGCGGCAGCACCCAAACCCGCAGCGCGTCCTCCGCCCGCTTTTCGTCGCGCTGCGCGTTTTTGCCGCGCGCGAGGCGAAGCGGGCGCTCGTCGTTCCACTGTTTGAGCGCCGCCCGTGCTTCCGCGTTGTCGGCGTCGTTTCGCGTCATGCATGCCCGGCGCATTACACCTACGACGTAGGCGAGGTTGATCATGACTGCCTCCCGTGTGAAGCGCCACCATTAACAGCGTGGCGCGTGGTTGTCAACTATAAAAAAGTCCCCTGCCTGCAGCGTCTTGTCGTCAAAGTACCCGCGCTCAATGTAGACGGGTATCACCTCCGCAATGTGCCTCTCTGCCCGCTCCCGCGAGTCAAACAACCCGTGCACTACCGGCAGCACATCCCACTTACCGGGTCCCTTCCCGGGCTTTACCGGCGGCGGCCGGGACACTACCTGAAAGCGCGCCATCAGAACGGCAGGCGCCCACGCCCCACGGGGATGGAATAGGCTTTCGTCACCACAGTGCCGGCCACCCGAGCCAGTTCATCCCGAGCGCGCAGTCTCACGTCCGCCGGACACCCCATCACGCACCTCCCACGACGCGTCGGATCGACGCCACCGCGCGCGCGCCGTCGTCGTCGGCGCTGCTCTCCTCGTCGGCCCAGCACAGCGTGCGGTCTCCGCCGTCCGCGAGATCGCCCGCGTGGCCGATCTCTGCCTCTGGGTACGCGGAGGCGACGAGGTCGATCGCGTCCTGCAGGGTGACTGAGGTGCTGGTGCTTCCGTCCCGCCACTTCGTGATGTAGGTCGTCATCTTCCGTCTCCCTGTCGTGTGCGGCGCCTATCTCCGCGTGAGGCTGTTGGTCGCCGCTGCTCTCTGCCGCGGACGGGAGACTACCTTGCTCGGGACGTGCCAAGGTAAGCGGTGAGGAAAAGGTAAGGAGTTACGCGGCCTTGCCAACGTGGCAGGAAGGCGAAACGCGGGTAAGAACGCCGCGGAAAGGCCAGGTTTTGGCCTGTTTCCCGTGTGGTTCCGCGTGGTTAGGTGCTATTCGCCCGGTTTCCACCCGGGTTGTTCCGTGCCCTGGTTTCGCAGGTGACGACGGCGCAGTCTTACGGCAGGCCGTATCAGGCCGGGTGGTACCCGGGCTTGAGGCGGGCGCGCGCCGCATGTAGGCGGCGGTTGCTGTCGCACGGGATCGCCGTCCACGGCTAGCCCGTACCCCGGGGCCGCCACCGGCCCCGGCACGCGGAAGTGGCCCGCCGACCGTATCCCGACCCCGGGCTTTCTCCCCCGGTGGCCCCGGGCGGCCGGTCGACGGGTCACTCCCGGGTGCCGCATGGAGCGCGCACCTTGAACCGGAGGACCACATGATCACCATCATTTCCTTTGCCGTCGGGCTAAGGAATGTTGGTGTTGGCGTGGCCCGTCCGCAGGGATCTCCCGGCGATGGCACGCCACGCTGCGCAGGCGCCACGCTGTGGCACGCTGGCAGGGCTGGGCAGTCTGGGCAGGGCCGGGCAGCGCGCGCGCCTCAGACGGGCGCCTAGGCGGCCAGGGGGGGGAGGGGGTCAGTCCCAGAGGCCCGGGGTGGCCTTTGACTTTCAGGGGGGCCCCATCCCACCCAAGAAGTATGCCAGTTTTTGGCGCGCAGATGTAAGGGTTGGACACATTTCCGGCAATCCTTGCGTGACCATGTAGCAAAATGCCACAGTGCCCTCTCACGAATGTTTGCCTCGGGAACGTGACGTGGCAAATCTTTCGCCTCGATGTAGGTATTTCATCGTTTTAACGTGTCCGGCTCCTCTTTCCTTCTTCTTTCTTTCTTTTAGAAGAGAAGAGAGAGATATAAGGTGAATGAATCCGCGCATATCCCAATATCCCAGGGGTGTGATGGCGTAATCACTTGCAAAATCATGCATCTCCCGATATCACAGGGGTGGGCCTGCATTTGCCCGTGCGGGCGTGCGCGCGCTCGCCCGGGCGCAACGCGCGCGACCCCCCCCACACGCGTGGAAACTGGGATTTGACCATTTGGGGTGTAACCTGGTGGAGTTACAGGTGGAATTTCCATCCCAAGAGTTTGGGATGGGGTCCAAAATTGGGATATACGCGTAACTCCAGTGGAATCCCGAAAATCGCATCTGGCGGAGGTGGTTTTTACGTGCGCTAGGCGTTGACTTGCGGTCGAGTTGACGTGTTTTGGGACCCCATCGGCAATCTATTCGGCGACCGAGAAACACAACTAATTTCACTAAGTCAACGGTTTGGGGCATGGAGAGGGCAGGTGAAAGCAACTGGCGCGCCAGGTAAGGGTTGCTTTTTATGGTGGATTAGTAGTTGACTCCACGCGCAGGCGTAAGGCATAGTTGCAGCCATGTTGCCCAACACCATCTCAGAACTCCTGGTCCTGGCGGCCGTCGGCCCTTGGCAGCCGGGGCTCGCGGCAGTGCAGCTCCCGGTCACCAGCCGCGACCTCACCTTTCAGCTCACCGCCGCCGGGTACCCCATCGCCCACGCCACGGTGAGGTCGGCCCTGGCCAAACTCAAAGGCGAGGGCCTGGTCGCCATGCTCCCGGACACCGGCCCGCCCGTCTTTTTCAAGGGACGCCCGCCGCAGCGCTGGGCCTGCACCAAGGCAGGGGATGACAGGGTGGCAGCCTGGCGGGATGAGTTGGCGGGCATCTTGTGCACGAAGGCGTCGGTGGTGGAGGCGGCGGTCAGCACAGAGGCATCACAAGGAGAAGAAGAAGAATGAGCACTATCCAAATCTCAGTTGACGACGACGGCGCCATGGTCATCATTATCCCGCCAGAGGTTCTTCCGCTTGCGGACATTCTGCGCGGCGTTGCCGCGTCGTTGTCGGCCAGAGCGCCGGAGCAAGTGTCAGCGCCCGCGCCGCCGCCGCCGGATGACAAGATCCTCGCCGTGTTGACCGAGGCCGCAACCGGCGAATGCGAGTCGATGTCGTTCTCGGAGATTGTCTCCGTCACCGGGTTCTCCAAGTCGCTGGCCAAGAAGAGGCTGCAGCAGTTTGTGCGTGACGGGCACGTTGTCGCCACGGGGAACACCACGACGCGACGGTACACCATTGCGAGGTGACGGATGAACGCCGTGCAGCATTTCACGTCGGGGTCCTTGTCGTGGTCGCCGGTTACCGGGCATTCTTCGCGGTCGTGGAGTTTGACCTGGGGCGGGTTGGCATTCTGTGGGTCGCGCTCTAGATTCAGCGAGTATGGGTCAGCGACCATTTCCCGGTCTTTGTGGCTGCGGCCTTGCATGGTGTGGCCATGAGCGCGGCGCGGATGCAGGAGGCTGTGTTGTCGTCAAGCATGCGCGTTTCGGTATCGCGTTCGTTGAGGCAGTCCGGGTCAGGGTCGGAGTCGTGGACGAGGTCAGTCTCTCGTTCGGCCGTTTCGCCTCATTCGTGGTCGTTGTCGCGTGTGCGCCTGGGGCAGGCCTTGTTATGAACGCCGGGCTGCACTTCACGTCGTGGTGGGTGTCGGAGTGCGGCGCGTGGCGGCGTTCTTGGTCGGAGGCGCGTACGTCGTCGCGTACGGTGTCTGAGACTGCAGGGTGGCATATTTCGTGGGGGAGAGATCGGTTGGGGTCGCGGGCGTCTTCGTGGTCGCGCGGGGTGTCGCTGCCACAGCTGAGGTCGCGGTCGAGGAGGACGTCGTGAACGCGGTGATGCTGCTTTTTGCCCTCTTGTACTCCAGACCAATCAGCTACTCCAGAGATCGCTTTGGTGTGGCTGCATTCTCGACGTCGCATGCCAGCAGAATGCGCTCGGATTCGGTGTCGTTGGCGTCGAGTGAGGAGCAGAACGCGTCGTGGTGCGACAACACGCAAGTTTCGCATCAGAGGGCCGGGTGACGTCATGATGATGCTGGCGCTGCGGTGGTGGGACCCTTCTCGCAAACTGTCCACGTCTGCGACTTTGAACGGTGATCGGGCAGCGTCAAACGGCGGTGACTCATCTGCGATATGCGGACTTTCTGACAGATATGTGTCAGTGTCACGAAGCTCCGTGCGGTTGAGTGCAATGTGGCGCTCATACTCAGATCTGAACCGTTGGGCGAACGCGTTTGCACGGGAATATGGCATCGCATTGTCCCCATGATCCTCGGCCACCTACTCCCGCGCCTCGCCGCATGGCAGTCCCTGCTGCCATCGCTCCCGGCCCCCGGGTGCGAGCTGGTGTTGCACCGCGCGGCCGGCGGCGGTGACCCGCCGCGGGAGGGGAGCCTGATTGGCTGGTGGGACGAGGACGCCTGGTGGTGCCCCGACTGGTCGTCGGTGCTGGTGCGGGAGACGGTCCGGGTGGCGCGGTCCTATGACCCGGCGCTGCCGCCTTCGCGTGAGCCGCCGGAGCCGTTCTGGTGCTGGCAGGTTCTGATGCCGCACTGGCGGCTCATGGCCCAGCGGGCGGCGGCCGCGGCGCTGCCCAAGCCGGCGGACGCGGTGGTGGGTGATGGGGCGCGGCACCACGCGCCGGGCACCGCGGTGCCGATTGGGTGGCTGCACGAGTGGGCGGTCGGCACGCGCTTGGGCCACATGCAGGAGGAAACGGCGCAGGTGGTGGGCCTGGCCATGGAGGGACGGGCGAGCCTGGTGCGCTCCGGCGGTGACGGTGGGTACGGCACCAACGAGGTGGCGCAGAACTTTGGTCTGCAGCGCGTGGAGGAGGTTGCCGAGTGGCGTGACCACATGAAGTGGCTGCCGCCCGCGGAGCCCGGCGAGGGGTCAACGTTGGGCGTGGTTTCGATGCACATGACGCCGCGGCTGCGTTTGAAGCCGCGGTTTGACCCGAACTTCAAGTGGTGCCCGATCTGCATGTCAGCGCCCGCGGTGGGCGATGAGATCAGGCACGACGCAACGTGCCCGCACTGGACGCCGGCACAGGAGGCAGGACGATGAAGAAGGCAGAGATGACGACGATGCAGCGCGCACGGCACGACCTGAAGAGGATTGCGGGCCGGCGCGCGGCGCTGCAGGGCGAGCTGGCGGTGCTGGCGCAGAAGGAGCGGGAGCTGCTGGCGAAGGTGGAGGCGCTGGCTCGGGAGCCGACGGAGGTGGCTGTCGGCCCGGCCCGTCCTGTCGGCCCGGCCCGTCCTGTCGGGGCAACGCTGCCCAGCGTGCTGGGAGCGTACGAGAACCATGAAGTGGAGGTGAAGCCGTGAGCGTGAACCTGGTGGACGAGCACGGCCGGGCGGTGGAGGCGCCGGTGAAGACGGAGGTGTTTGCGACGGGCGTGGCGTCGGAGATGGAGGTGCCGATGCCGGAGGGGACGGAGAACCTGGAGGAGAAGGCGCCGCTGGCCAAGGCGTTTGAGAGCGGGCGGTGGCTGATGCCACGCCCGGGGTTGTACCTGGTCCGTGACGGGGAGCTGCCGGTGGAGATCCCCGGGGCCAGCATGGAGCAGGGCATGGTCCTGGCCGGCCGGGCGTTGGAGAAGTGGGGCAAGAAGCCGTGGGCGCTGGTGGCGGTGAAGGAGATGATCGGCGCGCTGCCGGAGGTGGAGGCGCAGAAGGTGGTGGCTCGTGCCGCGAAGGCGGCGAAGAAGGGAGGTGGCAAGTGAGCACGAAGGCGAAGAAGGCGACGAAGGCGGTGATGAAGGACGTTCCGGCGGACCGGGCGTTCCGCACGGTGACGGGCGAATACCTGATGGCGGTGGAGTACCCGCAGGACAAGGGAGCCGGCGTGGTGGAGGTGATTGGCGGGTCCGACGAGCGCACCTTTGAGGGCCGGGTGGTGGCCGTGGGCGACAAGGTGACGCGGTTTCACCTGGGCCAGGACGTGTGGTGGAAGCCGTTCACCGGGTATGACCGCGGCGCCCCGGCGGACGGACGTGGCAAGGTGGTGGTGCTCAAGGAGTCGGACGTGCTGGGCTTGGTGGACAGGGCGGCCAGGGCGCGCTGGGCGGAGAAGAAGGCGGCCGCCGAGGCGGAGGCCGGCGTGGCGTTGGCGGAAGAGCGCCGGAGGCTGGTCGAGGGCGCGCTTGACGCGGAGCTGCCAGACCGGTAATGGTCTGGCCTCCAACACCGGTCTGCCCCCCTGTGGACCGCGGCGCTACGGCGCCAGGAAGGGCCCGCTACTCACCCCCCCGGGTGGCGGGCCCTTCTTCTTTCTGACGGCGTAGCGCGAGGTCACGACGCGGTGGCCGTCAGCGAACTCGACCAGCACGCTTCCCAACGCGCCCCGGGCCACTACGCGGCAGTCCTGTCCCTTGCGGTCGTCGGGCACAAAGCCGCGGGCCTCGGTGAAGTACACCGGGCGCGCGCGCCAGAACCAGACGTGGTCGTAGTCGGTCACGGATCTTTCAGCTTGGCGAACATGCCGATGCACATCAGGCCAATGGCGAGGTGCCCGACGTCGATTGGAGCAGGCAAAGAGAACAGTGCCGCTGGGGGCGGTGTGCTCCCGGGACGATGGTGAGTGTAGATCATCATCCCTGTTTCAATGTCCAACTCCAGTGCCATTTCCCTCGGCTTTAACACGCGAAACGTCATTTGGCATCCTTCTTGAACAACGCCATTTGCTCCATGGCGTGCTCGACGTCTGCGGTTGGCATGTCCTTCATGGCCAGCTGGGCCACCCATTGCGGCACGGAAAGCGACCCAAACTCAAACGCGGTGCACCGGCGAGTCACGTTGCCGATGGACACGCTCAGGTCGTTGGTGATCCAGCCCGCCTCGGACTGGAACTCGGTGAGGATGAGCCGTCGCTCGAAGGAGAAGTTGCGGCCCATTTCGCGCTGCAGGACGTTGATAAGGAAGTTGACCCAGATGCACAGCTTCCAGTTGCCGTCGTGGCCCTTTACCGCCTTCAACCACGTGGCGGGGTCGCACTGTCCGCGCGCGACGGACGTCTCCGCGCAGTTCCAGAAGCCGAGCAGGGAGGAGTCGTCGGTGCGCATCTCCTCCGCGGTCTGGGCGCGGGCCACCACCTCGGCCAGGATGTCCTCCGGCAGAGGGTCTGGCTGGTCCGCGGCGACCGCCTCCCCGATCTGCTGCTGGGCGTCGGGCATGATGGCAAAGGCCAGGCCGGCGAGGACCACGGACCAGCAGAAGTATTGGCGGTCGGCCATGCCGGCGCAGCGGACGCGGAGCAGGCGCTCGTAGTGTCCCCGGACGAACCCGACGTGGTCCACCCACATGTGACGCGTTGCGGCGAGGCGCCAGAAGGCGCTGTGCGCCCGCGGGGTGAGGTTGTCCACGGCGACCTTGGCGGACCTGTCAATGGACTTCGGTGTGAGCTGGATGACGACGTAGCGGGTGTGCTCGGCGTCCCGGCCCACGATGCTTTGGGAGGAGAGCAGCAGGGTGCGGCGCGGGATGATCTGGCGCTTCTTGCCGGGCTCGCGGGCGTTGCCGATGACGCTGCGGTTGCCGTCGAACATTGAGCGGATCCACGTGTGGTAGACGGCGCCCTCCTCGTCGTTGCGGAGGTCGTCAAACCACATGGGGACGTTGGATGCGTCGGCGGCGGTGTCACGTAGGCCCACCAGCGTGGTCCCGCGGCCGGGCTTGAGCGGCATGCCCTGGACGCCGGAGATCTTCATCAGCGTTTCCCCCAGGACGTTCTTGCCGCATCCGCGGGGCCCGTGGAGGTAAGCAACGGGGAAGGCGCGATTCTCGGCGTGGATGCGGTCCCGGACTATCCCGGCGACCAACCACCCCAACCCGATGGCACCTGCGTGGTGGCCCAGGTTGTCGCGTAGGGCGGCGACCATGGCGCGCATGACCCCGTGCGCGTCGGCCACCTTGGCCTGCCAGTCGGTGTCCGAGCTGCTGCCTGCGGGGCGGGCGGTGAGGACGCCCTCCGGCGCCACGAACTCCCGCGGGAAGCCGTCGCGGCACTGAATGGCGCCGGTGGAGATCCCGGGCAGGACCTGGTGGGACTGGCCATCGGAGCCGATGGACCAGCCGTCGGCCAGCCACACGCCGTGGTCATGGCAGTAGCCCGCGTATCCGGTGTTGTTGACGACGCGCTGGGCGCCCGGCTGGCTGAGCATCCAGCGTTTGATGTCCATGAGGGTGCGAGACTCGGTGATCTGCCAGCAGACCATGCCGATCCGCGTGCCCCAGGCGTTGAACTTCTGCGGGTTCTCCAGCACCTCGGCTTCCATCACGCCGTGGTTGATGTTGCCGCGGTCGTCGGATACGGCGCAATGGAGGACTTTACCCTCTGGCGTCTGCGTGATGTACTCGACGTCAATGGCGCCGTCCATGATCTTGAAGTCGATAGGGCGCATTCCCGTTTCTGATGCCGGGTCGTCGTCAGTCACCCACGTGCGGTGGTAGACGCCGACCGGCAGGCCGCGCTCGTTCTTCTTGATGTAGATGGTGTCGTTGGCGCCAGCGTTCTCAACGACGACGGTGCGGGACTTTGACCGCCTCATCCGCGGCGGCTTCGGTGGTGCAGGCTCCGTTGCCGCCGCCTGCTCCTGCTCCTGTGACGCGCCGCTCCCCGTTTGCTCGCTCATGGCGTCGTGACTCCAGTTGATGGATGAAGGTCTGCACGTCGCGGAGGACGCGCGGAATGTCGTCTTTGCTGGGCGTGTGCGCGCAGAATGTTGCCGCGTTATTGGCCAGCAGGCGGGCAGCCCACCTGCGCTGCCCGGGGTCGAGTTTGGCGGCGGGGCCGGACTTGCACTCCACCTCGCCGTAGAGGCCGTCGGGCATGATGAACCAGACGTCGCCGCCGCCGTCCGGGTCCTGCGTGACGAAGTGGAGGGTCCCGCAGCCCGGGCGCCGGCAGCGCACGACCTTGGCCTGTCGGCTCATCACGATGGCACGCGGTGCGGCGGCCTGGATGGCAAGGAGCACCTTGGCGACGAGATCTTGGTGCCAGTCAGCGCGTTCCCTCACTGAGCACCTCCTCCCAGAACTTCTTCATCTCGGACGCCACCCATGCCGCCTTCTTGGGGGCAGGCATGCTAGCATTCCTGATCTTCGCCCAACACCCCCGGCGGAACTTGTCGGCCAGGTCCTTGGTGACCTGCGACGGGCCGCGCAGTGGTTGCGTGATCTGGTCGGTCACATCCACCAGCTCACCGTGC
>Ga0209211_10012481_pt1 | contig 10680 bp, 12 predicted proteins | sample RifGroA2_FD_183992 | JGI IMG/M metagenome (GOLD analysis project Ga0209211, IMG submission 183992) | Groundwater microbial communities from Rifle, Colorado, USA - Groundwater A2 (SPAdes) (version 2) | ecosystem: Environmental > Aquatic > Deep subsurface > Groundwater | place: Rifle, Colorado...
CATCTGGTGGAAAATAATGTTAATGACGTACGGGTGATAGCTGGTGCCTTGGCCAGAGATTACGGCAAAAGAAAATTAATAATTACGGAAAATTCCCACAATCATCGGCTGCTTTTACCGGCGGAAAACTCCGACCGAAAAAACGTCGTAGTCCAGGGTTTTAGTCTTAGAAAAATAATCCAGCTTTGCCCCAACACCAAAATCGGTCTCCTTAAATTGGATATCGAAGGCGGTGAGTACGAAGTTTTTGAAGGCGCCACGGATGAAGATTTTAGCCGCATCTCCACTATTATCATGGAATATCACGAACATGGCGGACAGAAACATCAAGCTATTGAAATTCGTTTACGCGAACAGGGTTTTGGCGTGCAAACTTTTCCCTCGAAGTTCAACAAATCGATGGGTTTTTTGTGGGCTGTAAATAAACGGACATATGCCAAGTAATGCCTGGATAGTCGCCGCCGATATGGGCTATGGTCATGGTCGCGCGGCCCAACCGCTTCGTCATTTGTCGCCGAGCGGTGAAATTATCAATGCCAACAATTATCCCGGTATTCCCAAGAAAGATTTAGCCTACTGGAATAATATTCGAGAATGGTACGAAGTGATTTCGCGATTTCGAAGCGTGCCGATTATCGGTGCCGCTGTTTTCGGTCTTATGGATAATTTTCAGAAAATAAAAGCGTATCATCCCGAAGTAAGGGACACCGCGCCGACTATGCAATTAAGACAAACCTATCGGGCCATCCGTCGCGGTTTGGGCCGGCATCTTATTGAAACATTAAACAAAAATCCGTTCCCGCTCGTTTCCACATTTTTTAGCGCCGCTTACATAGCCGAGGAGCAAGGTTACCAAGGCGATATTTATCTGGTGGCTTGCGATAGCGACGTCAGCCGCAGTTGGGCGCCACTTAAACCACAGACATCGAGAATCAATTATTGCGTTCCTTCCGAGCACGTGGCCGGCCGGCTCGAAACTTATGGAGTCAGACCAGAAATGATCCACGTGACCGGATTTCCTTTGCCGGTTGAAAATGTCGGCCTTCATAGGGAAGTAGTCCAGCGAGACCTGGCGAGACGTTTGAAAAATCTCGACCCTTACGGCCTTCATGTCGACGATTACCGTGAATTTAAGAAAGCGGACAACAACCATCAGCCTTTGACTATCACTTATGCCGTCGGCGGAGCCGGTGCCCTAGCCGAACTTGGTACCACAATAATTTCCAGTTTGGCGGGAGAGTTAAGGAAAAACACTCTTCGTTTGCGGTTGGTGGCCGGAGTTCGTTCCGAAGTGCGCGATCAATTCCAAAGATTTTGTGAAGGAAACGGTTTCAAAGATCTACTTGGAAAAAATATTTCCATTTATTATTTTGAAAACAAAAAACAATATTTCCAAGGCTTCAACGAGCTCATCCGCGACACGGATATTTTATGGACCAAGCCGAGCGAGCTGGTTTTTTACGCCGGCTTTGGTCTGCCAATTATCATGGCTCCAGCTCTTGGCTCACAGGAAGACGCTAACCAGGCCTGGTTACTAAGCACCGGTGCCGGAGTTCGGCAATGTGATCCGGAATGCACCCACGAATGGTTAATCGAGTGGATCGAATCTGGTGTCCTTGCCCAAACAGCACTCAACGGTTACCGTCACGGCAACCTGGAAGGTGTTAAAAACATCGGCAAATTAATTGCCCACAAATAAACGTTAGATAAACGCGGTCATTGGGTCTTGGTATTGTCTACCTGATTTTTAAGTTTTTTAATTTCGTAGAAGATCAATGACTTCATCATCATTGACCGGTAGAAATTCTTCATAATAAGCACCGACGGCACCCAGAAAATCAATTTCAGATGGAACATCGAGCGCCGTTAATTCATCAACTTCCACTCTCACCAAGGCGGCTACTCTTTCCGGAATAACCGGAACAGCCACGATAATTTTTTTAGGATGGCGGTGTTTTAGTTCCCTGATAGCCAGTCTGAGGGTGTAACCGGTGGCAACACCATCATCAACCAAGATGGCGGTTTTATTTTTTACCGGCAGCCCAGTCCGACCCTGCAAATATGTCTCTCGTCGCCGGGCCGCTTCTTTGCGTTCACGATCCGCTTCCTTGGCGAGCCAGGATTGATCCACTGCGGCCAGACCGATTTGATCACCAAGCAAATGCCCATCCTCTGCCACCGCACCCAAAGCAAACTCAGGCTCGTTGGGGTGCCCGATCTTACGAACGCAAATAATATCGAGCGGTGCTTTCAGGTGCTTGGCAATTTCAAAAGCCGTCACAACACCACCTCGCGGCAAACCATAAATAACCAGGGGAGTGCCGCCGTAAGAAGTTAATTTTTCTGCCAGAAGCAGCCCCGCTTCTCGCCTATTTTTGAAACGCATTAGCTAATTATTAAGCATAATTTCCACTAGACGTCTAATATATAGAAGACGTACAAATGTCCTTTTTATATCTGGCGCGATGGCGCAAGCAACTGTGTAGTTTGTACGTCACATAATAAATAGTATTATGCCACGCGTCTTTATCACATTTGAGGATTTATATCAAGAAATAGCCGAAGTAGCCCGCGAGAATAGCGTCAGCAGCCAAGCCGATTGGAAAACGCTGGTTGATGAGATTGTGGATGGCTATCTTGATATGGGTGAATTGGATTCTAATCAGGATATCGAGGGGTACAAAACATCATTGTCGCCGCTTTGGTTTCGGTTTAAGAAAGAAGCAAAGGAAGAAGAATTAAATCCCGAAGAAGAAGTAATTCCCGAGCGGTATCAAAAAGATGTTAATGATGAGTTTGATGTGGTGGAAGATTTTTCCGATACGGTAAAGAAAGAAGAGGAAGGGTTTTAAGTTTTTTAATATTTATCTTTATGACCCAGGAACATTTGCCGGTATTTGAAACAACCATGCCAAAAACCGATGAAATCGTGTCTGGCACGATACAATTGCTTGCCGTGTATATTGAACCGGCCGAGTTAGTAAAAATTCAAAAAATTCTTCCCAAGGATATTGCAGCTTTATTGGAAATAAAAAAATAACTACTTTGAAGCGCTTTTACCGGCCATCCGCCCGGTCGACCACGAGGCTTGTAAATTAAAACCCCCGGTGAAGCCGTCAACATTTAAAATTTCACCGGCAAAGTACAGCCCCTGGCACAGTTTTGATTCCATCGTGCGTGGATCAACCTCGGATAATTCCACTCCGCCGGCCGTTACAAACTCATCACCAGTCCCGCGGCCAATCACCGCTAGTGGCACGTTTTTTATCCAATCCACCGCTGCGCGCGCCATCTGGTGGCTAGTTTCAGAATTCTTTATAGTCGGAGAGATCTGCAGTTCACTACAAATGACGTCAGTGACGGACAATGGGACTAAAGTCCGTAAAGTATTTTTAAAACTTTTTTTAGTTGATTGTATCATAAGTGATTTTAGATCAGCGAATAACTTGTCCGCCGCACTGTCGGGCACCAGGTCAATATTAATTTTCAAAGCTTTTTTTGGACCGTATTCTTCATAGGCGACAAGCGATGATAGAGCAAACACAGCCGGACCACTCACGCCACTGTGCGTAAATAAAAATGGGCCAGTGAACGAGTAGTGTTTTGTACCGTGAGCGGAAATAGTTGCTTTAGTAAATGACACGCCCGCCAAACTTCGTGGCCACTTTTCTGCGGTAATAAAGGAATTCAAACTAGCCGCCAAGTGCGTGATGTGGTGGCCCAGTTTTTCGGCAAGGGCATACCCATCACCAGTCGAGCCCGTGTGGCGATAGGCCTGGCCACCGAGGGCTAAAACAACCCGGTCAGCAGGCAGGGGAGGCTGGTTTTTTACTTCCACCATAAAACCGCGGTCTGTTTTCGAGAGGCCGCTCACACCGTGCTTTAGGAGCACCTTGGTTTTTGAACTAGAAAACAAGAGCGTGAACGCGCCAACAATATCATGGCCGTTATCAGAGACGGGGAAGACCCGCCCATCATCTTCACATTTGAGCGGTACGTCGTGCGCTTCAAACCAGGCCCGAACGTCGGTCGGCGTGAAATGACGAAGCGTTGATTGTAAAAATTTTCCTCCGCGTGGGTACTTCGCTAGAACCTCAGACGCACTTTCGATACCCGTGGTCACGTTGCAGCGTCCGCCACCAGAAATAATAACTTTCTTGCCAAGCTCGGGATTTTTTTCTAATAAAAAAACATCGGCCGTTGGGTCGACTTCATTAATCGTGGCCGCTGCCATGAGTCCGGCCGCTCCACCGCCAATTATCGCAATACGCATAGCCGCCTAAATTTCATTTTTTTATTAACGCTATTTTTTCAGCTCTGGAAAGCCGCTTGATTTCAGCCTCTGGACAACGTGTCATTCTCAAATCTTACTGCCTAATTATCGCTCACATTATATACTCCTGGAGACATATCAGCTCTGCGACCTTGACTCATTGAAAAATACTGCTCGGCAGGTGTTTGGCCGGTAGTTGGGTCCTTAAATATTTGCAAATCTTTCTCTTTAATCATGAATACAGCGTCATTATAACTATTTAACAAAATATGGTATTGCTCTTTGCTATCATCAATTATGACTTGCTCGGCTGGAACCGACGGATTCTTAACTACTCGGCGCTTAGCCACGACTGAAAGAAAAATTTCCGATCGTGACTCGGTGACCGGAGATTCAAAAAAGAATGGCGCGAAATTTTTGAAAACTGGCGCTCCTACGTTCGTGGCAATTAACAATCTGGGCAGGCTGTAGGAGGCACCACGTTTTCCGTATAAATAATAAATAATTTCAGTGTTGGGAATTATTTGCTTCTGACCGGTATCCGCAAAACTGAAGCTAGTCAAATAGGAGTCCGATGGGCTCATATTATACATATGAAATGTACCAACGTAGTACCCGTTGCCACTAACATCTGGTGTTACCTTATTAATGGAATCAGTGCCTAGCCCATATCCTTCAATGGTTACTTTTGGCATGTAGTAAAACTCCTTTAAAAGGTACTGAACCAGCGAATCATCCTCTGCTGAAAGCAACTTTTTTGGCTGCACCGATTCTGTCTTTACCGCAACAGAAGTGGTGACAGATACTTTGGTGGCGAGCACTGTGGGTTTGGTAGCGGTCTTGCTGGAGCTGCTCACAGCCGCTCCCGTAGCCGCCGGTCTGGTGGTTGTGGTATTGTTAGCCCCAGCCGTTGTGGTTGGTTGTACATCTACAAGAGTAGGCGCAGAGTCGCTAGTTACTTCGTGGCTAGCATCAAGGCCCCAGCTCTGTTTGCAACCAGCGCCGACTAACAATGTTAGACAAATGCCGATAATAAAATTTTTAGAAAGTGTGAGGTTCATACGACATCAATTAAATTAAAAATGAAATTAAAATTTTATGGTGACTCGCATATACGGACAGCTTCCGAACTTTTTTTGCTAAACAAGATATTTTATTATCTCAGTAACAATTGCTACTCTAGCGGCAGCTTCCACGACATGTTCGGTTGGCGGCCATTCATATAAGTGAAACTATGCAAACCTTTCATAGTCAACCTCCTTAACAGAGAGGCTAACAATAATTATTCATTTCGTCAAGATGTGCACCTCACTAAATTGAAAGATCAATTTTAATTATCGAACCATTCGGATAAGCGGGAAGATCATAAAACAATTCCGCCGCCGTATTGTTTTTAATAGTTTCCACCATTCTCCCGACGCCGGCGTGACTGACAATTAAAATGGTTTCCTGTAGCTTGGATAATTCCTTGAGACACGAATAGACACGATTATAAAATTGTTTGGGATTTTCTGCCCCTTGTGCCGAAGTCAAAGTAATAGAAGAAATATTATGAAATGGAGTGCCGGTGAGGCTGCCCATATCATATTCTATCACCCGGTGGTCAATCTGTATTGCATCTGGATTAAATCCAATTTTTTCAGCGATAATAGTCGCTGTTTCAAGGGTTCTTTGGAGAGGGGAGTAGACAATCCTGTCGACGCGCGGGATTTCACTCTGTATATTTTGAGCCGCAATTTTTGCTTGTTCTTTGCCTTGCAGCGTTAAAGCGGAGTTCTCTCTTTGGCCGGCAAATAATCCTATTTTATTCGCTTCACTTTGCCCATGTCGTACGAAATAAATCATATGGATTAATCAACGAATGAATCGGTTTTGAGCGATCCGGCGGGCTCGTACGTTGCAATTAAAACACCAGAAGCCCTCGTTTTTAGAATCAATAAGTTTCCACCCCCAATCACTGCGACGCGCATGCTAGAACGAATCTGTTTTTGGCCGGCTGCGTTTTTCAAGTGGCTTAATAAATTTCTTAATACGCATTTTTGGCGCCGCGAACGGTCGTTTTAACCCCGGTGGCTGGCCGGAAGAAGTAGCCGGTTCCGTCGCAACGGATTTAGAATGTTTAAGTTGGTCCATCTGTTTCTTATACCATTTCATATTTGATATGCGTGAATAAACTTGCTCGATTGAATTATTGTCAAAATTTATTTGTTTGCGCGCGGACCGAAAGTATCAGCAAGTTCTTTTGCTATTGATTGTCTTTCTTCATCACGTTTCGCGTCAATTTGACCTTTAATGTCTAGCGCGGCTTTTAAAAATAAAACAACAAATAATGCGGGGAATATCCTCAAAAAACGTTTCCAAAAAAAGGAAGCAGTGTTTTTGCTATTCCATAAACTGTTAGCCACTAAAAAACCGCTGATAACAAAAAAGACATAAACACCTAAACGACTGAACGACAATAATCCGTTAGTCATTTTGGTGAGGAGGTCTTTTTCCGCAAAACCAAGAAGTGTATATGAATGAGTAATAATAACTCCAAATGCGGCCAGTAAACGAAGTAAGTTAAAATTATTACTGGTTCTGGTAATAAGGGGATCTGACATAGTGACCACAGTATAACAAAAAACATTAGCAAAAGCTAATGTTTTATGTGATGTGTTTTATGGTGACTCTCCAGATATCGTATTTTCCGAACAGGTGAAGTTGTATTACGCCGCGAAGATGGTAGCACCAATACTTTTTAAAGAAGTCCACCATGTTCACTTGTTAAGTGTGGGTAAGGAAAAGACGGTTGACGTAGTGAGTTTAAAAGTCCCGTTCTGAATAGAACCGGTAAGAAATAGAGTTTTCTGAGAATGCGGTGATTTACCACTAACCTGCAGCCACTCGTCAACTTCATGAATAGTCATTGGCGACTCGATGGTTTTATAGTTGCGCGGGACATTCCCCGAATAGCCGTTGACAGTCGGCAAGTTAAGCTCGAGGCTTGCCCAAGCCGCCTTGGTCTGAAAAGGTATATAGGATTGGTCATTTGGCCATTGCAAATAAAAAGCGCTAAGTTCATTATTTTTCATCACATCTTTAATTGTTTCATTTATTTGAGCTTGAATTGCAAGTTGTTGATCTTTGTTAAAATAATTCGGCGTAAGGTTAATTTGCTCTACACAAGAAAGAAAAGCCAAAATAAAAAGTATACTTTTTAAAACTTTTGAAGTTGTCTTTAAAAAAAGATCTGAAACCAATATCATTACAGCGAGAAATAAAAAAATATAGGAGATGGTCCATATTCTTGCGACAGCGCGTATCACACCTGCGCCTGGAATAAAATTATATATACCCTCCCATAAACTAAAATTAGTAAAAGGTATTCTGATTGAAAGGATGGTTAAAAGTATAAAAATTAAAATACCAATAATAAAAATAGGCGGTAAACGCGCGCTTTTTTCGTTACGCACAAAAGCAATTAGAGTGAGTATAGACAGAAATATAAAGAAAATACCAATAAATAAATATTGCTCATGTCGCATTGGTAAAAGTCTCGCCTCATTTTCAAAGTATGAAGGATATAACTGGTGCAAGATCGCTCCTGATGGAAAGTTTACGTAAGAAATTACGCTTGGTATCATTGTCTGTATTTCACCGTATGAACGACCACCCAGCTCTTTCTGAGTGCGAGCGTAAGGCAGCATTGTCGCTGTTGTTGCAAGTAAAAATAAAATAAGCGAAGCTAAGATTTTATAATTTAGAAGTGACCTTAAAATGATTTTGTCTTTGTGATAGATTGTGTAAGCAATAATAAAAATTGGTGCTGTAAAAATAAGAAACCAACCTAAATATATACCAGCAAGTAATTGTAAGTAGGTAAAAATTAAAAAGAGTGCAAAATTGTGCGGTTTTTTATTTATTAAGTATTTATAAAGAAATAAAATTGCGAAAACAACGTAGAATCTAGGTAGGAGTTGTTGATGTCCAAGCTGCATGGTGCTTGGCAAACCAAAAGCAAAAAGAAATGATCCAAAACTTGAAAACCAAGTATTCATTTTAAGTGTTCGAGAAAGAAGATAAAATGATACATAATTAAGAATTGCTACCCCTATCATCCAGAGTTGAAATGCTGTAAAGGGCAGAAAGATAATTCTAAATAGCCAATAGAGTGGAGCGGTGCCCCACAAATTATCCGAATAGGTTAAGGTGTTACTTTGTGGGTAAAAAAAGAGCGGTGACCACCACGAGCCAGTATATGCGTGGTTGGTAACCATCTGAAAAGAGTGCTCTAAAAAGAAGTTATTTAATACAGTGTCACCAATCCCGCTTTGGGAATAATGAAATGAAGAAGTGAATATTGGTCTGAAAAAGAAAAAGATTCCAATAGTTAATAAGAATATAGTAAACACTATTGGTATATTTTTTTTGAGTAGTTCCTTCAATCGGTATATCATGAACGATAATGTATCAGAAGTTCGTATTTCCTACCAGAGTATTTAAAACAGCCTGATAAGCCGTTTTTTCATCTGTTCCGCCTAGTGAGTGAAGTCAGAAAATTATTTTGAAAATAGTGGCGAACACAGTGCCAGATTTCGTTAATGAATGCCTTAAGCAAAAAACAATCCAAGAATGAGTTGTTTTAAGCTAAAGTCAAACATTTTCTAATCATTGGCAGCGAGATTGGTGAAGTATTCTCAAGGGTGAGCTCTGAGACAGGTATGAAAACAGCGCCATTTGAATCCTGTCCATCAGGCGTAGTTTTGAGATCTTTAATTAAAAGGTCAACTTTATAGTAAACTCCTAAGTGATGAAAGTCTTTGATGGTGCCATCTTCCTTAGTATATTGGCATTGGTATTCATTGATTCCAACCAAAACTTTACTTAGCACTTGCGTGTTTGTTTCTTCGATCAATTCACGCTCTAAGCACTGGTCCGCTGTTTCATCAAAATTAAGTCCTCCGCCTGGTAAATCATATTTTCCAGTATATGGACCGCGAGCCTTTTTAATGACAAGCACCTGATCGTTCTGTAGGTAAATGCCGTATACTTCGAGATAAATTTTCTTTTTTTTTCATAAAATTTAGATTTTAAATCAGTCTTAGCAATCTTCCCAAGCATAAAATTGATAAATTCTATAATAACAGGTTCTTTTATTTTGTTTAACTCTTGTCATAACGATGATAAGTTATATGACCAAAGTTTAACAAAAGTTCGAACGTTCCGCCAGGGGTAAGAAAAAAGCAGCTTAAATAGCTGCCCTTTAGCTTGGCTCGGATATAGAGTCAACTTCCGAACTTATTTATCCGAAAATTTATTTAAACAGACGGCAGTTTAGCCTAAATTCTTCTTGCGTTCCTCAAACTCTTTTTTATCAATCTCGCCTTTTGCGTAGCGTTCTTTCAAAATATCAAGCGGGGTCTTATTTCTTCCGTGCGTGTCATCATCGTGATTATGTCCACACATGCCTTTCCCAAATCCGCCTCTTACTAAAGCGACAATCACCCCGATTATAATACACAAAAAGACGATCATAAATAGCCAGCCGAATGGTGCAAAACCGTAATACATCATACAATTTATTTTATTAAAAAGTTAAAATTTTATCACTTTCTTTTATAAGTTCGTATAAATCTTTCATACTACTCATCAGACAGGTATTTGTTGCTTCCCGATTTCTCAATTTTAAGCAAGTTCCACACGCTAAAATTTTTGCACTGTTAGATTTTAAAAATTCCGTCGTTTGTTTTTGAATGTTATATTTTTCCGAACTGCCCGCTTCATATTCAACACCTTCACTAATAAGAAAAATTTTAACTTCGTCGCCTTGTTTTATAGAAAAATTTGCCAGACGGAAAGCGTTCCATGCGGTTTCAGGATTTGTTTGACTGATGATGATTCCTAATTTCATAATAATTTTATTAGTGACATAAATTATATTTCTGGATAGCCAAAAATCGGTATTTCGTAATCTTCGTATTTCCATACACGACGGCTTTCTTCTGGGGCAGGCGTAAAAATATTGTCGATTGGTGTGGCTTTTGATTGAGGATCAATATAGATGCCATCACCGCAATTTGTAATGATATTATTTTTAATAATCTGCGAGCCGGCAATAGATGCTATACCGGTATGACAATCGTCTATGGTATTGCCAGAAACTTCTTGATTACCGTTGAATTTAAGATCGATTCCTTCGTGACCAGCATCGGATAAATAGTTATTGATTATTTTGATATTTGAATTAGCAGCAGATATCGCTCCCCACAGAGCGTGCCTAGATATAGTGTTTTGGATAACACTGTTTGGTTGTTTTCCGATAGGGTTAAGTCCATTGCGAGTATATTCAACAGTAATATTGTCTAAAATACTTCCATCGCCTCGAAATATGATCGCTTCCCAATCAGCTAAATTTGGTTTTTGTT
>Ga0209211_10012482_pt1 | contig 10680 bp, 11 predicted proteins | sample RifGroA2_FD_183992 | JGI IMG/M metagenome (GOLD analysis project Ga0209211, IMG submission 183992) | Groundwater microbial communities from Rifle, Colorado, USA - Groundwater A2 (SPAdes) (version 2) | ecosystem: Environmental > Aquatic > Deep subsurface > Groundwater | place: Rifle, Colorado...
CTCCTTTACTTTCTATTTTACTGCCCGTCACGAGAGTACCAAATGGAGCTCACGTCAAAGACAAGCAATGAGCTTTGGGGTTAGTGTTACGGGCTGCATATTCATGATTAAAAAGCATTAGGACAAGTTCATCATAATCATTCATTATTGTTGATTTGAATTCGGTTAATGTAGCGTACAGCTAAATTAAGGTAACTTGTTCTAAACGCTGCAAATAAATTTGAGGAAGCTATCATGTTCATCAATCAATCACATTTAATTGATGCAATTGTTGACTAGATGCAGCTTCTTCTATAAAATTGAATACGGAGTTGGTGAAAATGGGTAAAATAAGCCCTGTAGCGGCAAAGTATATTATTCATGCAAACATTGACATTGAAGGGATAGTTGACAAGCCTGATGTCATTGGGGCAATTTTTGGGCAGACCGAAGGCTTGCTTGGAGCTGATCTTGAGCTAAGAGAGCTTCAAAAATCAGGCAGAATCGGAAGGATTGAGGTTAACACAGAAACAAGGACAGGCAAGACAAAAGGCACAATAATTATCCCTTCTTCTTTGGACAAGGCTGAAACATCTATTGTAGGGGCAGCCTTGGAGATAATACAGAGGATAGGGCCGTGCAATGCCAAGATTGACGTTTCAAACATAGAAGATATAAGAATAAGCAAGAGAAGCATGGTAATTGAAAGGGCCAAGGAGCTTCTTAAGAGAATGATGGAGACTACAATGCCAGATTCCCAAGAGCTTGCTGATGAAGTATCAGCAGCAGTAAGGGTGATGGAGATTGTTGAATACGGCAAGGACAGGCTGCCGGCAGGCCCTGCGATTGACGAAAGCGATGAAATAATAGTTGTTGAAGGAAGAGCTGATGTGCTTAACCTTCTCAAGCACGGTTTCAAGAATGCAATTGCAATAAACGGCACTTCTGTTCCTGAAACCATAATTGAGGTTTGCCAGAAGAAAGTAGTTACAGTGTTTGTTGACGGCGACAGGGGAGGCAATTTAATCATCAAGGAATTGACTTCTGTTGCAGACATTGACTTTGTAACCAAAGCGCCTGACGGCAAGGAAGTTGAGGAAATAACAAAAAAGGAAATCCATAAGGCATTGCGAAGCAGGATTTCAGGCGAACAGGCAAAGCTTGAGCTCTCAAGGGAGCCTGAAAGAACATCAATGGAGCTTGTAAGAAGACATCCTCAACAACATCAACAGCAATTCAGGCCGATGCAAAGGCAGTACCAGCCAATACCCAATATAAGAAGGGTGCAAATGTCAAATGAGGAGAAAAACGCATTCAAAACCATGCTTGAGGACTTAATTGGGACAAGAGGCGCTGAGATACTTGACAGCAAGCTTTCTGTTCTTGGAAAAGTGCCGATAAGCGAGGTTCAAACAGCATTGAAAAGCATAAGCAATGCGCATGCTGTTGTGTTTGACGGCAGCATTGAAAGGGACATTGTAAAGGTTGCTGAGGAAAGCAATGTCAAGTTCCTGATAGGCATGGACTCGAAAGTCAGGCAGAACGAGACAAGGGTTAATTTAGTGACTGTGAATGAGCTTTAAACCAAGCTCTTGCTTAAACTTTTTCCGCATTCAGGCATATTATTCATTTTGCAGAAATTTTCCTTTATAGTTTCTGCTGAGTTTACTCCGCTGAATTTTATGCGATTATTGACGAGGAAAGCTGGGAATGATTTTATGTTCAGCTCTTTTGCCAATGAATCTGTTGACAAATGCTTTTCAAATTTTATGCTCTTGAAATTGTCCAAAAACTCATTTAAATTTTTCTCTGCATTTATGCTTGCGGCATCATTCTCCTTAACAAAAAAGTCAAGCTTATTGGAAACATTAACACGCTTAAAATAAAATGATGCTCCTGATGCATCTTCACTTAAAACATAGCTGCCATCCTTTTTGGTGAATGCCTGTTTAAACTGCCCGTAATTCTGATTATTTGTTATATTTTCATCCAAAATGTAAGAAGGCAGTAAATCAATGTCGAATTTTTCAGCAAGATTTTTGCCCTGCTCCGTGCTATAATCTATTTCTTTTACATTTAATGCCCCAAACCAGCTTTCCAGAATGCCTAGAACCCTTTGTGTGCCGCAATTGAAGCAGTTTTTGCCGTTCAGAACAATAACATTTGTTTTTGGAATGCCCCTGAATTCGCATTTTGCGGCTTTTGCGCCCGGATCGAGGCAAACCCCAATCTTGCCTTCCATGCTGCAATCGCTGTCAGAGCTGCAGGCAGCAATAAATTTCATTTGGCCAGTTTCCTTGGCTGATTCCTTATCTTCTTTCAAAAATGAATATGAGAAGAACACCACAAGCGCCAAAACAATAAAAACAACGGAGTACCTGAAGAACTTGCCTTCTTTTTTCCCCTGAACTTCGGCTTTTTGATATTCATGCAAAGGCTCCTCTATTTTTTTGGGGGCGCTTATCCTTACTGGTGCAGGCTCGGCATGCTCATGCAAATCCTCGTCCTGAATGACCTTTAATTTTATTTTTCCGTCTTCTTTGGACTGGATTGCAGCATCGCCTTTAGCTTCGTCCCTTTTTTCAGCACCTTCATTTTGCGCAGGAATCTGCTCTTTTTTTGCTTCGCCGTTTGCCTGTTTTTCAATATCCCCGAGCTTTTTCTCTACCCTGTCCTTGCCTTTTTCAAACTCTTCCTTGCTTATCACCTCTGCCTCGAAGCTTTCCTTGAGAAACCTGAGCTCCTGCTCCAGCCTTTCTTTCTGGGTTTTATCATCCATGAGCCAGAAGGCAGAATTGGGAATAAATAAATCTTTCTAATAGGGACCAATATTTTTATTACTAACAAGTTTCAATAAAAGCATTTATAACATCATGCAAAGTTAAGGGCCATGTATGACATTCTTATAGGCAGGAGCGATGCTGACAAAGAGAAGTACGGCACAACCGGCTCTGTCTTTATCGGAAAGCATTATGTGAAGATGGGGCAGACTGTTTCCCTGTCAAACAAGGTTTACCTTGATGTTTCCAAAAGCCACGTTGTGTTTATAGTCGGCAAGAGGGGCAGCGGAAAGTGCCTTCATGGAGACAGTCTAATAACATTAAGCAATGGCTTGGAAGTGCCGATAAAAGAGCTTTTTAACAATAATGAAGATTTAACTGCTTTGAATCACCAGCTTAAACTCACAGCAGCCAAAAAAACAGCTTTTTACACAAGAAAAGTTAACAGGCTTTTGCACATTAAACTAAGGAGCGGAAAGGAGATAAAATTAACACCGGAGCATCCTTTGCTAACGATAAAGGGGTGGGTAAATGCAGAGAATTTAAATATTGGAAGCAGAATAGCAGCGCCAAGAATATTAAATGTTTCTGGCAATGAATCCCTGCCGGAGCACGAGATAAAAATTTTGGCTTACCTTATTGCAGAAGGGCATATTAAAAAAACCTTATTTTTCACAAATTATGATAATATTATTGCAGAAGACTTAAGAAATTCATTAAAATTATTGGATGGTAGTATAGATTTGGCTCTTACTAAATCAAGGAAGGGGCAATACATGATATACACTCGTAAAAAAAGAATTGTTCGAAGCTACAGTGCAAAAAGAGACGCTCTGGGAAGGTTCTTAAAGGGAACAACCATAGAGCATGAAAAAAATGAGATAAGAAAGTTTCTTGAGGCGCATAATATTTTTAACTTGTTATCGAAGGAAAAATTTATTCCTAATGGCATATTAAAACTTACAAAAAATAAGCTTGCATTGTTTATTAACAGGCTGTTTAGCTGCGATGGAAGCGTCTATAAGCCAAGAAAAGAGCAGAATTATTGGGAGGTTTCTTATAGCTCTTCTTCCGAAAAACTTGCAAGGCAAATTCAAAGCTTATTGTTAAGGTTCGGGATTTTAGCCAGATTAAGGGCTAAAAAGGTTAAATTAAACAACATATTATTCTTGTCTTATGAAGTAGTCCTTGATGGCGAGAATGTATTGAAGTTTATCAATGAGATTGGGTTCTTTGGAGAGAAAGAGAAAAAACAGGCTATTGCATTAAGAGAAATGTCGCAATTAAAAAGAAACCCGAACATTGACACAATTCCAAAAGATATATGGGATATTTACAGGCCCAAAAGCTGGGTTGCAGCTGGAAGGGAATTCATGTATAAAAGCCCAAAAGCCCTTAGAAGCAGCATAAATTATTCCCCTTCCAGACAAAAATTATTGCAGATTGCCTTAGCCGATAATAGTTATAGGATGAGGTTACTTGCAGAATCTGACATATTTTGGGACGAAATTATTTCCATAGAAATTTTAATTGGTGAATTTGAAGTTTTTGATATAACTGTACCAGAGCTTCATAATTTTGTTGCAAATAACATCCTAGTTCATAATAGCTACAGCATGGGGGTTATTGCAGAGGGGATTTATGACCTGCCTGATGAAATAAAAAAGAACCTTTCGGTTATCATGCTTGACACAATGGGGATTTACTGGACTATGAAGTATCCAAATAACAAGGAAAGGGAATTGCTGGAGGAGTGGGAGCTTGAAGGAAAAGGAATAAATGTGCAGATTTTCACTCCAATCGGCTTCTATGAGGAGTACAAGGAAAAGGGCATTCCAACAGATTTTCCCTTTTCCATCAAGACAAGCGAGATAAATGCAGAGGAGTGGTGCATGATTTTCAATGTCTCCATAACAGAGCCGATTGGCATATTGACAGAGAGAATCATTAACAGCCTGAAAGAAGAAAAAAATGACTATGGCATAGATGACATTATAAAAGCCGTTGAGGCTGATGGCAGGTCCGAAAAGAATATCAAAGACGCTGTTGAAAACAGGTTTTTAGTTGCTGAAAAATGGGGATTGTTCAGCAAGGAAGGCACCCTAATCGAGGATTTGGTCATGCCGGGGCAGATAAGCATTCTGGATGTCGGCGCCTACACTACAACTTCAGGCGCTGAAAACCTGAGGGCTTTGGTCATTGGATTGGTGGCTCAGAAGCTGTTTGCCCAGAGGATGACTTCAAGAAAAGCAGAAGAGGAGGCTGCAATAGCAGAGGAGATCCATTTTTTTGAGGAGGAAGAGGAAAAGAAGAGGGAGCCGATAGTCTGGCTCATAATTGATGAAGCCCATGAGTTTTTGCCGAACAAAGGAAAAACACCTGCAACAACCCCTTTGATCACTGTGCTGAGGGAAGGTAGGCAGCCAGGAATCTCTCTTGTGCTGGCGTCACAGCAGCCCGGCAAGATTCACAGCGATGTCATATCCCAGTCGGATGTTGTCATTGCGCACAGGATAACAGCAAACCTTGATGTGCAGGCTCTTGGCGGCTTGATGCAAAGCTACATGCGGGAAGGGCTGGACAAGCAGCTGAATCTGCTGCCTACAGAAGAAGGGGCTGCAATTGTGTTTGACGACATCAATGAAAAGCTATATCCGATAAGGGTAAGGCCAAGGTTCAGCTGGCACGGCGGCTCTGCCCCTACTGCTTTGCCGAAAGAGAAGAAAGTGTTTGAGTTTTAGATTTTTCAGTTTTCTTTAATACGCATTAAACAAACTTTTTTTATAGATGGTTTTTAAAGGTAGGAATAGATAGGGTTAAACAAAAAAATTAATTTAAAGCATCGAGAATAACCCCATTTTCTTTGGCTAACCTTAGAAGTTCTTGAAAATCTTTAGCGGGAATTATTGGGCAATATTGCCCCCATGTCCATTTATTTTGCTTATTACCTATCTTTCCAACAATAAAGTAGCCAATTCTATATTCTATAGCTCCTTCATTTTTAGTGAACTCACTATTAGCTTCAGACTTTACAAATCTTAATCTCTCTAAAACAAATACTTTTTGTGGATAATCGCTTTGAATTAAAAAAGTCCAATCTTCTCTTAAAAAGTAAAATTTACCAGTTCTGGTTATATGTTTAAAACCTATGGGTTTCTTATTGTCTCTCTCGTTAATAAATTGTTCATTTTTTCTTTTAATAAATTCTTCAGTAGTTTCCATTTCCTAAAATTATCAAAATCTTCTTTTTATAAATCTAATGTTTATATAAAAGTCTACTTAACAATTTTATTATAAAATATAAAATAATGCAACCTACAATAGCAATAATTATCCATTTTAATGCAGGTTTAATCGCAATATAAAATAGATAGCTAATAACGCCTACTAAAATTAATAAAATTATTCCTACTAACGGATGAATAAAACCCTTTTTCGTTCTCACTTTTGTTTATAATATCCTAACGATTTTAAGTTTTTCCATTAACAGCTTCTAATAAAACCTCAACAATTCAAAAACCAAAACCTTTATATATCAATTGCTATCATATACTATACAGGTGATTATTATGGAAACTGAGCAATTCAATATAAGGATGCCAAAGGAGTTGGTGCAGGACTTGGATATAATTTCAAAGCTGTTGAAGGTGAACAAGTCAGAATGGGTGAAGACAAAGCTTGCTGAAGAAGTGCATGAGGAAAAGAACAAGCTTCTGATGGAGTTAAGCACTTTATACGCCAAGGGAATGATTGGCAAGAAGAAAGTAGAGCAATTAGTGGGCAAAGATATAGCTGACGAGATGGAGTCTATCAAAGTTATTGCTGAAAAAAGCGTCAAACATGGCTTGGAATATGGCAAAAAGCTCAGAAAACTACATTCTTGATATGTCGGTAAATCGCAAAGCGATTTCCGAGCATGCTCAAAAATCTATGATTTTTGACACTTCGGCATTTATCAGCTTGGAAAGTATCAATATTTTAGAACTAGTATTATCGGTATTTTCAATTATAACAACAAACTCTGCTATTAAAGAACTGGAAGAATTTGCAAAGCATGGTGATAAGTATGGCAGAATTGCAAAAAATGTTCTCAAGCACAAAAGTAAATTTACAATAGAATCCTGCGAAATAACAGAATCAATAGAATATGTAGAATCGACTGATAATGAGCTTTATAATCTGTCATTAAAGAAGAAACTGCCATTAGTCACAGATGAAACAAAATTAGTGCACCATGCTAGGCATAAGATTGACGTGTATTTTAGCCCTGTTTTTCTTATTCTTTTGTTAAAATCCGGGCATTTATCAAAACAAAAAGCACTGGAGCTTTTGGAAGAATTAAGAAACATCAGAAACTGGAGAAATAACATGATTTACTTAATAACGAAAAACCAGCTTGAAAATCTTTAATGTTTGGCAGAGATTTGATAATTCTTCACAGCTTCCTAAAAAACTCTATCTTGTTCAACTGCAATATTATCAATATCAAAACAACTGAGATTATCATCATCAGGTAATAGCCCAAGCCGATTGCAATGCCGACTCCTGCAACTGCCCAAACAGAAGCGGCTGTTGTCAATCCGTGAACTTCGTTCTTTGCCTTGAAAATTGTGCCTGCGCCCAAAAAGCCGATGCCCGTGGCAATGCCTGCAATTATCCTAGCCACTTCATTCGGCAAGGTTTCTAGAGTTACCAGCACAAACAAAGCGGAACCTAGGCAAACAAGCATGTGTGTCCTTACGCCAGCAGGCTTGTGCACGACTTCCCTTTCCAAGCCTATAAAGCCGCCTGCCAATGTTGCAAAAACAAGCCTGATTAAGATTTCAGTTGGCTCTGTCATTTTACAGCTTTTTATCCATCTTCAAAGGCCAGTCTCCGGGGGCATATGTCATTGAAATCAAGGAAGCAATGAACATCAGGATAAAAAACAATACAAAAGTGAATCCCCATGTCCTTGAGTTTGGAAGCACATAAAATGCAGAGATAATAAAGCCGACAATGCTTGTAATCATGTAGCCGCCCGACAAAGGAGCGATGTTGAATTCTTTGTGATGCATATTTACACCTCTTTTTTATGCCATTTGCATTAAATTATTTAAACTTAACGATTTAATCCCTCAGCATGAATTTCTCAACCATGCCTTTTGCCTTTTCCCTTCTTGCCTGGTGCTCTTTCAGGAATTTGTTTATGACTTCTGCGGTGAATTCTTTTAATTCCCCTGTCAGCATTTTTCCTGACTTGTAATCATTGTAAATCTGCTTCAGCCTGTTTGAGTCTTCCAGAAAATAGGTAAGATACTGATATGAAACGTCTATGTCCGGGTTGCCGCCGTGCTTTCTGTGGGCTTCTGTTGTTTCCCTGCCGCCTGAGAATGCATATTTCATGATTTTACCGCGGACTTGAGCAGGGCTGTCTGTTGCAAATATTGTCGTATTCTCAACCGAAGAAGACATCTTGCCTTCCTGGTGCATGCCCTGCAATCCCGGCAGAAACCTCGCTAGTATCGTGGCTGCCTTTGGGTAGCCAAGCTTCGGCGCAACGTCGTTTGTCAGGAAAAAGTGAGGCTGCTGGTCAATTGCGCATGGAATCAGGCAGTAAGTCGGCTTGCCTTCAAGTATCGTAGGAAGAAATGCAGGAACAGACTGCATGCTGGTATAAAATATCTCGCCAAGATTGTTTGAGTCGGTAAAGCCAAATGCTGACTTAACTGTCGAGAATGTTATCTTTTTTGAAACCATGCATGCGTGCCTGTACATGGTTTTTGCGTACTCTGTGTCAAGGAATATCCTGGTCTTTTTTGGGTTGAAGCCTGTCGCTATTATGTCAAGGATGTTTTCGTCCGCCCATTTCCTTGTGTCCTCAAAAGTCAATTTTTCATTGAACAGGAACTTCTCCTCGTCCGGAATCTGGAACAGCAAGTTTGCATTAAACTTGTCCTGAAGCCACTTGCAGAATATCCATGGCACAAGGTGCCCGAGGTGAACGGGACCTGAAGGCGCCCTTCCGGTATAAAGATAAAATTTGTTTCCCTTTTCAGCCTGCTCGAGAATCGTGTCAAAATAAGTGTGGGCGAAGAAAATCTTTCTTTTGAGGAAGCGGTGCAAATCTCCTGTATGCCTTTCAAGCCTGCTTAGTATTTTATCGTCAAGCGGCTTAACTCCGAACTCCTTGATTAATTTTTCATAATCTATCTCACCGCTGACTTCCCACGGGGTTACTGTGTATTTTTTCGGCATTTTTATTGAATTTGCTTTATTGTTTTATAAATGTTATTAAGATAATGTTATCAGCACGGCTCCGATAAACATAATAACAGAGCCCATTATTGCATGTTTAAAATTTTTTTCCTTAAAAAACAGGAATCCTATCAAGACGCTGAATATAACACTGCTTCTCTTCAATGATATCGCATAAGGTACTATTGCAGCCTTTAATGCAGTTGAAATAAATAATTCTGAAAATGCAACTGCAATTCCTATTATAAAAAAATATTTAAAATTTAGCTTAATTAAATTCTTATTTTTTATTAATCGTCTAAAAAATACTGCAGTTAAAATTAAAGATATGGACAAGTAAGTAATAAACAGGTAATAGGCGGGGTTTGATAAAGCAACTCCTATTTTTATTAAGCTTGCCGTAATGCTGAACAGAAAAGCCACAATAAGCATGCGTAATCCCTTTCCCATGAAAATTGATTTTATCGGCTCAAAATAGCCGGATTTTATTGAGGATATATTAAGGATGTATGAGCCAGCCACCACAATCAAAATTCCAATAAGCCCCTGAATATTAGGAAACTCCCCAAGCAGGATGTTCGACACAAAAAGCAGGAATATCGGCGTAAAGCTTAATATTGGAATTGCTACAGACAAATCAGCGGTTTCCAGTGATTTCATCAGCAAAAAAATTGCAGCAATCCAGATGAATGCATTGACAATCGCAACAATATAAAACTTAAATGAAACAACAGGAATTTCATAAAATAAAAACCCAAACAGCAAAAATGGAAGTGTTATTAAGCTGCATAATGTAAGTCTTACAGATGTATCCAATTTATGCAAAGCCTTGACATAAGCAAAGAAGACAGCATCTCCCAACCCAGCCATAATTGAAAAAAGCGCCCAGAGCATTTTATTTTAATACCCCCAATATTTCTTTTATTGCAGCAACCCTGTCCTTTTTGCCGAATATTGAAGTGCCTGCAACGAAAACATTTGCTCCCGAATCGTAAGCGATTCTTGCAGTGTAAGAGTTGATGCCGCCGTCAACTTCAATGTCAAGCTTTGGCTTGAGCTTTCTCAGCTCAGCAACTTTTGGCATTGCTGAAGAAATGAATTTCTGCCCCGCCCAGCCGGGCTCAACAGTCATTACCAAAACCATGTCAACCATGCCAAGGTATTTTTTTATTTTGTCCAGCGAGGTTTTTGGCTTAATAGAGATGGCAGCCTTTATTTTATTTTTTTTAATGAATTCTATCTGCTTTGAAGGCTCTCTGCAGGCCTCCTCATGGATTGTTATGGAATAAGCACCTGCATCAATAAATCCTTTCAGATAAGAATTGCTCGGCTCGTGCACCATTAAATGAACATCCAAGGGCACCTTTGTTTTTATCGTTTTGACAAAATCTGAGCTAATTGTTGTCTGAGGCACAAAAATGCCGTCCATGACATCAACATGAACCAAGTCAGCATATTTTTCAACCTCTTTGATTTCCCTGTTTATTTTTGACAAGTCAGCGGAAAGTATACTCGCTTCGCTCGTGACTTTCGGTAAAACCGAAAGTATTGAAGGGGCAATTTTTATTTTTGGCATTTTGAATTTTGTCAAAAACCACCAGTCATAGACTGGTGGCATGATTACATTACGATAAACATAGCGTGGTTTTGGACATTACAAAATTCCACTTATTTGAGGTGGTTT
>Ga0209211_10012484_pt1 | contig 10679 bp, 13 predicted proteins | sample RifGroA2_FD_183992 | JGI IMG/M metagenome (GOLD analysis project Ga0209211, IMG submission 183992) | Groundwater microbial communities from Rifle, Colorado, USA - Groundwater A2 (SPAdes) (version 2) | ecosystem: Environmental > Aquatic > Deep subsurface > Groundwater | place: Rifle, Colorado...
TTGATCCCGTAAAATTCTTGCCCGTCGGTGCGGTGAGAACGTTCGACCTTGCCGTTCGCCTCCGGCGAGCAAACTTTCGTCTTGCGGTGAGTAATTCCAAGATCTTCCAAATGCAGTGTACCCTTTTTTTAAACACTAACCTTGTTTCCTGAATTGTATGTCGGCGCGAGTTTTTGCGCAAATTCAACGGGCGACATGCCTAGCGCCGAGTGGATGCGGCTGTGATTGTAATCGTAAATCGTTTGGTAAATTGCGAATACTAGCTCACCAAGTGAATCAAATCGATTAGGATCTCCCAAATCAACTTTAAACTGAGAGTAAAACGATTCTTGATAACCATTTTCCCATGGACAACCCGGTGCTGAACGGGAAATCTGAACACCGATGGTTTCCAACGCTTGAATAAAAACTTTGGAATCAAACTCGCTGCCATTGTCGGAATGAAAAATCCCCGGTCGGCAGTGGTGATGAATGGCCGACAGAAAAGCTGACAACACCAACTGGACGGCGTGATTAGTGTAAACCGACAAACCAACGATTTTTCTGGTGAAAATGTCCATCACTGTAGCGACATAAACCACCCGCTTTTTCCAAACGATGCGGGTAAAGTCGGATACCCAGATATGATTGGCAAACAACGGAGATGTCGTTATCAGCAGGTTTGGGTAAATATGCTGGATTTTCTTTGGTTTAAACCATTTCTTGCCTCGCCGGCGATAGGGTTTAATGCCAAATAGATTCATCACTCGGCGGACGGGTTTCTTGTTCATCTTCAAATCTCCGGCAATCCGGCGATGGCCGTAGCTTGGTTTCCGGCGGAGCACCTCCTCAATTAAACATTTCAGCTTCCAATCCTTGTCTGGTTGCTTCGGCTGGTAATACAAACTGCCGCGGGAGACGCCCAACTCTCTGGCCCGAAGAGCTTTGGACGTTCCATTTTCGCTCATCAATTCTTTTTTTGGGTTTCGGAAAGCTTCAGAGTGATTTCTCCCACCAACTCCAAGAGCTGACGGTTTTCTTTTTTCAACTTGACGATTTCCGAGAGGCTGGGATTGCCGTCGACTTTCTTGGCAATCCAGCCATAAATGGTGTTCTCGGAAACGCCGTGTTCTTTGGCGGCGTCGATGACCGAGACCCTGTCGTTTTTAATGCGGTTCAAAATCTGCTCCTTGATTTCCGGAGCGATGCGATATTTTTTCATGACCTTGTATTATGATTAACGCTGTTAATTATATACAAGATTGGTGTTCAAAATTTGGGGTACGGGCCATTCTAGGTGCTGGCTAACTTTTCTTTGTTATTTCCGTTAACGGCATGAGTTTATTATTAGAAATCAAAAATTCGTGGTAGAATTTACTTTTACTCCAATATACCTTGTATGCCCTCGCCCGCGGCTTTGAAGTAATAATTCGGTATGTTTTTTCTATAATTTCTATCGCCGCGCAATTATCAAGCGCGATGGCAACACCTGGGGTTTTTTTCATCATCTTCTTTAGATTTGGCTTTCTTTGGCGTTCAGCGTTATAGTGTGGGCAACACAAAGCGGGAACCAAACCGAGTCCTTTAACTTTTATCATCGGTGCTTTCGGATTTGTAAATCTGCGTGAGTCCGAGTTCGCGTAGTTAAACCAGCATACAGCACCAGCACTGACACCGGAAAGTACAATTCCTTTACGAACTGCTTCTTTAAGGATTTTATCCACTCCGAGCTCTCTCCATCGTTTCATCATCTTGAGCGTATTGCCTCCGCCAACATACACGATATCCGTTCCAAGAATCTTTTTTCTTATTTCCTGTCTGATCGGTTTCTTCTTAAACAGACATAAAACATCAACTTTGCAACCGAGTCGCTTTCCAAAATATTTCTTTACTACCTCAACATACCCCTCGGAATCTGAACTTGCCGTTGGAATAAAAAGCAGCTTCGGGTGTTTCTTGCCCGACAACTTGACGATCTCTTTATCTATTTTTTCGGTTTCAATGGAAGTTCCTGGTCTTCCGATTTCACCCCCTCCTACGGCTACGATTTTCATATCGGCTATACTAGCATTAATTTGGCGATTCTCAAGCATAAAAAACAGCCGAGACCTTTCGGTGTCGGCTGTGTAAACTTTCAAACGAATTGTTACGGTGTCAAACGGTTCGGACCGCGATAGAGGTAGGTCACCTCTCTGACATTCCCCCTGTTGAGGAGAACCATCAGTAGCCGGGTGAGCCCGACTCCGAACCCTCCGTGCGGCGGACAGCCGTAGCGGAAGAAGTTCAGATAATGCTCAAGCGGTGCGAGGGGTAAGCCCTTCTCGCGCGCCTGTCGCTCAAGAATCTCGATGCGGTGCTCTCGTTGCGCACCTGTCGTCACCTCAAGTCCCTTCCAAAGAAGGTCGAAACTCCTGGTGAGGTTCGGGTGGTCGGGATGCCGCATGTGATAGAACGGGCGAACGATGATCGGATAATCCGTGACAAACACGAACTCATGCCCGAACTCCTTGCGAACATGTTCCGCAATTCCTCTTTCCCCTGCGGGATCAAGGTCGGGTGTGTGTTCGATCGAGTGACCCTGTCGAGCGAGAATGTCGCGTGCTTCCACAAGCGGAATCCTCGGAAACGGCAGTTTTGGAATCACGACCTCGACACCAAGGGTGTCTTTGATCGCTTTCCCGTGTCGTTCGGCGATGTATGCAACGGTGTCGCGAAGCCAAGTTTCCTCGAGTTGCATTAGTGTTTCGTGAGATTCAACCCACGAAACCTCCATATCAATCGAGGTGAACTCGGTGTCGTGCCGAGAAGTGAAGGACGGATTCGCCCGGAACACTGGCGCGATCTCGAACACCCGGTCGAAACCGGCAGCCATCGCCATCTGTTTGTAGAACTGAGGCGACTGAGCGAGCGTGGCTTTCTGCCCGAAGTACTCGAGTTGGAACAATTCCCCACCAGATTCGCTTGCTGTAGCCATGAGCTTGGGCGAGTGCATCTCGATGAAACCGCTCTCTTCCCAGAACTTCCGCATGGCGTACTCCATGGTAGTTTGCACCTGGAAAACCAAGAGGTTCTCCTTGCGACGCAAACTGAGCATTCGCCAGTCCATCTGCAGATCAAGCGAAGAGTTTCCAGTAATCGGCAACGGTGCAATCGCGATGCTCGAGACAGTGACCGATTCGGCAACCACCTCAAGCCCTCCAAGTTTGACCTTGTCGTTTGCGACGACCCGGCCGACGATTTCGACAGCCGACTCGGCGGTGAGAGACGAGATGGTCATCTTGAGCGTATCAGTTTCATTCCCTTTTTCGTGGAAGACTTGCACTACGCCAGTCTGGTCACGCAGGACAACGAACTGCATTTTCTTCTGATCGCGAATCGTATGGACAAAACCGGCGATTCGGACATGCTCCCCGATTCGAGTGGGGAGTTCCCGTATAAGCGTTCTTTTCATGTATTGTTTTCCTTTCTTTCGTTACGGTGAGATTTTTCTTCGGAACATTCTCGGAAACGGTATGGCATCCCTCACGTGAGGAATGTTCAAAAGCCAGCGAATCAATCGCTCGACTCCCATGCCGAACGCCGCGTGAGGTACGCAGCCGACCTGATGGACATCGCGGACGAACTCGTATCGAGGATCCGCATGTTTGTTCTTGTCGCGCATCCGCTCTTCAAGCATCGCGATATCGTGAATCTTCTCGGCGGTGCCGAGCAACTCTCCGTACCCATTGCTTGCGATTAAATCAGCGACACGTGTAATCCTCGGATCCGTCGGATCAATGACGTACGGAAATGGCTCAACTGTTCTTGGTATCCCTGACACCCAAAACGGTTTGCCGATGAATTTGGAAAGGATTTCCTCGTCATCGGAACACAAACTCTTCCCGAACTCGGTTTGCTGACCTTGTTTGGCAAGTATCTGTAATGCCTCTTCGTACGTGATGCGTTGGAACGGAGACTGAATGCCGTCGTAACACGCCGTGCGACCGAGTACCTTAGATGTTCGCTCGAGGTCGTCGTGGCTATGCTCAATGACGTATTTCATGAGAGACTCGACGAGCATCATGATGTCGTCGAGATTCGCCCAGGCGACTTCCGCTTTGATGTGCCAGTACTCCAAGAGATGTCGCCTGCTCCGCGACTCTTCGTTGCGGAAGCTTGGACCCATGTTATACACCCGCTCGAACGCATGCACCGCAGCTTCAAGGTAATACCCCACACACTGCGTGAGAAACACCTTCTCTCCGTGAACAGTCACAGAAATAGCCGAGTGGTCTTCGTAGAGCGGGACTGGAGTTAACACTGGCGCGTCAATTGCGGTAAAGCGGTTCTCGTGGAACCACTGTCGCGTGTAAGACATAACTGTATCGCGAAGCTTGAGAATCGCCATCGCCTTGGGATTCCGAAGATAGAGATGACGATAGCTTAACAGCTGATCCGTTAACTTCTCATCGAAGATGTCGATGTCTCCTCTCGGATTAGGGGAAACCGATTTGGTCACCCCACCGACAAGATAGATGCGTCGAACGTTCACTTCCTGCCGCTTGTTTTGAACGCTGATGATGCCGTCGATGGCGACTGCCGACTCGACAGGCATTCCCTTCACGAGGTTGAACTGAATCGGACCGACTCGTTGTTCTTCAATGACTGCCTGGATTGTGTCCGTGCTGTCGCAGACGTCGAGGAAAATGACTTTTCCTTGGTGTCGCTTGGCGCGGATCCACCCAAGCAGAGTGACTTCACATCCCGGAGACCGGGTATGCAAGTCGCATACATAGGTATCTTTCATAAACTAACTTTCTCCTTTGCGTGCTTGTTTGAGTGTCTCAAAGCGCCAATTACCACCAAAATAAGGGCTTTTTTGACAACGAACTGTTTGTTTACTGCTCTTGTATTAACAACAAATGGTTAAATAGTCAATGTCACATGTACAAAGGTATATAATTTCACACTGATTTTTGTGTAAAATCGATTCCCCCATCCAAATTTATAGCGGAATTCAAAATCGCCTGATTGGCGTAGACAGAGTGGTTTTCGGAAATGTTGGAAAAACCAGCGGATTGAAGGAGTTTTTGTTGCTCGGCGGGTTTGATGAAAGAGTAAGCGCGATTGCGGTTTTCTTTTTGGATAAGATAATTGTAGTAGAAAATTTTGAGAGTGGGAATGAGTAAACGAAGAATATTGGCAATGGTTTTAATAATGCCTTTTTCTTTAATACTCCAGCGAATATGAGTAAGATAAATGGCAAATGGCTTCCAGCCCTCGCGAACATTAGAAACAACAATTTTGCCGTTCGGTTTAAGGACACGGAAAAATTCTCTAAACGCCGTCGGCCTGATTTCCAGCGGCAAAGTGTAGATAGTGTTGTTGGAAACGATAGCGTCAAAACTCTCATTGGGAAGGGGTAAAGGCTTAGTTAAATCGTGAAAAATTGTTTGATTATTAGGAAGTTTCTTTTTGAAAATCTCTAGTCCTTCTTTGGAAAAATCCAAACCGACAACTTTGGCGCCGCGCTTTTCTAAAAGCAAAGCTAAATTGCCCGTGCCAGTTCCAGCGTCCAAAATCTTTTTACCATGAATATCACCAAGCTCATCGGTAAAAGCACCGAGTAGTTTTTGATAAGGTTCCAAAACATTCAAGAAATCATAAACCTCAAAATATTTTTTCCAAAATTTGGTGTCCAGCATTTAGGAAATTCAATAACATTATGAATATAGCATGAAACCGGGTAAAAAGTAACAAAAAAACCGCTTGCGGGCAGCTTAAGAATCATGCAACTTGGCGCCTTAAACCTTCAGCATTCCGTAAAGTTTTTTCGCATATTCTTCGTTTTGATTAACTAAAGACATTATCATTCCGCGAGCCACTTCATAGGTGTGTTCCTCGCTGTCAAACATTTTAATTTTCTTGGATATCTTGAGATAGATGTCATGGGAAATAAAATGAAAAAATCTAGGAGTGTTGAGAAGTTACACCATTTTGTTTGCCAGAAATGTAAAAAATGGTGGACAGTTGGTGACGCGCCAATCGCCAAGAAAATTTGGTTTTGCCCGTGGTGTGGAAAGAAAAATAATTTGTGATATAATGTCCAAATGACAAAAAGAGAATTTACAGCAGTTTATCAAAAACGTGGTAAGCGATTTATTGCCTGGCTTGAGGAAATTCCCGGCGTTAATACACAAGGCCGAACCCTTAAAGAAGTGAAAAAAAATCTTACCGAGGCGGCGCAGATGGTGCTGGAAGCCAATAGAGAATTACTGGCTAGAAAACTCTCGGTTTTCAGCCGACAATCTTTTAGTGTTTCTATTCCGGCGTAATGAAAAGAAGTAAATTAATTTCTTACTTAAATCGTTGCGGTTGTGTTTTTCTCCGTGAAGGCACGAGACACACTTTGTTTGTGAATTCACTATTTGATAAAATTTCTTCTGTGCCAAGGCACAAGGAGATAGATGATTTACTTGCCGAGAAAATCTGTAAAGACCTTGGGGTTAAATCAATCAGGAAGAAAGAATTTGCAGATAATTCCATTGGAATGATAAAATAGAGGCGATGGATATTCGCCTTTTGATAACCAACGTTGGCTTTCTTATTTCTTTTGTCGCTGTTTTGGGGTTGGGTATTTTTGTTTTGTTTAAGAGTTTGCGCAAAGCGACTCATTTTTTGTTTTTCCTGATGAGTGTTTCGGTGGCGATTTTCATAATTGCCCATTTGGCTGGGACTAACGCTTTTGACGCTGAAGTATCGCGGCAATCTTTTCTTTGGACCTTGGCGCTTATTCCATCAGCTATCTTTATTACCCATTGGGGTTTAATTTTGATTGGCAGGAATTTTGAGAAACGGCGCGCGCTTGTTGTAATTTATTTTTCTGGTATCGCTCTAGTAATTTTTTTCTTGCTTTTCCCGGCCACTTTTCTTTTACCTTCAGCGCCAGTTGGTTATCTGCCGAACTTTTATCAGCCCGGCGCTTTTTACTTGGTTTTTTGGTTTTACCTTTTGCTAGTTGTTTTTTATATTTCATACCAAATGCTTGTCGCTTACAGTGTGGCTGATTCAGCTACCAAAGATAAAGTAAAGCATTTTTTTGTCATAAAGCATTTTCTGATTTTTCTTTTCCTGTCCATTTTCATTACCGGAGTGATTAAATTAGCGGTCTTTGTGACTGATTCAGCCATCAGGATTTTGCCAACCATTTTCTCATTTGCGACTTACGGGGTGTTCGGTTTGGTCATTGCTGGTCTAGTAATGTCTTTTTGGCGGCGCGCGCAACTGATTGATACTTTGAAGTATGAATTTATCGCCGTGGTAACTCACAAGTTGCGCGCGCCGCTGACCTACATTAAATGGTCTCTTGGTGAATGGTCTAACGCCCGCCAGGATTCGGATAAAACGAAAATTATTGAACAAATTAGCGATGCCAACAAACGATTAACCGAACTGACTGATGTGCTGATGGGTTTAGTAAAAATTGACGCCGGTGATTATAAATACAATTTTGAAAAAAGAGATTTGATTAGATTTGTTGATGATGCCCTGGAAGGCCTGTTTCAAAGAATCAAAGAAAGGGGCGTTAATTTAGTGAAAAGTTACGAGAGCGGTTTGCCGGAAGTGTCGTTGGACGAAAAACGTTTTCGTTTTGCTTTGCAGGTAATTGTGGAAAATGCCGTTAATTACACCAAACGCGACGGGGCGATTGAAATAAAATTAGCGCGCGATAGCCGAACTTCATCGGTTTTAGTATCAATTAAAGACAGCAGTATCGGCATCACCGAAGAAGAATTGCCCCATTTATTTTCCAAATTTTATCGAGCTGGCCGAGCGCGAGCGGTTGACAATGAGGGGATGGGTATCGGTTTATACATGGTTAAAAAAATTGTGGAGCGGCACAATGGCAAAATTTGGGCCGAATCGGCCGGACTTGACCATGGCGCCACTTTTTTCATTCGTTTACCCACAGGGATGTAAACATGAACGAACAAACACTCCTAAAATCCTGCAATGAAATTTACGGGCTTGATGCCGTGCAAGCAAGTGTTTTACGTGATGGGCCGGATAATATTGTCTGGACGCTAGAAAGCGAGAATGGCAAGAAATATGTTGCCCGAATTAGTAAGCGAGAGTTGGGTGGTAATATCGCTTTTGAAGCGGAGTGGCTAAAAGTTCTGTTAACTGACGGTGTGCCGGTTGTGCCCATTATTGAAACCAAAGATAAAAAGCCGTTTGCAATTTTACCAATCGGAAAAGCGTTGACGATTTTTGAATTTGTGAACGGTAAGCATCTTTCATTTGGTGTTGACCAACCGCCACCGCTTTTGGCAGTTAAGTCAGCCGCCGAAGTACTGGCTAAACTTCATAATGTTTCTCGTCGGCATAATGCGCTTCTACTTCGTAAACGCACGGTATTTACGGAGTTGGAACGAGTAATAGCGAAACAAAAAGAAGTTGAAAAAAAAGTGCCCGGTAGCAAAAAATTTGTCGCTGAAGTGGAAAAGATTTTATCTTGGGGAAAAAATCAAAAATTCATACCAGTCCTTATTCACAACGATTACCGCATCGGCAATCTTTTGTTTGATGAAAACAATAAAGTTGTGGCAATCTTAGATTTTGATTGGAGTTGCCAAGGTCCAGCAATTAAAGACATTGCTCACGCTCTTGTTGAGTGGTCTTTTCCTGATAGCGCCCAACAGCATCAGCAAGAGGTCTTTGATACTTTCTTGGATAGCTACAATCGCCACACCGAAGAAATTATCAAACATGATGACAATCTTAAAAACTGGATTTTGTTCAGCTGTCTTTCCGACACTACCACTTACATCATTGACCGTTTGGAGCGTGGCGAAATCAAACCCATCGCCGGTTCGTTTATGTATCAGAAATTTCAGTATTTTGAGAAAACTTTATGAACATATCTCATACACAACTTTTGCCTTACCAATCTTCTTGGGCAGAAAAATTTCAAAATGAAAAAAATAAATTACAGAGTATCTTCGGTAATGCGGCCATTGGTATTGAACATATTGGAAGCACTTCGATAGATGGTTTATCATCAAAGTCGATTGTTGATGTCGCGGTAATGATAGAGAATCATCAAGATGCGGATACTTTTACTAAACCTCTTGCTAAAATAGGTTACAAATTTCATTCCTTAAGTACTGAGAGACATTTCTACACCAAAGGTGATCCCATCGAATGCCATTTGTCTATAGCGTATAAAGATCGAGGTGGTTTTTGGAAGAGGCAAATATTATTTAGGGATTATTTGCGATGCCATCTTGATACTCGAGATGAATATGCGGCGTTAAAAGAAAGTTTATTGAAAAGTGACCCTACGGGCTACGATGGTTATATAAAAGGTAAGAGCGAATTTGTTCAAAAGATATTGCGTTTAGCGGAGAAAGAAAACATCTAGTACTCTAAATTTTTAGGCAATAAATCTATAACAATATTCCAACATTCTTGGGAATATGAGAATATCATCTAATCTCTAATCCTCGTGAAAATTTCGAAGCTTGCTCCATAATCCTGTCGCCGATTGCGCCCCAGTCAAAATACTTTTTGTAGTCGCTTGGCTCAATCAGTTTGATTTCCGTAATGTCGCCATCGGGGTCGGTGGCAAAGTCGCCGTTTGGTTCAACCAAACATACTACTCGCACGCGGACCCTGGTTTTTTCCGGCTCAAAAACATCTTGATAGCCGATAAGCTTTTGCTTAATAACTCGCATATTAGTTTCCTCTTTTACTTCCCGAATTACCGCGGACTCAACGCTCTCGTCTTTTTCAACCGCGCCGCCCGGCGGCGTCCAATAACCTTTCTTTTCCGAAAACACGACGACCAATTTGCCGCCGCAAAAACAAAACGCGCTTACGCTGTCCACTTTCTTGTCGCCCAGTTCCACCAGCGATTTAATGTCGTGATAAATTATCGGGCACACCTGCCCCCTCATATTTTTTAAAATTGATTTGATTTCCATGTTTATTTTCTTAAATCTTATCCTATCATTAACTGCTGGAAAATTGAAATCGGGCGGCAAAAGCTGTAAGCTTGTTTTATGAAATTAAGTATAGGAATTGTCGGTCTGCCGAATGTGGGCAAGTCCACGCTTTTCAACGCGCTCACGAAAAAGGGCGTGCCGGCGGAAAATTATCCGTTTTGCACCATTGACCCGTCGGTTGGAATCGTGCCGGTGCCGGACTCTCGTCTCGCCAAGCTCGCTGAATTCAGCAAGTCGGCCAAAACCATTCCGGCAGTCGTGGAGTTCGTGGACATTGCCGGATTGGTGAAAGGCGCTTCGGAGGGCGAGGGACTTGGCAATCAATTCCTTTCTCATATCCGCGAAACCGATGCCATCGCCGAAGTGGTGCGGATTTTTGAGGACGACGACATCATTCATGTGGACGGCAAAGTGGAACCACTCCGCGATATTGAGGTAATTAACTTGGAGCTTGTGCTAGCCGACCTTCAAACCGTTACCAAGCGATTGGTGAGCGTTCAAAAAGATGTGAAGAGTAATAAGAAAGAAGCGCTCATTGAGCAAGGGCTTCTTAAAAAATTGGAAAAGGCCCTGGAAGCGGGGCAGTTGGTCTCAACGATTACGCCCGACGATATTGAACAACCTTTTTCTCACCAACTTAATTTACTGACCGCCAAACCGATTTTGTATGTGCTCAATATGTCAGAGGCGGCAAAAAATCTTGACGAGGTTGCT
>Ga0209211_10012487_pt1 | contig 10677 bp, 9 predicted proteins | sample RifGroA2_FD_183992 | JGI IMG/M metagenome (GOLD analysis project Ga0209211, IMG submission 183992) | Groundwater microbial communities from Rifle, Colorado, USA - Groundwater A2 (SPAdes) (version 2) | ecosystem: Environmental > Aquatic > Deep subsurface > Groundwater | place: Rifle, Colorado...
GATCAAGCGTTCCGGTAAGCTCATATATGGTCTTTACCCCCTTGACGGGCCTTATGCTTGCCACTATATTCGCGGTCTTGATTTTCTCGTCTGTTACAGCACCTATGAACACCGATATTCCGCTTTGCATGAAACCACCTCAGATTGCGAAATCAAACAGGTCCCGCTCCTTTTCCTTCAGGCGCGCGAGGGCCTTTTCCAGCTGCGGGTCCGACATTTTCATCCCCAGCGTTTCCGACAAGTAGCGCAGGATGTTCTTGCCGGAATAGCCGCCGACAACGAGCCTGCGCCTCCTTCCAATGCTTTCGGGCGAAAACGCCTCGTAGGATGCGCCCTCCTTGAGCACTGCCGCAAGGTGCGTGCCGCCCTTGTGGCGGAACACGTTCTCACCCACCACAGGCGAGAACGGGTCGGTCGGAAGGCCTGAGTGCTTGGAAAAGGAAGCCGAAAGCTCGACCAGCTTTTCCACTTTTATGTCCTTTCTCTGGCCGTAAAGCACCTGGAGAGCCATTGCCACTTCGGCTACTTTCGGTATTCCCGCACGCTCGCCAGCCCCGTTCACAGAAGCGTGTATGCAGTCCGCCCCTGCCTCCACGCCGGCAAGCGCATTTGCAAGCGCGAGCCCCAGGTCGTTGTGGCAGTGCACGTCAATGCCAGCGTCCGTGGCTGCGCGAACTTCCTTTACCACCGCGAACATGGCGGCAGGAGTCATTATGCCCACCGTATCGGTGATCGAAATCCTGTCCGCCCCGGCTGCCGTGGTCCGCCTGACCATCTCAAGCAGATAGTCCAGCTCGGTCCTCGAGGCGTCCTCGCAGGTGAAACGGAGCTTCAGCCCATGAGCCTTGGCAAACTCCACCATTTCCACGCCGTGTTCCAGCGCCTGCCCGCGGGAGAGGTGCAGCTTGTTTGCCAAGTGCATGTCTGAAGTGGAAAGGTACATTGCTATGAAGGAAGCGTCAAGGTCAAGCAATGACTCTATGTCCTCCTTTTTCGCCCTGCAGTGGAGCACCACAGTCGCACGCGGCTTTTCTGCCATCAGCCTGCGCGCTATCTCACGCTGCTTGTGACCGACTATGGGAGACACTTCAATGAAGTCAACGCCTGACTGGTCGATTTGGCTGGCAAGCTGCAGCGCCTCGCTTTCGGAGAAGTGCACAAGGGGCGCCTGCTCGCCCTCGCGCAAGGTGGAGTCCAGCAGAAGGGTCTTTCCCATAGGTTGCTTGTGGTGGCATTTGTTTATAAATAATTCGTTAAAAAACAACTAAAATCAAATATTTATAAATAAAATATAACTAAATTCGTTAAAAAAAAGAAATATATGACTATAAAGATCATGCCATGCCGCATCAAGTGGAATGATGCCCATTATAATATTGCCATGAGGGATTTTGAAGGAGTTGGGATTATGGCTGAGGAATTGGACAGGCGTGCAATCGAGCTCCACAGGAAAAACAGGGGCAAGCTAGAGGTGAAAAGCAAGGTGGACGCCTCCACCCGCGAAGGGCTTTCCCTCGCATACACTCCTGGCGTTGCCGCTGTTTGCAATGAGATTGTGAAAAATCCCGATGCTGTTTACGACCTTACCATGAAATGGAATTCCGTTGCGGTGGTGTCGGACTGCACGCGGGTGCTTGGGCTTGGGAACATAGGCCCGCTTGCAGGAATGCCGGTCATGGAAGGCAAGGCAGTCCTGTTCAAATCGTACGCGAACATAGACGCATTTCCAATCTGCCTCTCCTGCCATTCTGCGGACGAGATTGTGGCAACTGTGAAGAACATCTCTCCGGTTTTCGGGGGGATAAATCTTGAGGACATCGAATCCCCGAAATGCTTTTCAGTGGAAGAAAGGCTGAAAAAGGAGCTGCCCATCCCGGTTTTCCATGACGACCAGCACGGAACCGCAGTGGTGGTTCTGGCAGGGCTCATAAATGCGCTGAAAGTGGTTGGCAAGAACAAGAAGAGCGCGAGGATCGTGGTGGCTGGGGCTGGAGCCGCAGGGTGCGCGATTGCCAAGCTGCTTGTTGCCGATGGCTTTTCCGATGTGCTGGTGTGCGACAGCAAAGGAATACTTTCAGATTCCGAGGGATTGGCGCCTTACAAGCGCGAATTGGCGAGACTGACCAATAGGAGGGGGAAGACCGGGACGCTTGCCGATGCCATGCAAGGGGCGGATGCGCTGATTGGATTGTCTGCGCCCAACATAATTAGCTCAGAGATGGTAAAATCCATGGGGGCATCGCCGATAATTTTCGCACTTTCCAACCCAGTACCTGAAATCGCCCCTGAGCTTGCCAAAAAGTCGGGAGTAAAAATTTTCGGCACTGCGAGGGCCGACCTGCCCAACCAGGTGAACAACGTGCTTGGCTTCCCTGGGATTTTCCGGGGTGCCCTTATTGTGCGCGCAAGGCAGATAGACGAACGGATGAAGCTTGCGGCCGCATACGCCCTTGCCTTCGTGGTTGGGGAAAAGGAGCTCTCGCGGGATTTCGTGCTTCCTTTTGCATATGACCGGCGCGTGGTTCCTGCTGTTGCCACTGCCGTTGCCAAGGCTGCAATGAAAAGCAATGTTGCAGGGCTGAAAAAAAGTGATGCTGAGATCCGGAACGAGCTTGGGGCGCTCGGGCTCCTCTGAGCTGCAAACGTCATTCTTTTAAATGGAAAAGCACCATGCATCCACGGTGAGGTGCATGAGGTTTTGGGTCTTGGCCGCAGCATTGTTTCTTGCGCTTATTGGAAGCGCTCATGCGGGCTTCACCTACCTGTACTCGATAAATGGCTCCAACCCTCTTGATTCGGACGACTTCTACAAGTTCTACCAGCCGACCGGGCTTCTTTACGAGCACGGCAAGCTCTATGTCGCTGACGGGGGCAAGAACGCGCTTTATATCTTGAACGGAAGCTTCAGGGAAAGGGTGCTGCTTTCAACCTCAAGCGTCAACCCTTTTGACAACCCCCTCCGCATGACCTACGAAAATGGCACGCTCTACATAGCTGACGGAATTTCCACTGTGGTGAAGACCTATAATGGCGAAGGGTTCAATGTCCTGGAATGGAACAAGAAGGAGGGCTCGAACATGGAAAAGCCCTCTGGGGTTGCGCTGGATGAGAGATACGCCTACATAACCGACAATGCACAGGGAAGGCTCTACCTCTATTCACGGGAAAATGAAATGTATGCCAGGGTGGGAATCGAAAAGGGCGGCTCGGATGGCCTCTTGCAGTCGCCCGCGGACGTGGAGATTTATCATGACAAGATTTTCATATCGGACCAGGTCAAGGGACTGGTCTTCGCCTACGACTCCAACCTGTCCTTCCTTTACACCATAGGCAGGGGGCTTGGGGGGGTGGACCTTTCTTCGCCCAGGGGGATAGAGATTTTCGAGGACAGGATATATGTCGCGGATTCCACGAAAAACAGCGTGTTCGTATTCACATTGGACGGCTTTCCAATAGACAGGATCGGCGCGGGCATTGCGAATGGCAGCCTGTCCCTGCCCGAGGACGTGGCAATAGGCGACGGGAAGATTTTTGTTGCGGATACCGGCAGCCGGAGGGTTTTGGTCTATGAGCTCAACAGGACCGTGGGGAACGACACTGTCAAGGAGCTCATTGATGCTGCCAACCGCTCGCTTGCGCAGCTTTACATTTATGCCCCAGTTGCAGCCAAGCTGAACCTCTCCTTCAGCGAGGGCAGCGCAGCTTTGGAACTTGCGACCGCCTTGACAAGTTACGACAACTTCATGTTCACCGACGCATCGGCGCTTGCGCAAAAATCCCTGGACCAGACAGTGGCCCTCCAGCTCAATCTCACGCAGGCAATCGAGCTTCGGGCAAGGCAGCTTGTGAAGGCAGAGACCGGCAGGATTGCCCCCTTCCGAAGGCCGGGCCTCGAGGGAGCAGCCCTTTCCAAGCTGACGCAGTTTGACAACATGGCATCAGACATAAACGCAAAACTCTCCGGCAAAGCATATGGGCTTGCCGCGGATGCCATACTGGAGCTCCCCGCCGTTGCCGACGAATACATCGCGCTGATTGGGCAGGGGGAACGGATGGAAGAGGAGCGGGAGGCCAACCGGACAGCTGGCGATTTTGGCATTCGGATTTCCGCGCTTAGGGTGAGGCTGGAGCGGCTCGGCGCGAATTCTGCCAAGTACAGGCAGAACGCCAATCTCACTGGCTCGCAGGAGCTTCTTGCGGCCGCTTCCGGCCAGGCTGCTGCGGGGGAATACGACTCTGCCAACAGCTCGATTGGCCTGGCAGAGTTCGAGATATCCTCCCAGGAGGCTGTGCTTCGGCAGGCGGCTGATGAAATCGACAAGGGGCTTGCCAACATAAGCTTGATAGAATTCGGCTTCAACGCAGCCGCAGGCAGGCAGATGCTCTTCCCGCCAGACCTTGCCGGGGAGAAATCGCAGATGCTGCAGGCAAAGGACATGGTTTACACCAATCCGCTGCTTGCGGTTGCAATGGCTTCCAAGGCAGCCGAATCCGCAGTTGAAAAATCGAACAGTGCGCAGGCTGTCTCGACAGCCGCTGCCGGGGTGCTGGTGATGCTTGCGCTCATAGGCCTGATTGCCCTTGTGTTCTCGTTCCACATATACTCAAGAAGGAAAAAGATGCGTGAGGAGAAGGCTGCGAGGGAAGAGCCCAAGCGCATAATCTGGAAGGGATGACGTGGATATTTTCAGGGATTCCCAGGCAGCGCTCGCTGTGCTTGCAACAGCCCTCTCGGCCGCAGGCTTTCTGTTTTGCCTCGGCGGCTACTTTTTCTTCTTCCTTTTCATCAGCAGCCTGGATAGCTCGATTTCGCCGCAGATCGAGTCCGCCGAGGCGGCATTGAAAGGAGCCGGGGAGATTCTTTCCGGAGCCGAACAGTCCGCTTCCTCAGCCTCGCAGGGCCTTTCGGAAGTATCTTTTGCGCTTTCCGCGTATTCCGGATCCACCGGAAGCATGGCTGACTCGCTTTCGAGCGTGGCGGCTATTCCCCCTTTTTCGCTTGACAGCAGGCTTTCCTCCGCGGCCGGCAAGCTCAAGGAGGCATCCGGGCATTTTGCTTCAGCCTCGTCCTCCCTAAATAATTCCTCAAGCTCGATATTGAACGCCACTGGCTCGCTTAGGTCGACTGCCGGGGACCTTGGCAAGGCGAAGGGTTCGCTTGGGCAGGCAAAGGCGCTTTTCAAGGACGCGCTTTCAAAGCTCCATCTTGTGGCCATAGCAATAGCCCTTGCGCTCGCATTGCTTTTTTCCTCTGTCTTTTCCCTCTCCCTCTCCATTCTTCTTCCGCATTACCCCCGGCTTTTTTCAAAGGAAAAGAAGGATGAGGATGGGAAAAAGAAGCCAGAGGAAAACGATTAATCCTGCTTTGACTTTAGCGCTTCAAGGATTTCCTTGTGCTGCAATCCATTGGAGGCGAGAAATTGCTGAGTCGTTAGTGACCAGGCCCTTCCTTCAAAATCAGTGACTTTCCCCCCTGCCCGCTCCACTATGAATGCAGCGGCGGCAAAATCATAGGGCTTGAGCTTGAAATGCAGCGCGGCGTCGGCAATCCCGCATGCGACATAGCCCATGTCGTAGATTGCCGAACCGATGAAGCGCGTGTGCTGGCTCATGCGCTCAAGGGCAATGATGCCTTTCATAAAGCCCTGGTCCTCAATTGTGTGGAGCCTGCTGTCGCACATCAGGAAAAAATCCTCAAGCCTTCGGATCTTGGATACTGAAATCCCCCTCCCGTTCAGCGTGGGGCGCTTCCCCTTTTCCGCATAATAGAGCTCTTTTTGGGGAACCAGGTATATCCCGCCTGCGGTCGGCTTTCCCAAGGAAAAGTGCGCAATCGATATCCCGTACAGCGGGATGTTCTGGATGAAGTTATGCGTGCCGTCAATCGGGTCGACCACGAAAAGGGATTCTGCCATAAGGTCGGCTTCCAGGTGCGATTCCTCGGAAAGCACTATTGAATCCGGATGGCTTTTTTGTATCCTGCCGATTATTTTTTTCTCAGAGGCGAAATCGGCAGAGGTTGCCATGTTGTTCCTTTCCTTGGCTGTTATGGTCAGCCCCCTCTTTCTTTCGCGGCCGATCTCAACAGCAGAATCCAAAAGGCAACCTTCTATGAATTTCCTAATCGTTGACATGGGGAATCCGCTCCAAGCTATTCTGCTTTTGCCTGCGGGCTTGCGCCAAATGCAGAAAGCACCTCTGCGAAATCAGAGTACTGGAGCGCGCCTGCGAACACTATTCCCAAGCCCGCGCCCTGCACTTCGACTGTGTTTACGGGCAGCCTGAACTGCGAATACCTTGCGGAAAGCGCCTGCGCCTCCTCTTGCGCCTTTTTCCTAGCCGCCTCATTTGCGCCTGACTTGGAGAACACTAGGAAGGAGGGGGTTGCCCTAACTCCCACGGACGCTGCCTCGGCTGCCTGTGCCGCCACTGCCTGCGCTGTTTTGTTCGATCCCAGGCAGGAGTCGAATTCCGCCTGGTCCAAAGAAAGCCCAAGGGCGTATTCCTTGAGTGAATCGACCGAAAGTGAGTTCTGGCTGGCAAAAAGCCCGTCATGCATCTCCCAGAATTTCCCCTGCAGGCCAGCGCACTCTGCCGCCTCTGCCGCTTTCCCTGCAGAAGGGTGGCTGGCAAGCGGATAATTCCTGAAAACATGCTTGATTTGGGGATAGTCCTGCCTTATTTGCATCAAGGTGGGCTGCGCCTGGGCGCAAAATGGGCACTGGAAATCCGAGTACTCCACCATGATTATTTCCGCCTCCGCATTCCCAAGGAAGTGCGCATTGTCATAGGTGGCAGACGATACCGGCCCCGCAGGCTGAGGCTCAGGCAGGGCAGGCTGTTGCGCAGGCGGTTCTTTCTGGATAGGCACGCTTTTCAGGGGCGCGACCGGCTCGCCGCCTGATGAAAGGCTGATAAATAGCATGCCTGCTGAGAGTATGAAAACCAATGCCATTGCTGCCCAGAATATGGTGTCTGGCTTTTTTTCCTTTTGCGCCTGCTGTTCGGCAGAATAGGCTGCAGTTGACTTTACTTCAAAAACTGGAGTTGGCTTTCTGAACTGGGATCTTGCTTTCCTGAAGGTTGCCGCTTTTCCCTTAGCCACACGAGTTGGCCTGGTTCTTTTTTGCCTGGGTTTAGACTTGTTTTTCCTTTTGGCCATGCAAAAAAACCTCCGCTAGGACAGGGGGAAGAATAAATAAAAAGGAGGGCCCCTTGCGGGGCCGGATTTGGCTATTACTGGCTGGCAAGCAGCGAGTCGACGTAAGACTTCAGCGAGGCATACTCCGCCCCGTTGGGAAGTATCTGGCCGTTTACACCAAAAGAAGGTGTCCCCTGCACCCCCACGCCGTTTGACTGGGCTGTGCTCTGGGCAACCAGGCTGTCATACTTGCCCGAGTCAATGCAGGAAGCCATCGCGGCGCTGTTGAAGCCCGCCTCTGCGGCAAACTTCTTGAGGTTGGCCTTGCTGAAAGTGCCCTCATTTTCCCCCTTCTGCTCGTCGAATATCTTGTCGTGCATCTTGAAGAACGCCTCGTCCCCTCCGATCTCACGCGCGCAGTATGCCGCGTTTGCCGCATCCACGCTTTCCTGGCCCAGGAATGCCATGGGCTGGTAGACGAACCTCACCTTTCCTGCCTTGGCATATTCCTCCACAATCTTGGTGGCTGTGCCGCGGATGGGATCATAGCGCGTTCCCCCGATGTCAAGGCCGTAGACAATGCCGCAGTACGGGCACTGGAAGTCTGCGAATTCGATCACCGTGACCTTTGCGTCCTTGGGCCCTATCGAGGGAGCGTCAACCACCCAGGACCAATCGCCCTGCGAAGCCTGCGCCTGGGCGGCTGGCTGCTGAGCACCGGCGGTTGCGCCTGCCTGCTGGGCGCCGGCAGCAGCCGCGGCCGCAGCTGGCGCCGTTAACTTGATGCCCGCAATCGCCCCCTTCAGGTCGCCCACCCCGACATAGATTGTTGCCGAAACCAGAAGAGCTGCTAGTATAATTGCTATGCCAATGACATACTCGCCCTTTTCCAATGAACCGTTCTTGTCCGCCATTCATCCACCTCCCATTAAGCAGAATGCGCGTGCCTCCTTTCTTTTTGCCAATATTTTTAAACCACACCCCTTCTGTTAGGCGTTGAGGGCCTTGAGGCTAAAGCCAAAGTTTTTATTCTGTGCTTTCGAACCCCTAGCGTATGCTTTCGCTTTCTGCGTTTGACCTCACCCCATCGCAGGCAAAATTGCGCGAGTGGCTGATGCCTTGCGGAACTGGAGGCTTCGCCTCATCCACAGCAATAGGCCTGAACACGCGCAAGTACCACGGCCTCCTGATCGCGCCCATTTCCGGAGGGCAGAACCGGCACGTCATGCTTTCCAAGATGGAGGAAACCGCCAAAATAGGCGGGGCGGAATACCCCCTTTCCACCAACACTTATCCCGGCGTGGTATACCCAGAGGGATTCCGCCACCTGGTGGGATTTTCCTTTGCAGACCATCCTCTTTTCACCTATTCGCTCGGCAGCGCCAGGCTGGAAAAATCGGTCCGCGTGCTGCACGGGAAAAACGCGGTGGTGGTTTCCTACAGGCTGGCTGCGGGAAGGGAGGCTGAGCTTCGTGTCAGGCCGCTTCTTGCCCCGCGCCCGATGCATTCCGACCCTTCCCTATGCGAGCCTGCAGGGCAATTCGAATCCGACCGACACGGATTTTCAATTTCCAAGCCCGCTTCCATGCGCGTGTGCGCCTATGGGGCGACCTTCACTTCTTCTCCTGAGAAGTACCGCAACATGGAATACAGGGTGGAGCAGGAAAGGGGCTACCCCTATTCCGAAACGCTTTGCTCGCCAGGCTATTTTTCAGCGCAGCTTGAAAAGGGAGACGAGCTCCACATAGTCTCCTCTCTCGAGGGATTGCAGCCATCCGAGGCGCTGGACATCCTGGACAGGCAGGCGAACCGCTATTTCCATCTTTCGCGCGGCTTTTGCCAGCAGAGCGGGATCGAGCTTACGGATTTTGCCGACACCCTGCTTCGCGCCGCGGATTCGTTCGTGGTCGCTCGCAGGGGGAAGCACGGGCTGTTGGCAGGCTTTCACTGGTTTTCCGAGTGGGGCAGGGACGCGAATGTGTCCCTGCCGGGCATACTCCTCTGCACAGGCAGGCACGCCCTTGCATTTGAAATCCTCTCAGAGCAGGCAGCCATGATGCGCGAAGGGCTTCTTCCCAATTTCGTGGATGAGAACAATCACGCGCACTATGGCTCGGCGGATGCCTCGCTATGGTTCGTGAACGCGGTGCGGGAATATGCCGAGTGCACCAATGACTACTGGTCTGTGGAGCAGGAGCTTTGGAAGCCCCTGCGCTCCTTCCTTTCCTCGTATGTCCAGGGAAATTCGCTTGTCCGAATGGACTCGGACTGCCTGTTATATGTTAAGGAGCCTGCTGCCACCTGGATGGATGCGAAAATAAACGGAGTTGCAGTAACCCCGAGAAAAGGCAAGCCTGTTGAAATAAACGCCCTTTGGTACTCTGATTTGCATTTCCTGCTTTCCCTTGCCGAGAGGTTCGATGACAAGAAAACCGGCTCGGTAATCGCCCCGATCATCGAAGGCATTGATTCCTCCTTCCAGAAGTACCTGTCTGCAGAGGACGGAAGGCTCTTGGATGTCCTGGAGCCCAATGACTCGACGCTTCGCCCCAACCAGATTTTCGCAGTCAGCCTGCCCCACTCGCCCTTGAACGAGCTTCAGAGGCGGCATGTGTTCAACATCGTGCGCTCAAGGCTCTACACGCCGTTCGGCCTTCGCACCCTTTCCACTGATGATTCCCGCTACCACGAGCGCTATTGCGGCAATCAGGAGGAGCGCGACTCCGCATACCACCAGGGGGCTATTTGGCCCTGGCTGCTGGGCGCGTTCTACGATGCGCAGCTGCGCGTGCACCCAGGATGCGAGCAGCAGGTGCTTGCTTCATTGCGCCCGCTTGCAGATGCCATGCGCTCAGGCTGCCTGGGATCGCTGCCCGAGCTTTATGAGCCCGCCTCAATGCAGCCTGCAGGCGCAATTTCGCAGGCCTGGTCAGTGGCAGAAGTGCTTCGGACTTACGCCAAGGTCAAAAGGGCAGCTTCCGAAAAAAAAGAAATCTATTTGCAAAAGTCAACCCTGCTTGCCTAAAGGAGCTTTCACCACGCCTGCCTGCCTTTGGCAATAAAAACCTTCACAGGCGTGGATGCCGCTGGCGGGGCATATGCGAATGTATAAATTTTTAAATACTCGCATATACAATAATGACTGGTAATGGGATGAAGGAAGAACCAACACTGTTCCGGGAATTCTTTGGCGACACGCCACGCTTCAGGATAATCGACTTCTTGCTGGACAACCGTCTGAGTGCATTCACCAAGAAGGAGATAGCGGAAGGCGCAGAGGTCAGCTGGGCGTCCCTTTTCAACCACTGGGAAACTCTTGAGAAAAACGGAATCGTCAAGGTGGTCCGGACAGTCGGCAGGGTGAAGCTCTACCAGCTGGATGAAAGCGCGCCTGTGGTGAAGCAGCTGATGAACATAGACCTGATGCTGATGAAAAAAGCAGCTGACGCGGCAGAGGAGGAAGCCTCGATGAAGGTAAAGGCAAGGAACGGCACGAGGCAGAAAAAATAGCTGCCTAAAGTAGCTTCAGCTCCTTC
>Ga0209211_10012488_pt1 | contig 10677 bp, 5 predicted proteins | sample RifGroA2_FD_183992 | JGI IMG/M metagenome (GOLD analysis project Ga0209211, IMG submission 183992) | Groundwater microbial communities from Rifle, Colorado, USA - Groundwater A2 (SPAdes) (version 2) | ecosystem: Environmental > Aquatic > Deep subsurface > Groundwater | place: Rifle, Colorado...
GGAAGCTGTTGGCTAATGGCATGCTGCCTAAAGAAAGAAATTTTATCAGCTTATGTTTACAGACCCCGCATTCCATAGCAATCAGGATAAGCATATAATTTATAAATCATTCGAAGAATCTATAAGGTGTTTTGGAGCTGGTTAAATGCTGCTTTCAACCATTCCAAATATTACCCATTCTGATTTATATTCTAGAGTATACAAAAGCTTAAATAAAATCTATTCAATTATTGGATTCCGGGGTGTAAAATTAATATTTTATTTAGCTATTTAGTCGACCATCAAAATAAAAAAGAGGTCGTAAAAACGTTAATAAGCTGTTTAGCCCAAAATAGAAATTCCTTTTCTACTTATCTTTTCATCATTCATTTTGAATTGTTCTCGCATTTATTGCAAAAAAAAAACAATAGAGGTGAACTTCTATGAAAAAAATTAATTTATTTGCAGCTATGCTTGTGATAGCAATTCTGCTATCTATAGGAGTTTTAAGCCAATTAATCCCTATAAGCAATATTATAGTCAAAACCACGCAAATAACCCCAACTATAGCCTTGGAAGAAAAAGATACCTGCACTACTGCCTTTTATGATAAAGTTCAGGATGTGTATGGCAATTGCATTAATTACCATAACTATACAAGATGCTTAAATTCTACCGGTCCAAATACAGACTGCTCTTTGCAGCAAGACCAAATAAATTTCCAATGCATAACAGGAGAAGCCACTGTTACAAAGAATACAACAGAATGCAAGCCAAATGATGAGTTTATAATTTCCATAGACCAAGGAGCAGCAGTTTTAAAGAAACAAATAGACTTCTCTGACTGGGGGCCTTGCGTATATGCCCAAGAGGCGATAAACGGCAACAGCTGCCTGGTTGTTACCTGTGTTTCCCTGTATGATGGCGCGCATAAAGGGCAATTTACAGACTGCAATGGCGGAAAAAGCTGCCAGAGGTTTGAGATTTGCGATGACAGCGTAAAGACGCTCTACAAAAACTCAAGGGAAGATTTTGTTGCGGATGATCCGAGCTTCCATCTTGGTAAATTGGTTCTTACTGAGGCGGCAAAATGAAAGCTAAACTATCATTCGGGATTATTGCAATGTTTCTTTTAGCGCTGCCACTATTTGTAAATGCAACTTTCAAAGTTGATGAAATGCAAAATGATGTTATGTGCAATGGAGCGCAAACAGGAGGAAGCAATGAAAGCTTAATGGATTCGTATATGGCACAGCAAGATCCTGATGTCACGCATAATAATGACCTTTGGACTGTAGGGAATAACACGGGACAGATTGGAATTGGGCTTACAATGCACGCAGTCAATTCCTCTATTTTTCCTTCTGCTTCAGATGATTTATATAGGACTATAGTTATGGAAGCCTATGTAATTGCTAAAGTATACCCATCTGAAGGAGGAACTCAGGAAATTTTTATTCATGGAATACAAGGTGATGAAATTGACGGCACTTTTGATGAAGCTGCAGTTACATGGAATAACGGCCCTTGCGGGGGAAGCGCTAATTTTGCAGCGGCAGGCTCGCACTGCAATGCGAGCTGGGAAAATCATACTCTTATAACCTCAGCAAATGCGGGGAAAAATGTAACTTGGAATGTAACAAAGCATACGCAGATAGCAATAGACCAAGCATGGGAAAATGTCTCTTTTGCATACACCACAAACACACTAGGATTAGTTAATTTAGTTGGAAAAGACTGGGCAAATGCAGCAAGGCAAGCTGTTTGCTTAAATATAACTTATGTAGTAACAAACATTACAAGCCTATCGCCAGAAATAACATTCTACAATATGACCTCCGAAGGGGGAGAGGGATGCACGAACTGGTATGCTAACAAAGAAAATGCCTGCGAGACATCTGATACGACTCCTACTACTTTTATCAGGACTAAAGGGAAAGCAAACTGCGCTATTGGGGTTTTAGACTATAACTATACAAATCTAGGCTCAAACAGGGCTTGCAGCGGATTAGGAAGCCAGGAGCATACCTGCACCTTGATTGCACAGGATGCTTTAACCCAGGAATCTTCCTACATTTATATAGGATGCCAGACTTTGTCTGGGCTTGAGAACAGGACAAGCACAAGCAGCGGCTTGAAAATAGCCCTGCCATCAAACAATGCAGAATCAAATGGAAGGGATGCCATTGAATCGGGAATACAAAATGCGCTTGGGAGCGGGTATACCCTTTACACCAGCCAGAAAGTTTATGCAAGGAATTCTGCAAACAGCCAGTCTGCAGGAACCTTTGACAAGATTGTTAAGTGGCTGAATAAGGTATGGGCATTTAACTACCTCACTGGAAACCAGACAGCAGTCGGTATGTTTAATATTTCCCCTGTTTTGTATGTATGGGAAGGCACTAATATGACATTTGGGCAGATAAACAATACTGTCTATAACCTGATAACTGCGACTAAATGAGACAATGGAGGTGAGAGCTAAAGGGGTGTTTTAGTTGAGAAAAAGGAAAAAAATTGTCAGCAGCTTATTTTTAATATTTATTATGCTCCGCAATTTTAGTCCGAGGCTCGCTGTCTTGCCACATCGCTCGCCTCGGTTTTATAATCCCAATGAATCATTTAAATTTTGGAAAATTTTTCTGTTTTTATTGCTCCTATTAACTCTTATTATACCTAACTCGTTTGCCGCAGATGATTCCTACAAACCTTACCTCCACAAGCCCAACATTCCGGAAGGGCCTAAAGTAAAGCTTTACGGCAAATATGCTACTGAATTATTTCCGGGAGCAGGAACATACACTTATGAGCTGGAAGTGCCTAAAGGAACTAATAATTTGCAGCCTTCTTTAACTATTTCTTATAACTCGCAATCAATGAAGCAAAGGCCATCATTTTTAGGCGCAGGCTGGACATTAACCCAAAATTATGTTTTAAGGGATGTTAATTTTACCCCTTCAAATACAACAGACGACGAGTTTAAATTAATTTTGAATGGAGCCTCCTACGATTTAATTTATGACAATAATGACAATTTTTTCCATACAGAATCAGAGACTTTTGCAATAATACAGAATATTACAAATAATTCCAATTCATTTAATCAATATTGGCTAATAACATTAAAAGACGGCACTCAATTAAGGTTCGGATATAATCCAGATGCAGAATTAACATCCAATATGGGCTATAATTACGCCTTAAAGTGGAGCCTTGACAGCATAAAAGACACTCATAGCAACAATATAAATTATTCTTATTCAGAAAACCCCTATCCTGAAGACAATGGCACTGTTTATCTAAGCCAAATCCTGTATAATAACGACCAAAAAAGAAAAATAGAATTTTCTTATGAAAGCTCGAACAGGCCTGACAGAAGAAGGGCTTTTGAGCAGGGAAATGCTTTGGAGGAAACAAGAAGATTAACTGATGCTTATATTTTCTTTAATAGCACATTAGTAAGAAGATACCATTTTGATTTTATTGATCTAAATGACGAAAAAACATTAACTTCTTTGTATAATATTACCTATTTCGGGAATGACAATATTTCAAAATTGCACACTATCAGCTTTAATTATTATTCCTCTAATTCTTTCTATCAGAATTCCACATACTATAATGCAAGCGCAGAATTCCAGAATGCTGCTGGCATTGATTTAGGCTTAAGGCTGGCAGACTTAAACAATGACGGGCTTATTGACCTTATTCAAGGCCGTGAAGGAACAGAGAAAAAGGCTTGGCTAAACAACAAAAATGGATGGAGCCAGACAGGATTATTTATCCTTCCAAGCGGCAGCGATACTATATTTGTTGACAGCACCGGCACTGACAAAGGACTAAGGATAGAAGACATCAATGGAGACGGCTTCCCTGACTTAATACAAGGCTGGGGAGGAATAAAGCACGCATGGCTAAATAATGGCACTGGATTTGGCGCTGATGATATTTTCTGGGCTCCTCCTGCGGATTTTGCAGATGCAACCGGCGCTGATGAGGGAACGCAATTTGTTGACTTTAATGGAGACGGCAAAGTTGATATCCTGCAATCCAAAGAGAATGGAGATGTAAAAAAAGCTTATTTTAACACCGGCAGGGGATGGAAAAATGCAAGCTCTTCATGGTTGCCCCCTGTATATTTTTCCAAAAATGATGCCGGCAGCTCTGATTATGGCGCAAGATTAGTAGATGTAAATGGCGATGGATTAATAGACATACTGCAAGCACATAACTTAGGCGCGCAAACAAGAAATGCTTATTTGAATAATGGCTCAGGATGGGTAAAAGACAACAGGTTTGCGCCGCCAGATGATTTTACAACTTCTTCAAGATTAGATAACGGAATAAGGCTTATAGACTTAAATGGTGATGGGCTTGTTGATTTATTCCAAGACTATGCCAACGGCACAATAACATCAAGAGATGCCTGGATTAACAACGGCACAGGCTGGAAAGTAAGCACTTCATGGAATTCCTTGGAGCCATTTACCAAGGATGGAAAAAACATAGGAAGGAGAATTGGAGATGTTAATGGGGATGGATTTGGGGATATTATTATAGGGCATGATACTTTAAAATATACGGCTATAAGAAATGAGACTTTTCCTTATTTGTTGAAGAATATCACCAATGAATTTGGAGGCTTAACTTATTTGTATTATTCCCCTTCTACAATTTTCAATAATTCAGGAAATGACAGCTTATCGGATATTGGCTTTAATGTATGGGTCATAAGAAATGCTTTAGCGGATAATGGAATTAACGGTAGCTTTAATGTTAAATTGAATACATCCTATAATTATTTATTTGGCAAATATGACTATGATGATTCTGAATTCAGAGGCTTCAACCTTGTCAATGAAACATTTTCGACAGATAATACTACTATTACACATTACTTCCACCAAACTAAAGAATTAAAAGGAAAAGAATTCAAGACGGAAACATATAATAATTATGGTGATTTATTTTCAAAGACAGAAAGCAATTACAATATCACTTATAAAAATAATAACAATAATAGCCAGTACTTTTTAACACAATTAAAATCAACAGCTTCTTACTTATTTGATGGAGTTAATGAAAGCCCGATCATAACTAATGTTTCATATAAATACGACAATTACTCCAATGTCATTTCCAAGACCAGCTTTGGAGATATTTCCATTAGTGGAGATGAAAAATACGAAAACTACAGCTATGCAATAAATAATTCCGCTTGGATTTTAGACAAGCCAGCAAAATACACATTATTTAATCAAAATTATGAAAAATTAAGGGAAACAAAGTATTTCTACGACAGCCACCAGTTTGGAGACAATCCGTCAAAAGGAGATTTGACCAAAACAGAAAGCTGGCTTAACACAGGCGGCGGAAATCCAACAACAACTTATACATACGATTCATTTGGAAACTTATACCAAGAAACCGACGCTTTAGGCAGGACAACAACAAGAGATTATGGGGCTAAAGACAATACAAATACTTATCCTGACAGGGTTACTAATGCTTTAGGGCATGCTATAGATTATGAGTATGATGTTGCAACTGGGAATATAATTTCTTACATAAAAAATGGCATAAGGTCAAGCTATGAATATGATGTTTTTGGCAGGATTTTAAAGGATATTGATCCCTATGATACATCTCAATTGCCTACTAAAAAATATGAATATATTTATGATGGAACAGCGCCAGAAATAATTAAGGTTTCTCAGAAAACAACTGCCAATAATACCATTGATATTTATTACTACTATGATGGTTTTGCTGATCTGGTGCAGATAAAAACACCAGCAGATAATGGCCAGCAAGTAGTCAAGAACATTTTCTATGACGGATTATCAAGAGTCAAAGAAGAGCAAAATCCCTTCTTCAACAATTTCAATTTAAACCTAACAGTATTAACCAATCAATCCAATAAAACAAAATACAATTACGATTCTTTAGGAAGAATAATTTCTGTTATTAATCCCGACGGCACAATAAAACGAACAATTTACAATCATTCTGAAATAAATGATTTTGATGAAAACAATAACAGGCATACTTATTTGTTGGATTCTTATGATAGGATTATTGCAGTTACTGAATACAACACGGATTATTATTTATTGGACAATCAAACTTACAATACGACTTATAATTATAACGGTGCTGATGAATTAACAGGGATAAGGGATGCTTATGGAAATCATTTTAATTTTAGTTATGATTCTTTGGGGAGGAAAAATAAATTAAATGATCCGGATTTAGGTACTTGGACATATGAGTACGATTTAACTGGCAACTTACTCAAGCAAAAAACTAATCGCGGAGCAACTACCTTCTTGAGCTATGACGAGTTAAACAGGATTCTTCAGAAAAACTATACTGAAGATAGCATTGCTTTTGTTTATGACCGGCAATATAAAGGCACTTTAAGCAATGTAAGCTACACGAATATCAGCTATTCTTACATATATGACGATAGGCTAAGAATAACAAAAGAAACTGCTTACTTGGAAAATCTTTCCTTTGAAACTGGCAATACTTATGACTCTATGGACAGGATTCTGGAAAAAGCCTTGCCGAATTCCACAGAATTAGAGCATTACTATAACGAGATGGGCAAGTTAGACAAAATCAACGGCTTCATAAACAAAACAAACTATAATGCGCTAGGAAACCCATTAAACAAGACTTACTTCAATTCCATGATTACATCTTTTGACTATTACAACAATAATTTAAGGCTAAAGCAAATAAAGACAGATACAATTCAATCTTTAAATTATTCCTATGACGATGTCGGAAACATCGTCTCAATAAATGATTCTATTAATAATAGAAGCTACAGCATGTCTTACGATAACTTGGACAGATTGACAAATGTCACAATAAACAGCTTCTCTTGGGTTTACAATTATGATGCTATAGGCAGAATCCTGAAAGTGGTGAGAAACTCATCAGAAACAACATCCTTAAAGTACGGCGAAGGCCCATTGCATGCCCCTAATAAATTAATAAAAACAGATTCTGGAATTGATGTTTATAGGAATAAAGGCTTTAACACTTCAAATAAAACCAAAGTCTTTGAATTCTATCTGATAAACGAAAAGAATACATCTTTAACAAATGTAAACTGGACTGCAGAATTTGGAGACAGCAGCATTATAGATTCTAACCAGTTGTTCAACTTATCATTAAAAGAAAATATCCTTGTTATTTTAGAGCATAACTACAGCAAAGGAAATAGCTATAAAATTAATTTTACAGGGCGTTCAAGTGCAACGGCTAATGATTATGAAAGCATTAATTTAATCTTCGGAGCAATAGCTAATCACTTAAATATCTTAAAGCAGAACGGAACTACAGTAGTTTCTGAATTCTCTGCTAAAAATACAATTAATCAAGTAAGCCAGAATTGGACTTGGGATTGTGGGAATGGCATTGTCTCTACAGTGCCATTTAATATGTCTTCCAACCAAGAGCTATTGGTTATAATTGAAAACAACTACACTTTAAAGGATGAATATAACCTCACTTGTAAAATTAATTCCACAGATGGGAATCAAAGCACATCAGCGAAATTAACTTTTGACAGCATAAAGATAGAAAATTATAATTCATCAGTATTAGACACAGACACAGTTTTAGTTAACTTCCAAATAAAGAATTATTATTCCGCTTTAAATAATATAAAATGGAATATCACTTCAGACGGAAGAATCTATAATGCCTCTGGAATTAGCTTAAACCAAGGCGAAACAACAAGCATAAGCCAAGAAGTTAATTTTACCAATGCAGGCTTAAAAACAATAAAAATAACCGTTGGCTCTGATAACCTAACAGACACTTACACAGAGAATATCAAGCTCTATTCTTTAGGAATCCAAGACTTCCTAAACATAGCCAAGAATGGAACAACAAGAATATTTAATTTCATAATCCAAAATAACTGGTACAATTTAACAGCCAAATTTAATGTTTCAAATCCAATAATAGAAAATACAACAGCATTAAACCAGTCAGAATCATTAATCGTTGTCATAGAAGAAAATTACGGCCAAGGAAACAAGCAGGTTGACATCAAGGTTTTCAATAACACTGTTAAGGAAGACTCTTTATTGGAAATATTTAGGATAAGACAAATAGAAATATCTTCTTTGGAAACATTGCATCAGAATAATTCAAGATCGGTAGTATCTTCAATCGTCAAAAATAACATCAACCCCTTAAACCTGTCATGGCAGCTAAATAATACAGAGCAGCTAATAACCTCAACACAGAACCTAGAATTAAACACATCCCAAAATGCTTTCATTGTCATAGAAAATAACTTTTCTTCATCAGGAATCTATCCATTAACTTTCTTAATAAATTCCTCAACCTATAACGACAATGCAACAGGGGTGAGCGTGTCATGAAGCCCCTGAATTATTTAAGGACTTTAGCAATTTTCCTATCTTTATTAGTCATATCGCTGCCAATAACTTTTGCTGAAGAATTTAACAGAGCCTATGACGGAGATGGAAACTTAATAAGCGACGGCAAATACTACAGGGAATACGATGGATTAAACCAGTTAATTAGAGTAAGGCTGGGCAATACTTCCACCTCACCAATTCTTGAAGAATACAAATGGCATCCCGTAGAAGAAAGGATTGTCGTTAAAAAAATATTTTATAATGGGGTTTATAATTATACGGTTTATTATCCAACAAAGGAATATGTAAGAATTATAAATTCTTCCGGCACTTTTGATGAAAAGTATGTTTACCAAGATGGAGTTTTGGTTGCACAAATAGACACAGATGGAAATAAGCAGTTTATTCATGCTGACCACGAAGGTTCTAATACCTTAATTACTGATTTAAATGGAAATGTTTTGGAGAATACTTTCTATAGCCTATATGGGGAGATAATTTCCGGCGGCACTGCTTCCAGATTCGATTATGAGGGGAAAGAGTTTGATTCTTTGACTGACAGATTGGATTTTGGCTTCAGGCAGATTGATCCGAAAGTGCCTGTTTGGGACAAGCCTGATACTTTGATACAGAACGTTTATGATCCGCAGAGTTTGAATAGGTATAGTTTTGAGAGGAATAATCCTTATGGGAAAGTTGATCCTAGCGGGCATTTAGGCGAACCGACTATTGTCGGAATAGGTTCTACAGTCTTAGGCAGTTTAATTGTTGGCGTTGGCATTGGAACTACTGCATTAGTTATAGGCTTTGTTGGATTAATAGTGGTAACTGGTCTGATAATATCATCGTCGTTAGATGCTAACGAGGCTGAAAACCAGCAGATAAAAGCCGATTATAATAGTCCTCTAACTGGTAAAAACTATAAAAATAAACAAGATTGGTTAGATCATGAACTGCCCAGAGGTGGAGATTTCCCATTTGAAAATGTTCCGCCGAAAGATAGACCTGGAGAGAAATATAAATATGATAAAAAAGGTAGGCCAGAAGATAAGAAAGGAAATAAGTGGGAACGAGATAAAGATGAAAAGCATTGGGATGTGCAACATCCAGATGGCTCTCATACACGTGTAAATGTTGATGGCAAAATTCTACCTATTGCAATGTTTTTTAAAACTGGTGAAGGGGGGGAAGGAAATCTAAGAATTATTAGGGGCGGAACTAATAATAAAGTTTTTACTCTTCCCAAAGAAGATTTCGATAAGATGAAACAAAAGGAGAGGTTAAATAGGGTAAGAGATACTTTAGGAAAAATTAGGTCGAGAAGATGAAATATAAAAAAACTATAAAAAATAGCTTTAATCGTCACATTAGTAGATTTAAAGAAATAAATAGGAAATTGAGATTAATCGGAAAAAAATACCCCAACATAAAATATATTAATGATTATAAAAAACTCGATTTAAAGAAATATCTAAAATTAATGAAAGAAAAAGATAGTATCTTTGATTCTCTTCAAAAAATTAGTTATTTCGAATTAATAAAAAAGGAACTGAGAAAGGAAAAAGATAAAATATTAAGCGGCTATATCCTAACAATTTATGTATACATACTGATAAAATATGAAAAAAAGTATAAAAACATTGATAATAACTTCTTTTTGCAGTTATTAAAAGAAAAATTGAGTGACGAAAATTTTGTCTATGATATCCTACAAGATATAAATTTTTATTTTTATAAATATTTTAATGTACTTAAACCATTTCTTAAAAAAGTTGAAACTAAATATAAAGACGATATTCAAATTCTACTATTTCTAAAAGAAATAGAACTTAATTATAAAAATAAAAAATCTCAGACGGAGTATGAATTTAATTCTATGTATTCAGATTTAATAGACTATTTAAATAATAAAAAACATTACAGTAAAGAAATTCTTTTAATAACAGAGAATAATCTTTATAATTTCTTTTCTAAAACTGTGTATAAAAGATTAGTACAATTTGCTTTATCTTATGAAAAAAATAAAAATGTTAGGGAAGCATTGTTAAGGTTTAGTAAAAGTATATCTATACTTAAAAATGTGTAATACATACCTGCCGAATTTTGCCAACGGCACTGATTTTGGCCCGGAAGACGTATTTTGGGTTCCTCCAGCAGGTGTAAATTTTGCAGATGCAACCGGCGCTGATGAGGGAACGCAATTTGTTGACTTTAATGGAGACGGCAAAGTTGATATCCTGCAATCCAAAGAGAATGGAGATGTAAAAAAAGCTTATTTTAACACCGGCAG
>Ga0209211_10012490_pt1 | contig 10674 bp, 9 predicted proteins | sample RifGroA2_FD_183992 | JGI IMG/M metagenome (GOLD analysis project Ga0209211, IMG submission 183992) | Groundwater microbial communities from Rifle, Colorado, USA - Groundwater A2 (SPAdes) (version 2) | ecosystem: Environmental > Aquatic > Deep subsurface > Groundwater | place: Rifle, Colorado...
TACGCGACGAGGAGTACTTGCGTCTGAAAGTCCTCACCTGCATGCTCGACGCAATCTGAAATCAGGCGAAAATCACCCACTCGGTTTGGAGAAGACCCTGAATTATCACCCCTCTGAGTTAGCCGTCTTGGCCGTAGCCGTTTGAAGTCGTTCGTCGTTAATCCCTGCTCCAGGCATCGCTTTGCTGAGCAGGCCTGCCCGTTTCTTCTCTTTGAGCCGGTAGCTTTCGCCGCGGATGTTGACCGTGATCGAGTGATGCAGCAGCCGGTCTAGGATCGCCGTGGCAATGATCGGATCGCCGAAGATCTCGCCCCAGTCGCCGAAACGCTGGTTTGAGGTCAGGATCATCGAGCCCTTTTCGTAGCGCCGGCACACGAGCTGAAAGAACAGGTTCGCCCCGTGGCGGTCGACCGGGATGTAGCCCAACTCGTCGACGATCAGAAGATGCGCCTGCGAGAAGGTCTTGAGCTTCTCCTCGAGCCGATTCTCCTGATGTGCCTTGGCCAACACCCCAACGAGCGTTGTCGCCGACGCGAACAACACCCGCTTGCCCTGCTGGATCGCCTTGACCCCAAGCGCCACCGCCAAATGCGTCTTGCCCACGCCCGGCGGGCCCAGCAGCACGACGTTCTCTGCTGAATCGAGATACCGCCCCGACGCCAGTTCCCGCACCTGCTTGGCGTCCACCGACGGCTGAAACGCGAAGTCGAAGGTCTCCAGGGTCTTCACGTAGGGCAGTCTCGCCAGGTTCATGCGCATGCGGATGTTCTTGTCGTTCTTGGCCGAGACCTCCTCGGTCAGAAGCTCGTCTAGGAAGTCCGCAAGCGACAGTTCCTTCTTCGCCGCGCGCTCAAGCACCGACGCCAGCGTCTCGCGCGTGTGATGCAGCTTCAGCCGCCCCAGGTGGCCCTCCAGCCGTTCGATCTGCGGGTTCATCGCGCACCTCCCGCCGCCATCGCAAGCTGTTCGTAGACGGCCAAGGACCTCACCTCGACCTCGGGCCACGGCACGATCGTCGCGAGCGGCTCAGCGCGGCGTTTGGCGTTCCTGCGATAAAGTTCCGCGTAGTGCTCCCGCTCGGTCGCCACCTCGAAGCGGCCGTCTCGCAGCGCGTGCTGGGCGATCATCTCGCCGTCCAGGAACACCCGCAGCTCCTCGGGGCCTGCGACCAGGTCCACCGTCTTGCCGACATGCCGTGCTGGAACCGAGTAACGGTTCGTTCGGTAGGTCACCAGGCAGTCCTTGGCCACCTCGCGCGTGATCGCATCGACCAGCGTGTACGGCCGATGGCCGCGCGTCGCGACCAAGTGCTCCTCGGCAAACGCCTCCGCAGGTATTCTGTGCGTCGTGCCGTGCACCCGCAGGTCAGCCACTTCGACGCACCAGCGGTGAAGCTCCCGGTTGAGGTGCTCCATCGATTCAAACGCCCGTCCTGGCACGAAGTTGCCCTTGACGTATTTCACGCCCGACTCAACCTTGCCCTTCGTCTGCGCCCGGTAGGGCTGGCACAGCCGGGTCACATAGCCCCAGTGCCGCGCGAAGTCCTCGAAGACCGGATTGTAGACCACGCGCTCCGCCTCCCGGCGCAGGCAGATGGTCTTCGGGTTGTCGTAGAGCACTTCCTGCGTGCGTCCGCCGAAGTGCTCGAAGGCCGCCTCGTGGCAGGCCAGCAGGGTCTTCACCTTCTGATCCTGCGTCGCCGTCGCGAACACCCGCCGGCTGTAGCCCAGAACCATCACGAAGAACTGCACCCGGCAAAGAACGCCACCGACGGTGACCACGGCCGTTCCCCAATCCACCTGCGCCTGCTTGCCTGGCGCCGTCTCGAAGCGCACCGTCGCTTCTTCAAGCCGGCTGCGCTCGTCGCGATGCGGCTTCACGAAGCGCTTGACCACTTCGTAGCTGCCCTTGTAGCCGACCTCGCGCAGTTCCTGAAGCAGGATCTTCGCGCTGTAGAGAACCTGCGGCATGCGCCCCATCAAATGCGCCTTGTAGGGCTCAAGAATGCCCGGCTTCGGCGTCCGTTTGTACGGCCTCCAGCTTGCCTGCGCCAAATGCCGCCTCACCGTCTGCACGTGCAGCCCCAGCATCCGCGCGATCGTCTTCTTGCCGTGCCCTTGCGCCTTCAACGTCTGGATCGCGCCCGACTGATCCTGCGTAATCATCTGCTCCCCCGAAATGACCGTGGGAACCGATTCTACCCTTGCCTGCTCCATTCCAACCTCCCTGCGTGTAGGGGGGTGATTTTTCCAAGGCCACAAGGGGTGATTTTACAGAGACCGCTGACAGAGAGGTTCAATCGGACGCTCAAGGAGAAGGTCAACCTGTGGGTTTACGGCACGCCGGAGGACCTGCAGGCGGCTATCGACGAGATGGGCGAGGGCTACAACGACACGCCGCACGAAGCGTTGAAGAACGTGAGCCCGAACGACGTCTACGCGGGCCGAAGGGACGAGGTGCTGGAGCGGCGGGCCAAGATCAGGCTAGAGACGATGGCTCGGCGTTATGCGTACAATATGGGCACGGACGCCAAAACCGCAAATTGATTCAGGCTAAAAAAATTCCCGAAATCGCTGAAGACATACACTCTTCTGTGATAAATCGGGACGTGGGGCGGTCTCACGAAAAAATGGGTTTAAATCTCTTGCAAGTTAGCCTCCATCATGCTGCCGATAGGCAGAGGTCGACCCCTACGAGTTCATCTTCCAGACGCGCCCGGAGATCTCCGTCGAAGAGTCCTGCTGCGCAGGGTAGACTGGGAAAAGCGTCAAGGGCGAACACGGTGGCCCAGAAAACGCGATGGTGGACTCCTCTAGGAAGATAGTGGAAGCTCTCTGCATCTAAGCTGATCTGACCGAAAGCCTTAAGGATTTTGAGCTCCGATGGAAACATCTCCCGGACATCCAACCCAAACCTCTCTTGGAAGTCGACGTATGCCAGACGTGATCCAGACTCCAATTGTTGCAGAATGAAGATCGCCATCTCCTCCTTCAGGCTCATGGAGGCAACTTGGAAAATAGCCGCCTTGGGAGAGAACTTCTCCCAATCCCGTTCGTAGGCCCGACGCCCGAATATCCAGGAACGACTCCCCCGGCCTAGTCCGAGCATGGAGGCCATCCGCCTCCCCGTTTCTTGGCAATACGTGTTCCTGTCCAAAGGGCAGGCCGGGTCCACGACGAGCCATTCCCTGTTTTTGGGATCGGCGTTGGCTGGCATCTGATAGCCCATACGACGGGCTATCCCCATCACCCCTTCGAAAGCAGGCATCAGATTATCATCGTAGTAGCGGCGATAGGTCTCCTGGGTGGTCCGCGTCGCTTTCATGTATTTTTCGGTCGGCGAGAGTATGGTGACCGTTATCTCTGTGGGATGGATCGCGGCAACCTGCCGAAAACTTTTCAGAAAGCTCTCCAGCGGCTCTCCCACGAAGCCAAAAATCATATCTGCGTTGACCACCTCGAAGCCCGCCGTCTTCGCCCCGTGGATGGCAGCCTGGACGGCAGCAAAACTCTGGCGTCGATTGATGCGCCGGAGGGTTTCCGGGGTCATGGACTGCACGCCGAAACTCACCCGTTTGAATCCAAGCTCTCGGAGAGCTCTGAGCTTGCTTCCATCAGTAGTGGCTGGATGGAGTTCGACAGAACGCAACCCTTCCTCCGGCAACTGAAACGCATCCAAGGCCGAGCCGCAGAACCGCTTAAGCTGGGTTGCTGTCATCAGGCTGGGCGTCCCGCCGCCGACTGCGAAGGAGTTAAAGGGAATCCCCTCGAATATTGGGGCGAAGAATCGGACCTCTTCCTGCATTTCCTCAATATAACGTTCCATGGGGCCTTGACCGCAAATCACTCGGGAATTGGTGTGGCAATAACTGCACCGGGATTTGCAATAGGGGAAGTGAAGGTAAAGAGTGAACAAGTGACGAGGCGCAGAGGTCTCCCGGAGCAGCGTCCGCCACTCTTGTGCCAATTCAGATGCCGACCAGCCCCGCTCCCAGCGCAGGTTGATGAAGAACTTGCGGATCTCAAATAGGTTGTCCGAATAATTGAGTCGAGAACGCACCAAAACCTTGACGAGCCGCCGCTTAAACTCTTGTAGCGCGGACGACGAATTACAGCTCTCGTTGCCCTCAGAAAGTGGATGGTCTTTCGGACTCATGACAAAATATTATGAAGCTTTTGCTTGCGCGGGCAGGTAATCCGTGAAGGGCTGGCGCTCGTGGGGGCGTTCTGCAAGACGGCCGTGATCGTGCGGGCTGCGTGCAAGGCGGCGAGGTCGTTTGTTCGAGGATGGGCATCATGCCTGGGGCGCATCTTCGAGATTGATGTTATCAAATGCGAGGGTAGAATCCTCTCCGCGGTCCTGGGGAGGGAACAGGCATGGAAGAGGTCATAGGCATGAGCAGACGCGAAATCAACAGGCACCACGTCATTCGGAACGTCTTTGAGGGCAAGGCAACGCAGGCCCTCTACGTGGACCGAGATTCGATCTACACGATCAACTGGGCCGCCAAGCATGAAAGCCTTGAGCGCGACGAGAGCACCACGACACAGTTCACGCGAGCGATGGGTGAGCTGGGCATCGACGTGATCACGGCCAACAGCCCTCAGGCCAAGGGGCGCGTGGAGCGAGGTTTCGGCACCCACCAGGACCGTCTCGTCAAAGAACTACGCCTGCGCGGCATCTCGACGATGGCGGCGGCCAACCTCTACCTGTGGGAGCACTACCTCCCGCAGCACAACACGCGCTACGCCGTGGATCCGGCTGCGAATACCGACGTCCATAGGCCGCTGCTGGCCACGCATCGGCTTGAGCAGATTTTATCCCTGCGCACGCAACGCACGGTCATGAACGACTATGCCTTGAGCTACGAGGGCAAGTTCCTGCAGGTCTTGGAGCATCAGCTCGTGCGCGTCGATCCGGGCGACAAGGTCGAGGTGGAGATACGCTTGGATGGCTCACGGCACGTGCGCTTCAAGGGCGGCTATCTCAACTACAAAGGCATCGAGAAGAGGCCCTACAGGCCTCACCTGCATGCTCGACGCAATCTGAAATCAGGCGAAAATCACCCACTCGGTTTGGAGAAGACCCCTTTGATATTCTCCCGGCGTCGCCCCCGAGGGGCGGCAGGGAGGAATAATGAGCATGAGACTGGAGGGCGTGCCCGCGGACGTTCACCGGCTACAGGAGCGGTTCGGGCGCTGGCGCGCGAACAAGGGAGCGGGACCGGAACCGATTCCCCCGAAGCTTTGGGAAGCCGCCGTCGAGCTCTGCCGAACCCACGACGTCAGTCGGGTGTCGAAGTGGCTGCGGCTGCACCACACGACTTTGAAAAAGCGGCTGGCTAGCCGCTCGGCCCCGAGGCCTGTCCAACCTCAACCGCGATTCGTCGAGTGGCGGCTTCCCGCGGGAAGTCTCCCGGGGAGTTCGTCGGCGGAGTATGTCGTGGAGGTGTCAAGCTCCGGGGATGCGGCGCAGCGCATTCACGTGCGCGGCGCGAGCGTTGCGGAGGTGGCCGCGTTGGCGCGGGCGCTGCGCGCCGCTGGGGGCGCGGGCTGATCCCATGATGCAGCTCACTCCGCACCTGCGAATACTCGTGGCCGTGGAGCCGGCGGACTTTCGCCAAGGCATCGACGGGCTGAGACGGGTATGCCGGCAGCGGCTTGAAGCCGACCCGATGAGCGGCGCCGTGTTCGTGTTCCGCAACCGGCGAGGCCGGGCGTTGAAGATACTCGTCTATGACGGCCAAGGCTTCTGGCTGTGCCAGAAGCGGCTCTCGACGGGGCGCTTCCGGTTCTGGCCGGTGTCGGATCGAGGAGGCCGGACGCGGCGTCTGGAGGCGCACGAGCTTCAGGTGCTCTTGGCCTGCGGCGATCCGGCGGCCGCCAAGGCGCCGCCGCCCTGGCGGCGCGTGGGCGAGGCATTCCCGACCGGGAGCATGACGCCCATCGTGGTCCCGGCATAACTGTTCAGCGTCTTCTTGATCTTGCCCATCCGCTCCTAAAACCCGCCGCCCTTTCACGGGATTCTCCCCGCGTCCACGAATCCTATTGACTTCATAATATGACATATGTTAATATGTCATATTATGAAAAACGCCCGCCCGCCGTCTCCGCCTGGAACGTCTCAAAGACAAGCTCACCCGCCAACTTCCGCCCGCACAGGACATCCTGCGCGCCAGCGTCTTCACTCGCCGCCGCCGCTGCGGAGGCTCCGGATGCCGCTGCGCTAAGGGAGAGGGCCACGCCACGACCTACCTGGCTGTCTCCTTCCCGGGAGGAACGACCGAACAGATCAGCCTGCCGGCCAATCTGGTTCCCGAAGCGCGCCGCCGCGCGGCCGTCTATCGCCGCTGGTGGCGCATCATCGACCGCATCTCTGCGATCAACCGGGAACTCTTTCGCAAACGCTGGATCGGCAAGAATCTCCCGGGATAGCCCTCACTCAAGCGATGCTGGGTGCTCGGGTTCCGGCTGCCATGAAGATCGCCGTCGTCTCGCTGTCACAGCGGCAGATCGACGACGCTCTGGCCCAGGCCAAAGCCGCCTTGCCAGCCGGGCCCACCGCTGTCCTCGAGCAGGTCGTCCACGCCTACTCTACCATGCTCAGCGAGCTGGAGAGCAAGAACACGACGATCGGACGGCTGCGGCGCATGCTGTTCGGCGCGAGCAGCGAGAAGCTCGCCAAGGTCCTGGCGACGCAGCGGCAGGACGCGGCGGCGACGCAGGCGCCTGCGGACGAAGGCTCGGCCAAGCCCTCGGGCCGCCCGCCGCACGGACACGGCCGCAACGGTCAGAACGCCTATCCCGGCGCCAAGACCCAGTGCGTCTCGCATCACAAGCTCAAGCCGGGGGAGCGCTGCCCGGCCTGCGGCAAGGGAAAGGTCTACGAACAACGGGAGCGGCCGAAAGTTCTGGTCCGCGTGACGGGACAACCTCCTCTGGCGGCGGCGATCTATCTTCTCCAGAAGCTGCGCTGCAACCTCTGCGCAAAGGTCTTCACGGCGCGCCCGCCGGCGGGCGCGGGAGGCGAGAAGTACGACGCGAGCGCTTCGAGCATGATCGGGCTATTGAAGTATGGCGGCGGGTTCCCCTGGAACCGCCTCGACAAGCTGCAAAGTTCCGTGGGGATTCCGCTTCCACCCTCGACGCAGTGGGACATCGTGCGCGACACCGCCCGCAAGATCGAGCCGGCTTGCGAGGAATTACGGCGGCAGGCGGCGCAGGGCGAAGTTCTCCACAACGACGACACGCCGATGAAGATCCTGGCGTGGATGGGCAAGCGCCGGGAGGCGTCTCTGCGGGAACGCTCCAAAGCCGCCGCCGACGGGCGCGATGGGGAGCAGCCGAACCCCGACCGTACCGGCGTCTTCACCTCGGGAATCATCAGCAAGATCGCCGATCGGCAGATCGCCCTGTTCTTCACGGGCGTCAGGCATGCCGGGGAAAATCTCAAGGCGCTGCTGCTCAAGCGCGGCCGGGGACTGGGCTCCCCCATCCAGATGTGCGACGCCCTCTCGCGCAATCTCCCCAAGGATTTCAAAACGATCCTGGCCAACTGCCTGGCGCACGGCCGGCGGCAGTTTGTCGAGCAGGCGGAGAACTTCCCGCCCGAGTGCGCGCATATCCTCGGCGTCCTTGCCGCGGTTTACAAGAACGACGCGATCGTCAAAAAGCGCAAGATGATGCCCGCCGAGCGCTTGAGATTCCACCAAGACAAAAGCGGCCCGGCGATGGAGAAGCTTCACGCCTGGATGCAGGCGCAGTTGGCCGACAAGCAGGTGGAGCCCAACTCAGGGCTGGGCGAGGCCATCGGCTACATGCTCAAACACTGGGAAAAGATGACGCTCTTTCTCAGGCAGGCCGACGCCCCGTTGGACAACAACGTCTGCGAGCGAGCGCTCAAGAAAGCGATCCTCCACCGGAAAAACTCGCTCTTCTACAAGACGGACGCCGGAGCGCGCGTCGGCGACGCCTTCATGAGCCTGATCCACACCTGCGCTCTCAACGGCGCCGATCCCTTCGACTACATCACACAGCTCCAGCGGCATGTCAAAGAGGTCCGGCAGAAGCCGGAGCGGTGGATGCCGTGGAATTACCGCCAAACCATCGATCGCGCGCCGCCGTGCTGAGCGCCGAGCCCCGCGCCCGACGCGACGAAATATCCGCCGCGCGAACACTGGGCCGTCCTCACGTCATCCGCGCGCGCAGACTTGCCGAGAGTGGGCTCCCCGGCCTCGTCGGAGATACGCGCGCTTGCCGGAAGGACACGGACATTCGTAGCAATAGGACTGGGCGATTCCAATTGCCGCTATCGCCTGATCCCGAAAGGAGAAGATGACATCGCCGGGAGCGACCTCGCGCATGTTCTCATAGAACTGGTTGCTCGCGCCGTTTTGATTACGCTTCGGCGACCATAGATAGCCGCCGCTGAACTCTTGATCGAAGGTCTGATTTTGGTTGACCCACCAGAAGCGCACGCATGAAGTATAGAGTGAATCCGGCGACAGCGCTACCCCTGGCAACGCCTGCAATTTCCGAGGTGCTGCCTCGGAAATAGATTATAATGTCTTCAACACACCCGCCACGCCTCTCAGCTGCAAGGCTGATGCGCAACTTGGGCGGGTTTTTCTTTCCCCCACTCGAGACACTTCTCGCGAAAAAATATCGCGAGCGTTCAAGGGGACATTAAGGGGACAAAGGAGACATCGCCCATTCCGCCGGTCAGCGGACAGCGCGTTCCCTGCTCGAGTTGGGAGAAGAGTTGGGAGAAAGGTTGGGAGAAACCGGGCGCGAGATTCTCAACCTGATCCGGCGCGACAATTACAATACCAGAGGCTCATGTTTCCAACTACTGAACCTCATCCCAGGAATCGCACTTTACTTTTATAACGACTAAATGTAAAGTGTAGTTATGATAAAAAGACCTCTTTGGAGCGCCCGTATCCGTGAGAGTTGGGCCAAGGCCCCGATCGTTTGGCTTTGCGGGGTGCGCCGTTCGGGCAAGACGACGCTCACCCGCGACTTGCCCGCGGAATCCGTCCACTACGTCAATTGCGATCTACCGGCCAGCGTACAGATGCTGCGCGATCCAGAACTGTTCTACCGCGAATGTCGCCGTGAGATCGTGGTTTTTGACGAGATCCATCAGCTCGAGGACCCGAGCCGAGTGCTTAAAATCGGCGCGGATGCGTTCCCCAAGCTGAAGATTCTCGCCACAGGCTCCTCCACTCTCGCGGCCACGCGCAAGTTCCGTGACACGCTGACGGGGCGCAAGAGAACCGTCCACCTGACCCCCGTCGCTTTCGATGAACTCGGAGACTTTGGCGCAGCCACCTTAAAGAAGCGCCTCCTTCACGGCGGACTTCCCCAGCCCTTGCTCGCCGAGACGTTGGACCCCAGCTTCTACCGGGAATGGCTCGATTCCTTCTTCAGTCGCGACATCCAGGGCCTCTTCGCCTTCCACGCCCCCGAAAAGTTTAACGCGCTCTTCGAGTATCTCCTGCGTCAGAGCGGTGGCCTCTTCGAGGTGGCCAAGGCCGCTTCCGGTCTCGGCATTAGCCGTCCCACCATCACCGCCCATCTCCGCGCACTGGAGATTACTCAAGCCGTGACGATCCTGCGTCCATTCTTCGGCGGCGGCCAGAAAGAGCTCGTGAAGATACCAAAGGTCTACACCTTCGACACCGGCTTCGTCTGTTTTACACGAGGCTGGGACACGCTCCGTCCAGACGATTGCGGAGTGCTCTGGGAGCATCTGGTCCTTGAATACCTGCAAGCGCGTCGGCCCGATGAGGATATACACTTTTGGAGGGACAAGGCCGGCCGGGAGCTGGATTTCGTCTTGCCTCACAGCCGCGATCGTGTCGATGTTCTGGAATGCAAGTGGAACTCCGATGACTTCGATCCCGCGGCGCTTAAGGCCTTCCGCGCCCTTCATCCCGGCGGCAAAAACTACGTCATCAGTCCAGTCGCCGGCGACGGCTATGTCCGCCGCTCAGCTGGGCTTGAGTTCACAGTCTGCGATCCGACCGCTTGGGCCGTACGCTCCCGCATCCCATCATAAAGAGAAATTCCGACTATCGGGTTATTTGCAACGATTCCGTAGGGTTAAAAGCAATAGAGGCCTATTGGACGCAAATGCGGCCTTTAGAGTCGCAGCCGGCCGAGCGACCCCTGCGCCGTAGCCAGTAAAGCCGGGCGCGGACGTTGGCGCGGAGGTCTCGGCCGTGGCAGGCAGAGCCGGCCTTACGCTGCAGTTCGCGGACGATGCCGCGCATGGTGTGCCCGCCGGCCAGGAGCATGGCGTCGATGATCGGAGCCAAGGGCTGTTCCCTGCGCGAAGGGGCCTGCGGTTCGCTTGGACTGGGACTGGTCGGCCGGAATCTGGCCTCTCCGCCCGTGCCGTCCGCAGGCTTGAGCGGACAGGCCTCCGGCAACGTGAATCGCGTGTCAGTGGCTAGACTCCGCAGCATCAGGTAGCCGTCGGCCTTGCTGACCAGTTCCGCCGCCACGCCCGTCGGCGTGAGGTAACATTGCCCGACCTTGAGCCCGCGTCGGCCGGCGGGCTGAAAACCTCGAACAACGGCGGGGGTTATGCGGCGGGCGGGTTCGTTACGGTGAGCAGACCCGGGTCTATTTCAGTGAGCGACGCCAGGCGGGTCAATTCTTGTTAGCA
>Ga0209211_10012492_pt1 | contig 10673 bp, 13 predicted proteins | sample RifGroA2_FD_183992 | JGI IMG/M metagenome (GOLD analysis project Ga0209211, IMG submission 183992) | Groundwater microbial communities from Rifle, Colorado, USA - Groundwater A2 (SPAdes) (version 2) | ecosystem: Environmental > Aquatic > Deep subsurface > Groundwater | place: Rifle, Colorado...
TCTAAAGACGGCACATCTCCGCCAGTCTCGCCAATGCCCCTCTGATCGATAGTAATCACAGCATACCCTTGCTGCGCTAATTTGATGGCAAGCGGAAGCTCGCTTTTCTTGTCAACACCTGCGCCAGGCAAAAGCACTATGCCGGGAAGATTATTATTTTGCTTGGGCAAAACCAGAAAACCATAAATTTCTTTTCCAAAACTATCATAGATTATTTTTTTGATGGTATAATCCACATTATCCTCATAAAGAGAAATCCTGTAATTAACCTTATTTTTGCTATTGATAACAAGAAAGCTATTTTTATCAAGAGAAATAGAGTTCTTGTTCAGTTTAGCAGAAACAAGCAATATTGCTAAAAAAAGAATTGCCGCTATGATTGCAAAATAAAAGCGCCTCTTCTTTATCTTAAGAATCATATTTATTCGGGCTGTTTTTTAAGCCCGATATCAACAACAACAGTTTTATCCCTATAGCTTTCCAGGCCTTTCTTTATGTCATGCATTGTTATCAGTAAGTCAGGCTCAAAATAAGCGTTTGCCTTTTCTCCGGTATCCGGGTTTATGCCAGTTGGAACATCAATTGAAACCTTGAACGCCTTTGATTTGCTTAAATTGCTTACCAGGCTGGCTAATGGGTCCTTTATTTCCCCACCAGCGCCAGTCCCAAAAATTGCGTCAATAATTATATCATAATCAGAGAAATCAACAGATTCCAATCCCAATATCTGGAGCTTTTCATTGCTTTCAATCTTCCGGTAGTTAGCCAGCGCTTCTTTTTTCAGCTTTCCCTCATCCCCTACAAAAAGCACATCAACCTCAGCATCGTCGCATAAATGCCTTGCAGCGACAAAGCCGTCTCCTCCATTATTGCCGTGATAAGCCACAACAAGTATGGGCTTGTTTTTAATGTCAATTTTTTCCTTGAGGGCGTCTGCTACCCCTTTCCCTGCATTTTCCATAAGCATAGATACAGGCAATCCGGAGCCCTTTTCCAATACCCTCATTTCCTCGGCAGATATCATGTTTGCAGGTTAAATCTAAACGTTATTTATAAATATTGATGTTTAACAGGCATTATTTAGTATATTCCTCATTCTCAATCAAAAAATTATTAATTATCCCTTTCGCATCCGCACTCGCATCAAACTGCCTTATTAGCTCTTCCCTGCTTTTAATATACCCGCATTCCTCAAGAAAATCAGTAAAGTCAATTTTTTCCGCATTCTCAAACCTTTTCAGGAAAAAACTATAGGGGTAATTCATTGCCGGCCTAATCAGCTTTTTTTTCATTAAGCCGATTATTGTTTTGTTCACCCATTCATTGATGTAATCAAACTGCACTGCATTTTCAAAAGAGCCGTCTGGAAACGCTCTTGAAAGAAATTTTACCATATCATTGTAATTATCTGGGATTATCGGAATTAGGCTGTCCATGCCTCCGCAAGTTCCGAACATATTATTCTTATTCGGCTTGTCCCCTACATTAAGGAAAGGCCCCCGGTTAAACGGGAATAATCTGCAGATATAAGCCCTTTTTGCGTAGTAGATTGAGCATTTTTTTTCTCGTAAGAATGGGCATGAATCAGAATCCATAAAATAAGTGACAATTATTGCCTTGTTGGAATTTAAATCTAAAATGCCTCTGGAAGGCTTTATTTTTCCGTCAACATCCACTTCTTTCTGCCATCCCCTAAAGCGTGCAGCTTCCCAATCCCATAAAGGAAAAGACATTTTTCCAACAGGAACCAGCTGCACCAAAGGAAGCTTGCCATAAGCCATCTTTTCTATAAATTCCCTATCTTCGCGAGGCATCATGCCCCTTATATGGCTGCAGCATGTTCCGCACTGGCTGCATTGGAAAGTTTTTTCCAGCTGGATTACGTTGAGTTTCATTAAACATGGATATCTCAATAAGGTATTTTAAGGTTTTGATTAAATTTCAATATACGATGTGTAAAATTTTCCATAATGTTTAAATAACCAAGATTACAAATAGAAACTATGCAGCCAATAGTCTTTGACATGCTTGATACCTTGTTGGACGAATCAGCTATGTACAGAAAATTTTATTCCTGCATCTCAAAGAAGTACTCTTTAGGCTTTGAGCCGCAGGATTTTGTCAAAAGATTTTTTGAGTGCGAGCATAAGCGGATTGCTGCAAATTCCAAAAAACAATTCAAAGAAATAGTTAAAGAAGCGTACCTTGAGCTGGTTAAAGGCGCAGACGCCAAAGACATGGAGATACTATTTGATTTGCACAAAGAAATGGCATTTCTTCCGGGCATTAAGGAAATGCTTATTAAGCTCGATAACAAACGCCAATTTTTCATTTTGACAAACTGCAGCAACGATTTAGTCAAAAGCATAGGCATATCTTCAAAAAGCCCGGTAAAATTTCAGAAAATATTTACATCAGAGGATAATGGCGTATACAAGCCAAATCCGCATTCTTACCAGATAGTTGTTGATTATATCGGAAAGCCCGTAAATAAAATAATCTACTGTTCATCGAATATATGGGATTTAATAGCTTCCAGAAAATTTGGCTTTAATTCAAAAAGTGTAGAAGAGCTTAAAGACTTCGCAAATCTATCTTAGGTTTAGATTATAAAACCTGAGTCATCCTATTTTAAAATTGCCCGCAGGCAGCGCCCTTATTATCTCATCCAAATCTAAATTTCCACCCAAATTATAATTTATTTTCTTTGCAATGCTGCTCGCCTTTTCTTCTCCAGGGATTAAAATAACATACTTCTCGCAATTTTTCTTAATTGCCTCAACTGGGCCCCCCATAACTGCTTTTTCTTTTGTAACTCCAACAGCAAGATTAATCTTATTTTCAACATAATTGCTTTTGCCGTAAACCATAAAAGCCCCTTTCCCCATGTATTCCCCTGCTTTTGTTTTCTTGCTGACCTGCTCCGGAAAAACATAAAATACGTCAGAGGTCTGCAATCCCAGTTTCCATGCCCTCGAAAAAGTGCAGGTGGCGTCTGCAGCTTCTTTTATTGTTGATTCAGGTATTTTCCTCCCTTCCGACTTAATGACAAAAAACGGGCTTCCTGCCATATCAGTATGAAATACCAAATCATTGTTGTCGGTATGCTTCTTAATGACAACTTCATTGGATGTAGCGTCTCTCCCGCCAATAGCCAAAAAACCATCAGAGCTGATAAACCACCTGAACTTTTCATACCACTCTTTCTTTCTTTGGGTGGAAACAGCTTTTTTTTGCTCTTCTAAGTCAAATTTCTCTTTCTTAGATTCCAATTCCTTCAGCTTTAAGATGTTATGCTGCAGCGCCTCTTCCGCTCCCCTAATCTTTTTCTTTAGTTTCTTGGCTTCTTCGAAATATTGAGCAGCATTTTCTTCAACTGTTTTTGTCAAATCGAGAGTTAATCTTGGCATGATGGATATGGTTTGAATATGTTTTATAAACTTTTTTAATAATTGGCATACTGCTAAAACCAATATATTTATAAAAAACAAATGAAAGGAAATGCAAAACAGGTAGAAGGCTGAAAACAAAAATGGCAAACATACTGCTGGCAACGCTGGTTGCCCTCATTCTTGCTTATATGCTCTCAGAAATATTCAGCCGATTCAGGCTTCCAAGGGTAATTGGGCAGATTTCAGCAGGCATCATTCTTGGATTCCCTATACTGAAGGAAGCTCTCTTTTCAAGTGATGTAATGTCTGTATTCTCCTTCATTACGAATATAGGCATTATATTGCTGTTCTTTTTTATCGGACTGGAGATAAGCTTAACAAAGTTCAGGAAAAACTTCAAAGAAGCTTCTTTAATAGCGTTTTTTAACACAATAGTGCCGCTTATATCCGGCTTTTTAGCTGGAAAATTTTTGTTTGGGTTTGACAGCATTGCTTCATTGGTACTGGGCATATCAGTTTCTGTAAGCTCGCAGGCAATATCATTGGATATACTTGAAGAGCTAAAGCTGCTGAAAAGCAAGATTGGAAATTTAATTGTCACATCAGGAACAGTAGATGATGTTTTTGAGCTGCTGCTGGTCAGCTTTATATTGGTGCTGTTCCATTCTGCCCTTGGGCAGCTCAGCTTCCAAAAGCTGCTCTTGGACATCTTATTCTTTATATCAATAGTGATAGTAATCAGATTCATAATAATACCGTTTGGTTTAAAGCTCTTTGAAGGCGGGGAATCGCGCTCCACTCTTTTTATGAGGGCTTTAATAATAGTGCTGTTAATGTCTTACCTTTCTGATCTCTTTGGGATTGGCTCGCTCATAGGAGCCCTGATTGCAGGCATTCTTGTAAGGCAGACGCTCATTACAGGAGACCACAGAAAGCCGTGGAGAATGAATGAAATTTCACATTCAATACATATAGTATCATTTGGGTTTCTGATACCATTGTTTTTTGTTAATGTTGGCTTAAACACGAACATTAATGCCATCCCCTCCAACCTTTATTTAGTGCTTGTTTTTATTGCAATTGACATATTAGGGACTTTAGCCGGCACTATTATCGGTGTTTTGCTCAGCAAAGGCACTTTCAGGGAAGGATTGATTGTAGGGTGGGGTGTAATCCCAAAAGGCGACACAGAGATTGTAATTGCAACTTTAGCGCTCAATGGCGGCCTGATAAATGATGGTATCTTCACCGCAATAATCACTGTTGCTCTGTTCAGCACATTCGTGGCCCCGATTGTATTCAGGCTGCTGGTTAAAAAGCAGTCTAAAACTGCCACTGCAAAAGCAAGATTTCATAAAAATATAAGTAAGTGATTAATCATGCCAGAACCGCAGCCGCAACAGCAGATAACAGAAGAGCAGGTTAAAGCCCTACAGGAAAAAATAAAAAATATGTCGCCTGAGGAGCTTAAGGAGTTCCAGAAGAAGCAGTGCATTTTCTGCCAAATAATTTCGGGGAAGGTGCAATCTAAAAAAATATATGAGGACGACACCGCACTAGTAATACTGGATGTTAATCCTGCCAATCCAGGGCATATGCTTATTATGCCTAAAGAGCATTATTCCATAATGCCGCAGATCCCGGATAGCCAGTTATCTCACATTTTCTCGGTTGCAAAGGCTTTGTCAAATGCAGCATTAAGGGCTTTGGAGTCCCAGGGCACTAATATTATAGCCGCGAATGGCGTTGCTGCAGGCCAGAAAGCGCAGCATTTCATGGTTCATTTAATACCTAGGATGGAAAATGACGGCATAAAATTTGAGCTTCCGCAGAAAACCCTGGCAGAAGATGAGCTGCAAAAAATGAGCAGCATACTCTCAAAAGCCCTGGGGGCAAAATTCGAGGAAAAGAAGAAAGCTAGGGCTGTTCCCGTATTGCCGCAAAAAAAAGAATTTGGAGAAAAGCCCAAAGAAAAACTTGCAGAAAAGCTTCCATTAGAAAATAAAAAGTTTGTTGCTGCTGAATTCAAAGAAAAGAAAAAGCCGGCAAAGGAAAATCAAGTTTCAGGCAAAAAGGCGCAAAAAGAGGAAAGCCCCCCTATAAACCTGGATGATATAGCGAATTTATTGGGAAAGAATAATGAATGACTGCTCTAAACACAATGCTTAAGTTTTGTATAATAAATAGGCGAGGCGCGAGCGTAATGCTGGGAAGCGAGCGCCTCGCAGTAAAATTGCGGAGCAAAATAAAGATTAGATAAAAAAATCAAAAATTAAGGTAAATAAGTAATTTAATTTCAAATAAAATGGCAAAAACAAGAGAAAGCTGCGTCCTGTGCCAGATTGTGGCAAACAACATTCCCTCATACAAAATCTATGAAGATGAAATAGCAATTGCCGCGTTGGACTTTAACGGCGCAAACCCGGGCCATTGCTTCATAATTCCAAAAAACCATCATCCCATAATAGAACAGGTGCCAGATGGCGAGCTGGGCCATCTGTTTTCCATAGCCAACAAGATTTCCAGCGCAATCTTTGAAAGCTTAAAGGCGCAGGGCACAAATGTTTTTGTCGCAAACGGCATTCCCGCAGGCCAGACAGTAGCTCATTTTATGATTAATGTTATACCAAGAAGAGAGAATGACGGCATTAATTTGCAGTGGAGCCCTAAGCAGCTGAGCGAGGAAGAGATGTCTACAGTTGAGCTGAAGCTGAGGGAAAACATGCAGGGAATGGCAATTGAAAGCCAGGGAAAAAGGGAGATGCCGAAAGCCCATTCTGAGAGGCCAAAGCCATTTATTTCAGACGAAGGTGAAGAAGATTATTTTATGAGCCAGCTTAGGAAGATACCTTAGGGAAATTAAAGAAAAACAAAACTTGGAAAAAAATTTAACGCGAATAAAAATTTTAAAAATAAAAAAATAAAAATCCCAATCGCCCCAAGGGGCGGGGTATTTTTAATGTTGTAAATTCCCCGTAATGTTTGGCTTAATTGGTTTTATAAACCCATTCGCCGCAAGCAGCGGGGAATTTCCAACAATTAAATAAAAACAAAAATCAGGTCCCCATACATCAATGTTATTAAATAAGCGATAAAAAAGCTCGGCACAAAGGGTATCCCTTCCTTGATAAGCACTTTTTTGATTTTTCCCTTTTTGTAGAATTCCACCAGTTTCCTTATATTTTTCTTCTCAATGCCCAAATCTTTCGGCCCAGTTATATACTTGCCGCCTATCTTTATGTCTTTTGCTATCCAGTCGCCTTCTGTAAGCTGCATCGGCTTGACATACTTCAGCATGCACGAGTTTTCAACAGACTTTACCGCAACCCAAAGGTACAAAGTCAGGATAGAGGCAATTGCAATATAAAAAAGCGCTATCTTCACAAAAATATTTTGGACGAGCATGATAATCAATATAAGAATGAAAAAAACCGCCAGCACATTGCTGCGGGCGTTTATGGCCTCTTTTTTCTCCATAATTTTTCCAAATTCCTTCAAAAATTTCTTCCTGTTTCGGATCATAGAGTAGAAGCTCCAAAAAAGCCCGTACAAAGCTCCAGCCAAAAGCGCATTGGCCAAAAATCCAAAAAGAAAAAAGTTTTTTGAAATTACATCTATTCCAATAATCGCCCCAAGCCCCATAAGTATCTTGCTGTCCCCGCCGCCCCACTGCCCGGTATAAAACATAACCCATGCCAGCGCAAAAAAAGCCCCAAATCCCAGTATGCTTGCCAGAATAAAGTTTATCTTCCAGTAGATTACGGAAAAAATTGCATTCAGCCCAAAGCCAATTCCAATAAGCCCCAAATTAACCCAATCAGGGACTTCCCTTGTCCTGAAGTCTGTATAAGAGCCTATTGCAAGCACTAGAAATGCCGCAGAATAAGATATTATTGCCGGTAAAGTGAGCTCAAAAGCCATCTTTCGGCCTGAAACAAAGAAGTTTATAAATTATTTGGTAGCTGAAATATTATCTTTAATCTTTAGCACGCTTTGAGAGCTTACCTTAGCCCCTTCCAGCTTCTCAGCAAACCTGCAAGCATTGCACTTGTCCTTAGCAGCCGCTTCTCCGCAGTTTTTGCAGAAGCCTGCTTCCAAGCCCTTAAATCTTGCCCTTAAGTCAGGCAGCATCTGCAAAAAAGAATTGATAACGGCATATTTTGTCCCCGGAAACTTCGCCTCAAAGTCGTTAAGCATATCCCTTACCTGCGCCCTGTAGCTCTTAACAACATTTGGGCATTCGTTGAAAACATCTAGGATTCCATTCAGGAAAGCATAAGTTGCGGATTCTTTTTCTGTGCATAGGTATAACGGCTTTATTCTCTGGACAAAGTTTTTATTTTTGCCGTTTTCTCCCAATCCAACTTTTGGCCCCAGCCTCGCGCTTGCCTGAATATTGTTTTTGAACTGGTTCATCAAAATGCTTTGGCACTCATCATCCAGATTATGCCCTGTAGCTATTTTTGTAAACCCAAGCTCTCTTGATTTTTTATTCAATAAGTACCTTCTAAAAATGCCGCAAATAGTGCATGGCTTTACATCAAGAATTTTAAGCATATTGTCAAGTGGCATTCCAAACTCTTCTTCATAAGAGTATATATGCAGCTTAATTCCGAGCTTATCGCAAAACTTTTGCGCTGTAATTAAGGATTTATCCCTATACTCATGTATGCCCTCATTTATTGCTATAGCAGCCAGCTTTATTTTTGGGTTTTGCCCAGACAGCTTGTTTAAGATGTAAAGAAGGGATAAAGAGTCCTTGCCCCCGGATATTGCAACTCCAAGATTTTCCTCTTTGTCCAGCAGCTCAAACTGCCTTATAGCCTTGAATACTTTAGACTCAAAATACTCTATAAAATGCGCCTTGCACAGCTTTTCTCCGGCCTCAAGGCTTATTATTGGCTTTTCACTGCAGCAGTTCATTTTCTGTATAATCTTTTATTTAGTTTTTTCTTTTTATTGTTTATTATTTGTCTTATTATTTGTTTTTTTTTGATTATCCATGATTAGGGTTATACTCCATTTAAGGCTTTTATTGGAATTTTCTTATTGGGTTAATTATTGGAAAGTTTTCATTGGGCTTAACCGCCTGAAATGACAGAAAACAGATTTATCCTATCATCCTCCCCTATCTGCTCATCTTCAGTGATAATACTATCTCCCCTGCTCACTATAACCGTAACTGGATTAATCCCCATCTTGGCAAGCAAATCCTTGACAAGCATATTTTTGCCTAATTCGACTGTTTTCTCCTTGTTCTCCCTGTCATAAAAAACTATTACCCCCATGATATACCGGTATTGAATCGGATAAGAAAGAAGGGTGTTTTTTAAAGATTTGTATCCTCTAGATGCCGCAGAATGCATAATGGAAAAAAGAGTTAATTGATTTGGTTATTGGGGAGATTAGGGGAAAGAGGTAAGCTGAAAAAGTTTTAAAAAAATAATTTATTAAATTATCTTGCACTATTCAGAGATCTTCGGTAAGTGGCTTCTAAGCCGGGATATTGATCTAGAATAAACCTGACCGGCATAGTAAGCATAGTCACCATAGGCTGCTGCGTATGCCTGTCAGATGAAGTGTACCACTGCCCAAGCCTTTCAAAAGGGCTGTGCTGCGGCTTTGGCTGTAAAATGGTGCTTCTTCCCCTGCTTCGCTGCTCTTCTGCCCATTCGCCATACCTTATCTTCCAAAGTATTAATGGCGGAACATTAAACCTACCGTCATAAATAAGATGCACTATCCTGCTCATATCCGGACTTGCATAAACAGTAGCTACTGTCTGATATTTTTCCCCGAATTCCCTAAAGTCCGTCGCAAAGCCATTAAACCTGTATCCTCTCTCGTTCACAAAGAACTTGTCAAGGCTGTCTAAAACAACTCTGTGCGGCAAATCATCAAAAAGCAGTTTTCCCACGCCAACAAAAGCCAGGTTTCTTTTTATTTCAACGTCAGCATGCCGCGAGAATATTTCAGGATGGTCATTTAAAAAATTGGAAACCGCAAATATATTTCTTTGCGATTCGAGCTTATAATAAATTGGAAGATATCTTCTGGCTACAGCTTCCATAACCAAGCGCTCTTTTCCGGTAAAATCAAAGGGGGAAAAGATATCATAATCAATTGGCAAGCCTAAATCTGCTTTTTGCTGCTGAGTAATGCCCCTTATATGGTATACTAAAGCAAAAACATGGTAGCCTGCAACATTCAACGAGCTGGAGCTTTCGCCGTGCCTTCTTTCCCTGCCAAAATTATCCCTAAACAAAGGGCTCGTCTCATTAAAGTTTATCCCAGCTATATCAACACCGCCCGCAGTAATTTCAAAATTCAAAAGCCTAACATCCCTTGCAGACTCTTTGCGCTCATCCCCCCTTCTTACAACTTTAGCGCGCCAAACTCCTGCCCTCGTTAGGCTAGGCTGATAGCTTGAATCCCTTATCGCATGCCCGTAAAGGAATTTGCCCATTCCTTCGTGCCATTTCCTCAGCGGCTTCGTCAACAGTTTTGCCAGAAAGCTTAACTGCCCACTGCCCCAATATTGGCAAAGTATGGGCATCATTTTCTTCACCTATATACCTCAATGCTTCTGCAAGCTGCCTTTGCTTGTCTGTTAATGTCCATCTGTTAAAATAAGCGAATGCCGCTTCTGCAGTATCCCAAAGTATCGCATCCCTTATTCTTTCTTCTATGCCATCGCGTTGCCTGACAACTTGCCTTGGCATTACAATGCCTTCAAACTCGGGATGTATGCCTAAGCGCCTTGTTCTTTCTTCTTGGGCTGCTGCTGTAGTGGCCATGGTGGCAGCCAGAAACATCTACCAGATTATATATTTTTTCATGGAAAAAGCTATCATAAAATCTCTTCCTTCCCCACCCATCCATACCCCTTATTTTCGACTTCCAGAGCCAGCTCTTTCCCACCGCTCTTTGCAATCTTCCCGGCAATCATGATATGCACTTTATCGGGAGTTATGTAATTCAAAATCCTCTGGTAATGAGTTATTAAAACAATCCCAAGCTCAGGACCTTTAAGCTTGTTAATTCCCTCTGCAACTGCCCTCAATGCATCAACATCCAGGCCGGAATCAGTTTCATCCAAAATCCCCATATTTGGCTGCAGCATTGCCATCTGCAAAATTTCCATCCTTTTTTTCTCTCCGCCTGAAAAGCCTTCATTCAGATAGCGCAGTGAAAAGCTCTTGTCAACTTTTAGCAGATTCAGCTTCTCATGCAGCAATTTATGAAAATCTATTACGGGCAATGGCTTTTCTCCCTTAGCTT
>Ga0209211_10012493_pt1 | contig 10673 bp, 9 predicted proteins | sample RifGroA2_FD_183992 | JGI IMG/M metagenome (GOLD analysis project Ga0209211, IMG submission 183992) | Groundwater microbial communities from Rifle, Colorado, USA - Groundwater A2 (SPAdes) (version 2) | ecosystem: Environmental > Aquatic > Deep subsurface > Groundwater | place: Rifle, Colorado...
GATAATTATTATATTGCTCAGGCGAAATGAAAATGAAAAAAAACAACCAGAAAAAAAGAATAAGCAGGCATATCACACTATTGTCAATTATACTTCTCTTCCCTATGACTCTGTTTTTATCTCATATTGTTTCTGCTGAACCACAACTGTTAATTAGCATTGATAATGATAATCATCTTGAAGATTTCCAAGTAATTGCAAACAATGATTATTATGGAGAAAAATATTATCCTTTGCTTGCTGAAGAATATGGTGAGGAGATTTTAGTAGAGCCTAAGAAATTTCATTATAGAGCAAGATTAAACAATGTAGAATTTTCTCAACTAAATAACAGATTTGCATTATCATTAAATCCGAAAACAACAACCATAAAAATATTTGATGATAATCTTGTTGTGAGTAATAATGATAATAATAAGAATGCAATTTTCATCAAACAAATCTCTTTCTGCAACAACAATAATATTTGTGAACCTTGCGAAGGTGTTGATTGTAATCTAATGGAATCTTCTTTGACGTGCAGTGATTGTAAAACAGGGGAGAAAGATTTAGTTTGTGATTTAATATATGATGGAATATGTGATCCGGATTGTGAAGATAAGGATAAAGACTGCAGCAGCTGCAATGAGAATGAAAATAATTGCTATGAATATAACGAAGAAACACAATGCTCTGAAGAATATAATGGAAAAACATGTTTTTTTGGAAAAAGCTGCGCTGAAGGAGATGGTGTAACAATTGGAGATACTTTGTGCTGTCCAAACAGTTATTGTATAACTTCTTTTTTTTCAATGAATGAAAAAAAAGAGATTGAGAAAACAGAAGAAAAACAAAATGAAGAAAAAGAGATACAATTTACAGATCAAACTGCAATAAATAAAAAACAATCATTTATTGTTTATTTTGTGCTTATTGGAGTGTTAATTGCTGCAGTATTATCATTATCCATCTATTTTATCAGAAAGCTGTACAAATCAAAAATGCTAGTGATTGAGATTCAACGATTGAAAAATATAAACAGATATAGTTATGCAGAGATTAAAGTATATCTAGAGAAGCAAGGATATAAAAAAGGAGATATTGATTTAGCAATACAACAACATTATCTGTATGATAAGAATGTTAAGAATCACTAATCGTGCTTTTTAACATTACTTTGAAAAAGGACCGAAAACATGAAATATAGCTTTGAGACAAATAGCTTCAAGACAAAAACAAGAAAAATACTGCAATTTTTGTTAGCTACTGCTTTCCTGCTATTATGTACTGCTTTTGCCATAGCAGATGATTTTAATTTTGCTGTAATTACAGATACAAATATTGGTATAGGAAGTATTGTATTAGCTAAACAAAGTGATGCAGTTGTCAGTTCTATTATTCATTCTCCACAAAAGATTGATTTTGTCATTCACTTAGGCAATATGGTTGCTGGAAGCAGCAGTACAACAGCAGAAGATGCTGAGAAGATGTGGCAGGAATATAATCAAAAAATTGTTTCACAACTTTCTGATAAACAAATAGGAATATTGCTTATCGCTAATCAACAAGACAAAGCAAATGTAGCATCAGAAAATAATTATATCAATATGTTTAAGTCAACAAAACATGATTTTGCATCCTCAGCAGCTGTAAAAGAGAATTACGCATTTGTGTATAAGGATAATTTATTTATTGTCTTACAATATGATAAGAATATTGACAAAAGCTGGCTGAAAGAGCAACTAGAAAAGAATTATCAAACAGTTGATCATGTGTTTGTATTCTCTGTAAATGAATTTGCTGCAATTGCAAAAGAAAAAACAGCTGCTATTAGCTGCAATAACTGCAATGAGCTATTTGCTGCACTTGACAGCTATAGCAATAAATATGGCAATAAAATAACCTTGTTTACATCATCATCTCAAGTATATTTTAAAGGAGATTACAAAGGATATGATGTTGTCTCTGTCGGAGCAATTGATGAACCACACACAATAATTGGTGTCAATGAACGGCAGAAAGCTGTGTATAGTGTTGTTGCTGTCAATGATAAGAATAAAATTATCTATGGTGTTGAAGAACCATTTGACCATTGGTTTTATGAATGCAGAAATCTGCCATTAATACAGCCAAAAGGATATGATAAATTTAATGGGATTATCACTGGATGCCAGCAGATTGAAGGAGAAAGTGAGGATGGAAAAGGAATCAATAAAAAATATGGTTTGACACAGTCACCATGCATTATTCCACCACAATTTGAGGGATATGAAGAATATACCAGAAAAAGAGGATTGAACATAAACAGCTTTAATGAAAAACATCCTGAATATGATGCAATTATATTAGAGGCATCACAGAAATTTAATGTACCTTTTGAATTGATCAAAGCAATCATAATGGAAGAATCTGGAGGAAATCCATTTCCATCAAAAGAATCTCTTGGTGGAAAAATATGCAATAAGAATGGATGCTTATGCAATGAACAAGGATATTGTGGATTGATGGGAACTGGATTAGATTATGTTTGCTTGACTCAAGCAGAATGTAATAAAGAAGCATTTATCAAAGGAAGTGTTAAAGACCAGATTTTTGCAGGAACAGCAATCCTTCAAAGAATAATAAAGAAAAAAAGCTGCAAACTTGATAATAAAAATCTGCTTGAAGATATTAATAACCCGCAATATATTATGCATTTATTTGGATGCTATGGAAAAGGTATTGCTGATAATAAAGAATATTGTGAAAGAGAAAAAAAGCCGTGCGGTTATCCTGTTTTCCTTCGCAGAGCAATGCAAAAAAACGGTAAACCTTTGGAAAAGATTACTCCAATAGATATTGCCACTGTAACAACAACTGCAAATGCTATTGTGCATAGTTACATAAAAGAGATCAAATTAGACCTATGTAAAAAAGGAGTTATCAATGATCAAATAACACATCCTATTAATCAGAATCTTATTGCAGTACAAGGCCAGTCCGCATTAGCTAAGGTAGGAGTAGCAAAAGGAGTTTCAACTGTGTATTATCTAACACCAAACTTTAGAATTCCTATTGATAATTCACTTAATGATTATAAAACAATACGAGAGGCAGCAACTCAGCTAGTAACTGAAATCAATGACTGCAGAAGCCATGGTAATAATGTTGAGAATTGTTTTAGTATAAGCATCAATAATCAAAAATATAAAACACTTGGAATTACAGCTGACAATCTACTATGTAAAGAGAATAAACTTGACAAATTCATCTATGATTCAATCGAGAATATGAAAACATGCTCTAAATTAATTAATAAAAAGTGCTCTATAAATATTCCTTTACAATATCCTGGGGATGCAAAACTTGATGAAAATGAAATTGCATTTGTTTTTTCATCAGCAGATGAAAAAACAACTCTTGTTTCTGTGTTTGTCAATAATATTCTATATACTACTGATAAAATAAGCGGAAGTTTGGCTTTGTTTGAAGACTTAATTGCACAACCTGAGTTTAAAGATGTAAAAAATGCAACAATATTATTGCAGTATGATAAATATCAATTTAAGAGAAGTATATTAGCATTTACTTTTGAAAATAAAAATACTAATCTTGATGAGAATAAAGAAGAGAATAAAGATTATAATTATCAGTTTGCTCTTCGAGACAAAATAATCTCATTTGTTTTTGATCAAGATAATAAATTGAGTTTCTTTAGTGATAAACTGACACAACCATATATTGCTTTTGCTGAAGCACAACAGCAAGAAATTGAAGAGCTACAAAATCTAAAGAAAGGATTTAAGTTATGCTATTTGAGCAGAAATACAATGTATGCAAATAGTATGTTTGATGCTACTGCTGAAGATACTGCTTATTATGAAAAGAATCTACGCTATCCTACAAGACTAAGAAATCTTGTGTACAGATTTGCACTGCTGTTTGATATTTCACAAGCAATTCCACATACAAGTATTGTTGTAAGTGATCTGCAAAAAGCAGAAAAAACTGTGCTTGTGAAGTTTAATAAACCTAGTACTCCTGTCAAATATTATACATTGTTTTTTTCTGCTGATAAAAATAGTTTAGAGCTGCCTACTAATGAATTGATGAAAAAAGATAGTGTTATGAAGATTATTCTTGATCCAAGCACAGCAAAAACAGCAAGCGTTGATGATTATACTTTGCCTGGAAATGAAATCATTGCTGGCAGATTGTATTATAATTTTATAGAGAATATGTATTTCATTGCAATTACTGTTGATGATGAATCCAAACAATATTATTTTGCTGTTGCTGGAATGAGTGTTAATAATAAAGAACCAAATAATGTTGATGCTGATCAAAAACTTGAGATTGTTGAAGGAAGTTCTGCTGATGACTTAGCACCAATGCCTCCTGAAGTTGTTGTAATTGAAGGAAATATTGCTGCAGATGAATATGAAGAACAAGAGGAAGAACAGGAGGAGATTAACAGTAATATTATAATTGCTGCTCCAATGCAAGGAAAGATTACAGCTGCTTTGGATAGTGTTATAGATAATAGCAATCCTAACTATCTGCTTACTGATTTAGATGGATATTTTGCTGTGATATATGAAAATAAAGCTGATGCTTCATTGAAGCTTACTAAAGAAAATTGTAATACTGAAAATAACTGCCAATTAGTCTCTGCTGTGCTGCCTGAAAATAAAGATAGATTTGAGATAGAATTTAATGGATTAAATGATGATACTAAATATATGGTTGTTGTGTATGCTGTTGATACTTCTGGAAATTATTTAGAGATTGCTAAATAAGAATTGATAAAGCAACTAGAATCTGAATATTACAATAAACATGTGTTTTGAATAACATAATAAAAAACTCCCTTCGGTCGTTTTTTATCAGTAAAATGAGCGAAGCGTGATTTCTTATATTCTTATCTTATAGATTAGTAATTGAAGGCATATTAGGGATATTGTTTGGCATAGATTGTAATTCTTTTTCGAGCTTTTTCATCTCATCCTCAGGATTAATATCTGTGAAAACAAAATTGCTGATAAATTCCAGACGATCAAACATCATGTTCTTTGAGGTTTTGCCTACCACTTTAATCATCTCACCCAGCAGATCATTCTTTACTTTTGCAAATGATTCAGGAGATTCTTTGAATAAAAGAATCTCCTCTTCCTCTTTTTTGAGAAGCTTTTTTACCTGATTTTTAAAAAAAACAACCCTGATATTATCTGTACCATCATCAAGGAAAAGATTAACAACATAGGAATACCCGTGCTGTACTGTACCATGTTCATTACAGACAAAACCAGATTCTTTTGCTGAAACTTTTTTGCCACAATTAGGACATATCTCAAAAAACTTTATATCAAACACCTGTACAATAGTACCAACCAACTCAATATTTGTTTCATTTTCTTTTAGATCATGTATCCTTTTCCTTGTAAAATCATACTTCTTTTGCTGCTGCTGCGAAAGCTGAGCAACTGCCACATTTGGTGGATTGATAAAAAGCTTGCTTTTTTCATTGAGATGCAGTTCTTTAAAGCCATTGTTCTCTTTAATATAACCTGAAAGCAATTTGATTACATCATTTTCCTTAAGAACATCAAAGTCTTTTGTAAGAGCATGCCAAAGAACTACTCTTATCTGACCTGTTTCATCTGCTGCAAGAAAACTTGCAACTTTGCCTTGTATCTCTCCTCTTTGGAATTCCCTTAAAGTATATTTCTTTGCTACACGAGCATTTAATTCAATGTTACGCATACCTGCAACAAGATCTTTTATCTTGATTGCGCCAGATGCTTGAACTAGACGTATACCTAAGTCATTTGCAACAATATGTGCAGCACCTTCTTCAGAAATTAAACCAGCCAATTGTGTCATCTTTTGCTTGATTTTTTCACGAATCTCATCTTCTGAAAGCTGTGATTTTTCCTTAATCTTTTCAATAATTGTATGTAAAGGCATCGATGTCATAGTAAAGCACTTTTTCAAATTTATTTCAATTGTATAAAAGTAGAATTCTTGGAATGTTTATATAGTTTATTAATTTTGAGCAAGAGCCATAATTTGGTAAGACAAATTAATTTTGAGCAAGAGCCATAATTTGGTAAGACAAATTAATTTACGGCTTCTTCAACTTCTGCTTTTATATGATGTACTATTTGTTTTAGGTGCTGGCAAAGCTGCAATGCCTGCTCAGTATCATCCTGCTTATTAGCTTCAATTTCCTGGATTAATGCATTAGACTGCTTGAGCTTTGCCATGAGATCGTCTTTGTTAAGAGATTTCTTATCATAGATTGCAGCAATCTCGTCATATTGCTTTGAAATTGCTGCGAGCATTGCATTTGCTTCATCAAGAACATCATCAATATCTGATGCTAATAACTTTCTTACTTTCTTTTCCTCTTGCTCTGCTTTTTTATAGTCTTCTTTTTTTATCTGTTTTTTTATTATATCATCTTCTTTTTCATACTGAGAATTGTTTTTTGCAAGATTCTCATCTTTCTCCTGCTTTTCTAATTTTTTTAAACGTTCTTCTTCCTCTTTGAGCTTCTCTTTTTTACTGAATATGCTGAAAATGCCCATATTGAAGATACCCTTATATTTCTATCTAATTAAATAATATCTATTCTTGACAAATAAGTATGATATTAATCCATAGAGTATAATTATCATCAATTGAGTTATCAAGAAAAGGTTTGCTATCTGATCAATTGAAAGCAGAGCTGAAAATGACTGCAAGTAATAGTGCTTTATATTGAATATAACTTCATTCTTTAATATAAAATAACTTATTAATGAAAGGATAGTATTTATTCCTAGAACAATAAAAAGATAATTTGCAAAATAAGCTAGTTTATTTTTTTGCAATATCAAATAAATGGAAATTAATAATAATGCTGTTAAAACATAAATAATCGCTGAAGCTGTGAATCCTTTATAAAAGATAATTCCAGCAAAAATGAAAAAAGGGGATCTTAATAGATGAAGAAAGATTATAACTGCTATGAAAAGCAAAAATATCAATAATTTTGTTTCTTTGGGAATCTTTTTATCTGAATTGAATAATTTCATCATATAATCATATATTTATCCTGCTCTTTTTTAATCTTTTGCTCTTCTATCAACTTTTCAAGGAAAAATGTTATCTGACTTTGCGGAACACCTAAAGCAAGTTCTAACTCATCAATTGTCTTTGGAGCATTTCTTAACTCTATCTTTATGAAATTCCTTAGAAGAATTGTGAGATTTTTCTTAAACAATTCATTCTCAACCTTGTATTTCTTATAAAGCATGTCTAAGGTATGCAGTTTTGTGAGAATCTCATTAAAGAAACTTGTTACATCACGAGCCTGGAAAGCAAGCTCTTCTGGCTCAACAACTTCAACAGAAGCAGGCATATAATCATAACAAAACCAGATTAATTTGTCTAGTTTTTCAACTTTTAATTCTAGCTCGACAAAAGTTGAATACAGCTCATCTTTAAGTATAGGCTCCTCATATTTTTCTGAAACTACTGTAATCTCTTTTTCAGTCTTTAACCTATCAATATAACCATGCAATGTTTCCATCAAATGTTCTTTAGGATTGCCTAACATCTCAATGATTGCACGTACAATAATGGTTTGTTTTGCCATAGCCGTAAGAAAAATGCTTTGTTTAAAAAGGTAATTGTTTTTTGTAATAACTGAAAAAAACAACTGCAATGATTATTACAAATAAAATAAGAATATAAGGTATTACTGCTGAGATCTTCTTTGTTTTTGATTGATAGATGATTGTATTGTTTTGTATTTGTAAATCTATGTCTTTTTTATCTATTGAACTATCTGTTGGTTTTATATAATTTTCAGCAGGATTAGATGGATTATTATCAATAATAACAGACAACTTCTGCTTTTTTTCAGGCTCTGTTATCTTTTTAGTTGAAATGTTTTTTGCAGAAAGTTTTTCTTTGGGATTATTCTGCGGAAGAAATTGTTGAACATTGTCTTTATCTTTATCAGTTAGTTTTTTTATAGCTGGTTCATTTTTTGTTTTGCTTTTTTCTGTTATTGGATTGCTGGCTACTTCATCTTTAGTGATTTTTGCGCGTAATGCTTCTGTATCTATGATTATAGGAAGCAACACAGTGATTCCGCAGCCAGATATAACAAATGTAAAACTGCTTTGAGATTGAGCTGCTTTGTTTTTCTTAATATCATCCCATGTGATAGAAATATTCAATTGGTGGGAAACTACTATATTCTTACCACGAATATGAATTGTCTGTTTTTTCTTGATTACCTTATTGTTAATATCAGCAATATAATAATAAAACGCATATTTGGTTGTATTGAATTTTGTAATGGTTGTATTTACTGCGAATGTACAATTATCAGAGATGTCATTGAATTTACAATGCTGCTGTTCTTTATTATTTATCTCTATAGTACATAAAACAGTATTGGTAATATTTTCATCAGTTTCATCAATAGCTGCAATTACAAGGCTTGAAGAGAATATTATGCTTGAAATCATAACTAAAATAAATATAAACATTGATATAATCATTGACAGCATTATCGGCTTTTCCATAAAATTATTATGCCATTTTTCTTAAAAAGTGTTTCCTAGAAAAATAGAGAAGATTTTCGGAGCTATTGGAGAGATATCCGGAAATAATGAAAAAAAGAAGGATTTATTCCAATTCTTTGTATTTTCCTTTGTATTTATCGAAATATATTGGGTGGGTTTCTATAAACTGGCGAAAACCTGGCGGCAGCTGCTCATCTTTTTCAAGATCTTTGCAAACAATTTTTGTACCATCTAGATATTTTCCTTCATTAATCCACTTTATGGTACTGTTGTATAAAGAATTGTCAGTATTCAACTCAGGTTTTACAAACCAGCCGCCTGTTTCAATATTGCGCTTAAAGATTGCAAAATCTGAATAGATATACTCTCCACTATCTGGCGGAGGATTTGAGAAATAGATGAAACCATCTTTTATGTATTGTATTTTTTTACTAACAATATCGCATTGTTTTAAAGAAGAAGGTAATTTTGTAGTTTGTGTAGAAATGTAATTATAACCAACTACAGATACTACAATAATTGCAATAAGCAATACTAACACAAAGATTTTTTTCATGATTATGCACCTTAGAATTGATTGGAGTATTGATTATTTTATAAAGATTATGGAACTATTTGCGAATTGTACTAAGAAGATTATGAGGTATCATAAAAGATCATTCCTCCAAACCAAGACATTTCACTATCTCATGCTTGCATTTATTACACTGAGAAACAAAATATTCCACATCACCTGAAAAACGAGAGCCTTTGTTTTCAAGTATCCCATCACATTTCGGGCATTTCTTTTTTATTTCAAGATCCATATGAAATGGGAATAATCGTGTATTAATAAATATTTTGCATTATCTTAATATACATACAAAGATATTTAAATATAAAAAACTATTTATGAGATATATTTAAAAATTGAGCATTTATTTAGAACATTTATCAAAAAAGAGGTCATTATGAGCACACTAATCATCATATTACTTTGTCTGTTTTTGGCATATATATTCTCTAATCTATGCAGACATCTAAATATACCTAGAGTAATCGGACAGATTGCAGTAGGTTTACTGCTTGGAATACCTGTTATAAAAACAATGATGTTTGATAATACTTCACTTTCAATGATTGAAAGTTTAGCACAAATTGGGGTAATATTATTGTTCTTTTTCATTGGATTGGAGATTGATATGGGTATCTTTAAAAGAGATTTTAAGGAAGCAAGCTATATCTCCTTGTTTAATACAACACTTCCATTACTGCTTGGTTTTGTTGTGTGTAACTTTCTGCTCGGTTTTTCTGTAACTGCAAGCTTAGTTATAGCGATATCATTATCTGTCAGCGCACAAAGTGTCAGTATTGATTTTCTTGAAGAATTACGACTATTGAAAACAAGAATAGGAAATCTTATAATTACAGGCGGAGCTGTTGATGATATCTTTGAGCTTTTGTTAATCAGTATTGTTTTTTTGTTTATTGAAGGAACAACTTCACAATATGGGTTTCTCAAGCTGATAGTTGAATTATTTATATTTACAATAATAATCCTTATCTTTAAGATATATGTTATTCCAATGATTCTTCATTCTGCAGAAAGCGAGAAATCAACTGCTACATTGTTTATGGGAGCTTTGATAATTGTATTATTAATGGCAGCATTAGCTGAATTTCTTCATGTCGGTGCATTGGTTGGAGCATTGTTTGCTGGACTGACTGTCAGAAGAATCCTATTAGATGGCAAAGATAAAAAACCATGGGAAGAACATTTGATTTCTAATACTATCCATATTATCGCATTTGGATTTCTCGTACCTATGTTTTTTATCTGGATTGGATTAACAACAGATGTTCCATCAATTATTGATAATATCTGGTTAGCAATAATATTCTTTGCAATTGCCTGTGTTGGAACAATAGGCGGCACAATACTTGGAGTAATGCGCGCAAAAGGAAGCTTTAATGAAGGATTATTAATTGGAATTGGACTAAACCCAAAAGGAGATGTTGAATTAGTACTTGCTGCGTTTGCATTGCAAGCTGGAATCATCTCAAAAGGTGTGTTTTCAGCATTGGTATTAATGGCAATTGCTACTACGCTGATTTCACCTGTTTTATTCCGCTATATAATTATGAAAGAGCATA
>Ga0209211_10012494_pt1 | contig 10673 bp, 11 predicted proteins | sample RifGroA2_FD_183992 | JGI IMG/M metagenome (GOLD analysis project Ga0209211, IMG submission 183992) | Groundwater microbial communities from Rifle, Colorado, USA - Groundwater A2 (SPAdes) (version 2) | ecosystem: Environmental > Aquatic > Deep subsurface > Groundwater | place: Rifle, Colorado...
CGGCGGTGGCCGTAGCAGCTACTAAGCAGCTCACGGCAAGTACACGTACTTCGCAAAAAGGGACCTTCGGGTCCCTTTTGCATTACAGAGGTTTAGTTCAAACTTCGTCTTGCCGTCGCTTGCGTGGACGCCCCGCCAACACTTTGTCAAACAAACCGTTGGGCAAAGCACGCAAGGCCTTGGCCACCCAACCCATTTGCCACGGAATCACACGGTAAGTGGCGCCGTGTGCAATGGCATCAAACGCACGGTCGGCAAATTCTTGGGGCTGCATCAAGAACGGCATGCTGTAGCGGTTCTGACGTGTCAGGGGCGTGTCGATGTAGCCCGGGCACAGCGTGACAACCTTGACACCACTGCTGCGCAGTTCACCGCGTAGAGATTCGCAGTAGTTGATTACGGCCGCCTTGCTCGCACAGTAGGCGCCATGGCCGGGCAGCCCACGAATACCAGCCACACTGCCAATGCCCACCAGCGCCCCACTGCCGCGCTGCTCCATGGGGCGCACAAATGGGTGAAACGTTGCTGCCAGCCCCACGTTGTTCGTATTAAAAGTGCGCACCATGACATCCAAGTCGCTACGCACCCCGGTGTCCATGCCTACGCTGATGCCCGCATTGGCAATCACCACGTCGGGCACGCCCAACTCCGCCAAACACGCTTGCCCGGCAGCCACAATGGGCTCGATATCGGACACATCGGCTCGGTAAACGCGGTAGCGTGCCGCATCCAGCGCCTGGCTCTGAGCCCAGGCCCGGATCTCCTCGGTGCGACGAGCAACCAAGGCCAAGGTGTAGCCCGCTTGGTAATAGCGCCAAGCCAAGGCTTGGCCAATGCCGCTGGAGGCACCGGTAATGAAAATCAAAGCTGCCATCGAGTGCTCCAGAGCGTGGATACGGGGTTTTAGCGAGACTCCGGTACCAAGGTGCCACGCACACGTCCGCGCAGCTGCATCACTTGGTCCACATTGTCGAATTCCATGGCATCGGCCGTGAACCGGTCTTTGCCACGCGTCAGCTCTACAGGCTGGTGGGACTTCACCATTTCGGTGTCCATGAACGCATGCAAAAACTCTCCGCGGTATTCCATACGTGGTGTGGCCTTGCCAATCGCAGCTTTGTTCGCTTCGCGCACCACGACGGCCTTGCCCATGAGCTGAACTTCGGATCCGCTGTCATTGGTCAGTCCGCGCAAGGCACTCGCCGTGGTCAAGCGGCCTTGGGCATCAAAAGAACGGATGCGGATACTGTCGATTTCGATCCATTTTGTGTCCGGGTAGTGGCGCGCCACATCGCCCCGCACCTCGGAACGCATACGCCCGGTCGCATCGTAGGTCTTGATGGAAAAGCCATGCATGAAATAGTCGGGTTCGTGCCCCCGCACGCGCTCGGCCTGGGCTACTTCGGGCACCGGGGTGCTCCGCACCAGCCAGTACGTCCCCAGAGCCAGCGTCCCCATCACCATCAGGGGCAGGTAGAGCAGGAAACGCTCCCAAGCTTCGTACAAAAAGTTTTTCACTGGGTATAAGTTCCGAGCAGGTCGGCATAACGCCCACTGGCCACCAGCAACAGGTCGCACAGTTCGCGCACCGCACCGTGACCGCCGGACACACGGGTCACATAGTGGGCGGCCCCCAGCACCTCCACGTGGGCATTGGCCGGGGCACATGCCAGTGCAGCGCGCCGCATCACAGGCAGGTCGGGCCAGTCGTCACCCATGGCGGCCGCCTGCGACCAATCCAGCCCCAGTGTCTGCAGGGTTTGCTCTGCGGCCGGACGTTTGTCTTCGGTGCCAAAGTGCGCATGCACCACACCCAAGGCCTGCAGCCGCACCCGCAGGGGCTGCGAATCACGACCGGTAATGATGACGGGGGTGATGCCCGCTTTTTGCAGCAACTTCAGGCCATGGCCGTCCAGCGTGTTGAAGCGCTTGAGGGTTTCGCCGGACTCGGAGAACAGGAGGCCTCCGTCAGTCAAAACGCCATCCACATCGAAAAACACCACCTGAATACCCTGCGCGCGCAGCAACAGATCGGGCGCGAACTGGATGTGCGGAAGCGCTGCCATCAGATGACTTTCGCGCGCATGAGGTCGTTGCTGTTCAGGGCGCCGCAGAGCACGCCCTGCGCATCCAATACCAGCACACTGGTGATGCGCTTGGCCTCCATCAGATCGGCCGCATCCACGGCCAATGCATCGGCGTTAATCGTGAAGGGATGCGGGCGCATCACATCCTGGGCGGTCTTGGCACGCAAATCGGCGCCTTGTTCTACTAGGCGGCGCAAGTCACCGTCGGTAAAAATGCCCTGCACCGATCCGTTGGCGTCCACCACGGCCGTAGCGCCTAAGCCTTTGGCGCTCATTTCCCGCATCAGCTCGCTAAACGTGGCCGTGGGCAGCACCTGGGGCACAGCATCACCCGCACGCATCACGTCGCTCACATGGGTCAGCAGTTTGCGCCCCAGTGCTCCGCCAGGGTGGGAGCGGGCAAAGTCTTCCGCGCGGAAGCCCCGTGCATCCAGCAAAGCCACTGCCAAGGCATCGCCCATGGCCAGCTGGGCCGTGGTGCTCGCAGTCGGGGCCAGATTCAGCGGGCAGGCTTCTTTGGACACGCCGGTGTCAATCCACAGATCTGCGTAACGTGCCATCGTGGACTCGGCGTTGCTGGTCATCGCCACCAGCGGCGCACCGAGCCGCTTGAGTACTGGCAGGATGGCCGCCATCTCTTGTGACTCGCCACTGTTGGAAATCATCAGCACCAGATCGGTAGCCGTGACCATGCCCAGATCCCCATGGCTGGCTTCGGCCGGATGCACAAACAGCGCAGGCGTACCAGTCGATGCGAGCGTGGCGGCAATCTTGCGACCCACGTGGCCACTCTTGCCCATGCCCATCACCACCACGCGACCTTCGATGGCAAGAATGCGCTCTACGGTATGGGCAAAGCCTTCACCGACACGCTCCTTGAGCCCCAAAACGGCCGCGGCTTCGATGTCAAACGTTTCTCTGGCCAGAGCCAAAGCCCGGTGGGCGCGTGAAGACCCGCCGCTTGCTGCATGTACTGTCATGCGTGCATTTTATAGACGCGCATGTCTCTTGCTAGTATGGCGCCATGACTGGATTGGAAATCACCCTGCTTTACCTGCTGGCGGCTGTGCTGGGGGTGGTGGTGTGCCGCTCGCTCAAGCTGCCCCCCATGCTGGGATACCTGGCCGTGGGCGTAGTGATTGGACCGAATGCACTGGCGTTGTCACAAAACTCCGAGGGCGTGCGCCACCTTGGTGAGTTTGGTGTGGTGTTCCTGATGTTTGTGATTGGCCTGGAGTTCAACCTGCCACGGTTGCGCGCCATGCGCAAACACGTGTTCGGGCTGGGTCTGTTGCAGGTGGCAGTCACCATTTGCCTCGCCACCGCAGCTACCTTGGGCATGGCGGCCTTGTTCCCCCGCATTTGGAATATGGAATGGCAGGCAGCCCTGGCCCTGTCCTGCGCACTGGCCATGAGCAGCACGGCCATCGTGGTGAAGCTGATGGTGGAGCGGCTGGAGCTGGACTCCGAACACGGCAAACGCGTGATGGGTGTGCTGCTGTTCCAGGATTTGGCGGTGGTGCCTTTGCTGGTGCTTATTCCCGCATTGGGCGCCTCGGGTGAGCAACTGTTTGAAGCACTGGCACTGGCCGCCTTCAAGGCAGTGGTGTTAGTGACCGTGTTGCTGGTAGGTGGGCAACATCTGATGCGGCGCTGGCTGACGCTGGTGGCGCGGCGCAAAAGCGACGAACTGTTTGTGCTGAATCTGCTGTTCATCACGCTGGGCCTGGCTTGGCTAACCGAGCTGGCGGGTTTGAGTCTTGCCTTGGGCGCCTTCATTGCCGGCATGCTGATCTCCGAGACCGAATACAAGCACCAGGTGGAAACCGACATTCGCCCTTTTCACGACGTTCTGCTGGGCCTGTTTTTCATCTCCATCGGCATGCTCCTCGACTGGCGCTTGGTACTGGAGCGCTGGCCGCTGGTCTTGCTGCTGGTGGCGCTGCCCATCATGTTCAAGGCCGCGCTGGTCACCGGTTTGGCCAAAGTGCTGGGGGCGTCATCGGGCGTGGGCCTGCGTACTGGCCTGTACCTGGCCCAGGCAGGCGAGTTCGGTTTTGTGCTGCTGACACTGGCACAAAAAAACTCTCTGGTGCCACCTGCGTTGCTGAACCCGATTCTGGCCAGCATGGTGCTGTCCATGCTGGCCACGCCGTTCCTCGTGATGTACAGCAACCGTATCGTGATGAAGCTGGTCAGTAGCGAGTGGCTGCTGCAATCGCTGCAGATGACCACCATTGCCCGCAAATCTATCAGTGCAAACCAGCACGTCATTATTTGTGGCTTTGGCCGTTGTGGGCAAAACCTGGCCCGCATGCTGGAGAACGAAGGCATCCCCTACATGGCGCTGGACTTGGACCCGGACCGGGTGCGCCAAGCCGCGGCAGCCGGGCATTCGGTGGTGTTTGGCGATGCAGCACGCCTGCAAGCCCTGATGGCAGCCGGACTGGCCCGAGCAAGCGCTGTGGTGATTACCTATCTGGGAGAAGGCGCGGCACTGAAGGTACTGGGTAACACCCACGCCCACGCGCCCCAGGTGCCTGTGATCGTGCGCACCCAGGACGACCATGCCTTGGACAAGCTACGCGCCGCTGGTGCCACGGAGGTGGTACCTGAGGCTATTGAAGGCTCGCTGATGCTGGCGAGCCATGCACTGGCCCTGGTGGGCGTGCCCATGCGACGCGTGATTCGCATCGTGCAGGACCAGCGCGATGCCCGCTACAACCTCTTGCGCGGATTCTTTCACGGTGCCGACGATGACTCGGTGGACGAATTGCAGCAGGAGCGTCTGGTCACGGTGAACCTGCCCTTGGGTGCCAAAGCATCAGGCAAACCGTTGTCCCACTTTGGTCTGGATGCCCTGGACATCCGGGTGCTGAGTCTGCGCCACAGCAACGGTGTCAGCTCGCGCGCCGAAGCCCATACCTCGCTAGCGGGCGGCGATACGCTGGTGCTGTCCGGCAAGGCAGGGGCGCTAGCTTTGGCAGAGCAAAAGCTGCTCAAAGGCTAGGCCACCGCTGCGCGGTTGGGGGCACAATAGCGCCTGCCCTCATTCATGCACCTGCCCAACCTTATGCAACACCTCAGTGTCAACCAATACCTTCGGGACAATATTCGTACCGTACCCGACTGGCCAGCGCCGGGCGTGCAATTCCGTGACATCACGCCGCTGCTGCAAGACGCCAAGGTTTTCCGGGTGCTGATTGATGCCTTTGTGCACCGCTACATGGACCCCAGCATGCGGCCTGATGTCGTCGCCGGGTTGGATGCCCGCGGTTTCATCTTGGGCGCCGTGGTGGCCTATGAGTTAAACATTGGTTTTGTACCCATCCGCAAGAAGGGCAAGCTGCCCTTCACCACGGTGGAAGAGACCTACGAACTGGAATACGGTAGCGCCACCGTAGAGCTGCACACGGATGCCGTGAAAGCGGGTGACCGTGTCCTGCTGATTGACGACCTGATCGCCACCGGCGGCACCATGATGGCGGGCAAGAAGTTGCTAGAACGTCTGGGCGCCCATGTGATGGAAGGTGCTGCGATCGTAGACCTGCCCGAACTGGGCGGCTCCGACCGGCTGCGCGAGGCAGGCCTGCCGTTGTTCACCTTGGTGGATTTTGCGGGCCACTAACTCCCGAAAACACACCTCAGTTCAGATCGCCGTACTGCGTCCCGCTCAGTGGCGAACTGCGGTCGTCCAATTCCGTGTCCTGGAAGCTTGGGGGTGCCGGGTTGCGGCGCCCAGAACGCACAATTTCACCGGGTGCGGACAAGACCGTTGGCGAAGAGGTGGCCGCCAGCGCCTGCTTGAAGGCGGCCACTTCGTCTGCCTGCAAAGGTTCGTACCGCACGGGTGCTGGTGCCACAGTAGCAACAGGAGCAGGAGCGGTAGCCGCAGGCACAACACTGGCACTGCGTGCCAGACCCGCCGTCACATGTTCATTGACACGCCAGTACACCGCGGTAACCAGAATATCGTGCCGGGACTTGGCCACCTTGGCAATGTGGCCCTCCATGTCAGCCAAGCGCTGTGCATCCCCCACGTTCTGGCGCGCCATGTCCATCATGATCAGGTACTGGCGCCCCCGGGAATCGAGAGATAGCACCTTGAATTTGTAACTGGTGGATAGCAGTCCGGCCCGTGTCATGGACTCGCGCACCACTGCGTAGAGCAGTTCGCGGCGCTCCAGACGCTCATGCTTGCGGTTGGCGGCACTGCCCGGTACCGAGTTTGGCCCCTTGGAGGGTGACTTGCCGCTGTGGCGGTAAGGCTGGGTCGCATCCATATGCCCCAGACTTGAGCTTTCTGCGGCAGGAGGAGCGGTCTGGGTCTTTTTGCTGAACCAACGGAACAAGGACATCGTTATTGCTTTCGGGGGCTGGATGCGAAGCAGTGTAGTGCAGGCTATTTGCCAATGCAAAACTTGGAGAAGATCACGCCCAGCAGGTCATCAGAGCTGAACTCCCCGGTGATTTCGCTGAGCGCGTTCTGCCCCAAGCGCAGCTCCTCGGCCAGCAGATCAAGGGCATTGGCCCCTGTGCTCAGGTGCGCATGGGCCTCCATCAAATGCGCATCCACCTGGCGCAGTGCCTGCAAATGGCGCTGGCGTGCGATGAAGCTGCCACCGGACGAGGGCTGCCAACCGGCGGATACCAGCAGACGCTCTCGCAAGGCATCCAGGCCCACGCCGGTTTTGGCCGACAGCACAATGCCTGCGTCCGACACCGGGTCGGGTACCGCATCAGCCTTGTTCCAGACATGAATCACCGGTGTGTTTTTGGCAAGTTTTTCGACCAAAGCCCCCGAAATATCTGCGTCAGCAGCTATATATTCGATAGCATTCTGGCGCGTCAGGTCGTGCAAAAACAGTACGGCATCTGCCACCTCAATGGCCTGCCAGGCGCGCGCAATGCCAATTTGTTCGACCGCATCGTCGCTGCTGCGCAGACCGGCGGTGTCCACCACATGGATGGGAATGCCCTTGATCTGGATCGTCTCCTGCACCTTGTCGCGCGTGGTACCCGCCACGGGTGTGACGATGGCCAGCTCGGCACCCGCCAGTGCATTGAGCAACGAGGACTTGCCGGCATTCGGTTGGCCGGCAATGACCACCGTAATACCCTCTCGCAGCAGAGCGCCTTGGGTGGCCTGCTGCAGCACCTGCTGCACCGTGCCCTGCAGTTTCTGCAGCTGGCCTAGCGCATCCGCTTTCTGCAGAAAGTCGATTTCTTCTTCGGGAAAATCCAGCGTCGCTTCGACCAGCATGCGCAAATGAATCAAGGCTTCAAGCAGGCGATGGACCTGCTTGGAGAAAGCCCCCGCCAGCGACTGGGTGGCGCTGCGCGCCGCGGCCTCGGTGCTGGCATCGATCAAATCGGCAATCGCCTCTGCCTGCGTCAGGTCGATCTTGCCATTCAGAAAGGCGCGCTGGGAAAACTCCCCGGGCTCGGCAATGCGCAGGCCCGGCAAGATTACCCCCGCCGACGGCACCATGCTGGCCGCAAGTTCGAGGCAACGCGCCACCAGCAACTGCAAAACCACAGCACCGCCATGGGCCTGCAACTCCAGCACGTCTTCACCAGTGAATGAGTGAGGCCCTGGAAAGTACAAGGCCAGTCCCTGGTCCAGGGGCTGGCCTTGAGCGTCGACAAAGGGAAGATAGGTCGCCTCACGGGGCCGCAACGTGCGACCCAACAGCGCATGGACAAAGGCGGAAAGGTCTTTGCCACTGATACGGACAATGCCCACGGCGCCCCGTCCGGGGGCCGTGGCCACGGCCACGATGGGGTCGCTATGGCGTGTCAGCACAGCCGCGTCCCCACCCTGCTTACTTGAACTTGGGCAGGTTGAACTGGGGCGGCACACCCATGCGGGTGTTGATGATCCACTGCTGTGCGATGGACAAGATGTTGTTGGTAATCCAGTACAACACCAGACCCGAGGGGAAGAAGAAGAACATCACGCTGAACGCCAGCGGCATGAACCACATCATCTTGGCTTGCAAGGGATCTGGCGGCGCGGGGTTCAAGGCAGTCTGCAGCAGCGTGGTCAACGTCATGATCAAGGGCAGGATGAAGTAAGGATCTGGCGAGGACAAGTCCTGGATCCAGCCCAACCACGGCGCATTGCGCATTTCCACACTGGACAACAGCACCCAGTACAGGGCGATGAACACCGGGATCTGAACCATGATGGGGAAGCAGCCGCCCATGGGGTTGACCTTTTCCTCACGGTAGATGCGCATCATCTCTTGCTGCATTTGCTGCGGACTGTCTTTGAGACGCTCGCGCATTTCCATGATCTTGGGGTTGACGGCCTTCATCTTGGCCATGCTGGCGTACGCCTTGGCGTTGAGCCAGTAGAAAGCGATCTTCAGCAAGAGCACTAGCGCCACGATGGACCAGCCCCAGTTTTGGATAAAACCGTGCAACTTGTCGAGTAACCAGTACAAAGGCTTGGCCAGAATCGTCAACCAGCCATAGTCCTTCACCAGTTCGAGGCCAGGGGCCAGAGCCTCCAGCGCTTTTTCTTCCTGCGGGCCAACGAACAGCGTGGCCGCCATGGTTTGGGTTTTGCCCGGTTCGATGGCGGGCACGGGGGCGATCATGGTGGCGCGGTAGCAGCAATCTGCCATGCCAGAGCCGATATCCACACCATCCAGAGAATAGGAGCGCGCAGTGCCTGCAGGCAATATCCAGGCACTGGCGAAATAGTGCTGCACCATCGCGATGTAGCCGTTGTCGGCTTCCTTCTCGAAGGTTGCGCTCTTTTTCTTGATCTCGCTGAACTCTACTTTTTGGTACTTCTTGGCCTCGGTGTACACCGCAGGGCCTGTGAAGGTGGAATAGAAGGAGGACTCGCCTGCGGGCTTATTGCCGTCACGTACCAACTGCATGTACAACTGAGGCGACAGGGGCGCGCTGGAAGCATTGGTCAGCTCGTGTTTGACCGCGATGTCATACGCACCACGACGCAAGGTATAGGTCTTGACCAGCTTCAGGCCGCCCACTTCGGGCGAGGTGAAGGTGAGGACCAGTTCGTTTTGGCCCTCTTTCAAGGCGCGGTCACCACTGACCGTCATCACCGATTTGTGAGTAGGCGATGCGCCACCGGCAGCGCCCGGAATCACACCGGTTTGTGCCAGGTACACACGGTCCTTGGAATCGTCCAGCAATACAAAATTGCGAATCTTGTCCGCCATGTCCGAGTACTTGAGGAACTCGGATCGCACCAGGGAACCGCCTTCGGTGTCAAAAGTCAGTTTCAAGACATCGGTGTTCACCTCAAAACGCTCGCCAGCCACGGTAGGCACTACGGGTACTGCCGGGGCAACACCCACTTGTGCAGCAGCAGGAACCAAGACATCTGTTTTGCCCGCGGGCGCAGTAGCCGCAGGCGCGGCGGTCTTGGCCGGGCTTGGGAAGAAGGTGGCCTTATTGCCGTTGTGGATCTGCCATTGGTCCCAAAGCAACACCATGGAAAAGCCAAAGATCACCCACAGGATGGTGCGGCGAATATCGTTCATGAAGTTTTCTTTTCAGAAGGAGAGGAAATCAGACGGCCAAACAGCCGGGGACGTTCAGCAGGAACCGGATCATGCCCGCCCGCACACCAGGGGTGGCAGCGGGCCAAACGGGCCAGAGTGAGATATGTGCCTGCGGCTGCACCATGGGCTTGCAACGCCTGCAAGGAATAAGCTGAACAAGTCGGCTCAAACCGGCAAGCAGACCCCAGCCAAGGGCTCAGGAACAAACGGTAGGCCTTGACCAGCCCCATCAGTGCAGCTTGCATTATGGCTTGGCAACGACGGCCGAGGCTTGGGCACGCACAAACAGCTGTTGCAACTCGCTGCGCACCGCGGCCTTGAGGGCATCCGAGGTAGCGCTTGGGAATTGGGCACGGTCAAACCCAGAGCGCAGGCGCACCAAATGGGCATGCGGTCCCAAGCCCGCGGAGAACTCAGTTCCTAGCGTGTAAATCTGGCGCTTGATGGTGTTGCGCGTGACCGCACGTTTGGCCCAGCGCTTGGGCACCATAGCTCCCAACCACACCGTAGATTCCGGAAACAACAAAGCCTCCGAAATGTCGGAGGCCATTGGCAACGCACGGGCGTGCAAGGCGAAGTGGGCTGTTTTGGACACAGTTATCCCGCCAAGCACCGCTTGAAACTGGGCACGGGTTTTGAGGCGCCGCACCGGGGCGTTGTCGGCATGTGGCGAATCTGCAAGGACCAAAAGCCAGTCAGCCTTGGTTTGCCAGATCCGCGCGAATTAGACTGCCAGGCGCTTGCGGCCCTTGGCGCGGCGTGCATTGATCACGGCGCGGCCGCCGCGGGTTTTCATGCGGACCAGAAAACCATGGGTGCGTGCACGGCGGATTTTGGAGGGTTGGTAAGTGCGTTTCATGTCAAATTTCCTAACAGGCTCAGTGGGTATCCGCACCTCCTCCACAAGGGAAATAAGGCGCGAATGTCGGTCTATCGCCCCGAACACAATCAGGGGAACCCGGCATTATCGCAAATTTTCTGAACCACAGCAACACCTTAGCGCGCACATGGTGTGCAGCACTGTAAGATTTGGCATTGCCAG
>Ga0209211_10012495_pt1 | contig 10672 bp, 11 predicted proteins | sample RifGroA2_FD_183992 | JGI IMG/M metagenome (GOLD analysis project Ga0209211, IMG submission 183992) | Groundwater microbial communities from Rifle, Colorado, USA - Groundwater A2 (SPAdes) (version 2) | ecosystem: Environmental > Aquatic > Deep subsurface > Groundwater | place: Rifle, Colorado...
GGCTAAAAGTACTGATGAATTAAAAATACTCGCAAAAAAGAAGATGCGGAACATTCAAAAGTCGCCTAAGCTGGTAAGCTCTTTTTTTATGAAAAGTATTCTAACTTAATTATAAGGAATATCTATATAATCACTCAACTTTTTCTCAATGTTCTTTTATGTTGTGAAGTTTATTTCTTTTCCCAATTTAACAATGATAAATATTCAAAGAGATATCAGTTTATAAGATAATAATTGGCTTTATTTGGTGGTAAGAATTCAGCTTTCTGAAGCTACGAAGGATAAATCTTGAATGCACAATAAAAAAGTTCACAGATAATTATCATAAAAATTTTAATTTCATCGCAGATGAAATTTAATACTTAAGGTGTTAATAATGGTTTTTTACTTCATAAAGGCAGGTAGATATGTTTGGTGAAAAACAAATGTCTTTCGCGATATGATTAAAAACAAACGTCCTGCACTATAATTTCTAAATATTATAAATTAAAATCATGAATATCATGTTAAGTTCAATGACATAAAAATTTATAAAACACGCATAATTGCAATTCAAATGGAATTGGATAAAATAGCAATTAATCCTGGAATATTTGTACAAGAAAGATGGGCAAATTTTGAACGCTATGGCGATTTTTGGTCGAAAGAAGTTTATACCTTAGCGATGCAGGAGGCTTTGTTGACTATGGTCGGCGATAGGAATTTGGGCTCTTTTCTCTATGAAAAAGGAGGTTATTTTGACTCGCATTCAGAAATAAAAGCAATCGCCTATCATTTGGATAAATGGTTTGTATTTCAAGATGATTCTTTTCAAAACAGGCTGGAGAAAATTGCAGTTGTTTCAAATTTATTGCCTCTTTGTTTTCTTTCGCCCACTGAAACCGAGCCAAAGCACGATATATTTAATGAACTTTTTGGCTTAAGCAATGTAGAAGTTCCGCCGGCAATTGATTCTTATCAGCTATAATTTTTAGCATTCCATCTTATATTTTTCCCTTCAAGATATAGTTTTGCCTTTTACAATTAAGAATTACCATCTGCCTCTTTGAATGCCTTTAATTTAGGTATAATGAAAGAAAGGTTTAAATATCACTTAATATTTAAACATATTATATGATTAAGTACAATATATTGACTGAAAGAGAAAATGAGATAATAAATAAGAAATTGAAAGGGATTAGTTTGACCCAGAATGAATCGAACATATTAAGTAAATCTGTCAGACCCAAGCTAAGAGAGATAAGCAATATCAATGCTTCTGTTCTTTTAGATAAGTTGGAATATAATCAAATAGCAAGATCTATTGAAAACAAGATAAAAAAACTTGTTTTAAGGAATATAAACGATGTTAAAGCAGTACTTCTATACGGGTCAGCAATCCAGACAAATTTTAAGCATTATAAAGATGTAGACATATTGATTATAACAAAAAGTAAAATATGGAATTCTATAGGCGATAAATTTGATATCATCGTAAAGTTGACTGATATCGCTAATAAAATTAATTTAAACCTCGATATTCAAATTATCGATATAAATTCATTTTATAATGAGTATCCGCATAGTCCTTCCCTGATTTACCAGCTTAAAGATTCCAAGATAATTTATGGAGGGATAAAACCCCCTTCCAGAGCAGAACTTTCAAAATTAGACTTAAGAATGAAACTTGATTGGAGCGACATTGATGATGAAGATTCCGAAGGCAATGAGATATATCAATCACTAAGAAATGTAGTATTAGTTAAGCAGCTATTAGATAGAATAGTCAATAACGAATCTTTAAGGGAGAGAGTTAATAAAGAATTGGGCGATAATATAATAAATAAATTAAAAAATAACAATGCATCCAAATCAGAGAAAAGGGGGGTATTAGAATATATCAAATATCTATCGGAAAAAACTGATGAAGATATTAAGAAAGCAAGATGGGAAAAAATAGTGTTATAAAAACTTTAGGAAAAAGAATAGGCAACGTCATATTGCATAATCTATTAGTTAAGCACACAAACCGGCCTGAATCAGCAGGCCATTTGCAAAGTGAGGAAGTTGCATATCGGGATGCGGCAGTCAAAGAAGCTAAAAAATACAACTGGAATAATGAAGACAAAAAAGCAATCAAGCTTATAGCAATTGAATTCATAAAAAATAAAAAAGATAAAAAATATTTTGATGTAGCCTTCTCAATGAAAGAAGCTGATAAATTGGTTGATGAAGATATAATCAATCTGAAATTATAACTTAAAAATTTGTATTTTTCAAATTAAATATCTGTTAGTACTCTATAAAGAATTACAATCTATTTTTTAGGCAACGAAGAGTACTGCAGATATACGGCGTTGCTTTTTGTTTAAGGTTATTAGACTTTTTAGGTGTCAATTAAAAATCCCTATACAACAAGTCTTTTGATATCCATAACAATTCTGATAATTCGGGCAGTATTCTTTAATAAGTGGCAAGTCACTTTCAGAATAATCAAAGCTTCCAACTCTACAACTTGTGCTTAAGGTTACTGTTTTCTGACTTCCAATTGATGAAAGCAAAATCTTGTTATAAGATAAATTGAGGTTTTTGTTAATTAAGCATAAATCCAAACCATATTCACTCACATTTACTCCTTGTACTTCAAAGATTTTATTTCTTATTTTAGTATCTAGAACTTTTCTAAGGTCGTTGGTATTTATCTTATAGACAAATACTGAACAATTCTGCGAAGTCCAGTAAGGTACACTTGATTCAAAACATCGAACAATACCAGGATGAAAACCTGTTCCAGCATAAGTTAGTTTGCCATTTGAGTATATCGAACCTGATTCCAAAATATTCGGATTGTAATTCATTATTAAAAAACTAATGATCGCAGCTACAAATATCATAACAAGATAAGAAATTTTCGAAATCAACCATCTTTTTTTAGCAGAATCAATAAATTGATTTCTTCTTATTGCTTCCTTTAAAATTCTTTTATCTTCAAATAAAAACAAAAACGGAACCCCCAAGCCTAATATCGTTGAGATTATTCCAAACATCAAAAAAGAATTTATTCCCATAAAAAATGATTCATATAAAGAAAGGACTCCAAAAACCAACATCCCGCAACCCAATATTAATATTGGTGGATAAAGAATTATTTTTCTTGGATTGAATATCTTAAGCTCGTCATTTTTGGTTGCCTCGTTGAAAAGAGCCTCATCTCCTGGCTTGTTAAGGTATTTCGTATTATACTCTATTCCTTTTTTAGCAAGAATATATTTGTTACTTCTTCCAAAATAAATTAAAATAAAGAATATTACTGGAACTAAGTAAAGATAAATACGCTCATCCATAACAATATTTCATTATCTAACTATTTAAATGTGATTTGGCGTTATGTTTAAAAACACTTTCTTCTCAGATATGTCATAAGCGACCATAGTTTATCGGTTAGAATGGCTCGTTGCCAACGAGCAGGGCTGGGTTCAATTCCCGGTGGTCGCATATTTCTTTGAAAAAATGCAACGTGAAAAACATTTAACTACCAATCGTAGCAACCTCAATTTTTAGCATCTTTAATCGTAGCATCCTATTTCGGTAATCGTACGCCCGGACCAGGAAACGATCAGAACTGATACAATTAGGTACAATACAAATTAAAATTAACTGTGTTTTTCAAGCATTTCTATTAAATTTAGAACATCGGTAAAAAATATCTTGCATCCATTAAATTCCTTAGTCTTATTCTCTCCTTTATACGAAACTATAAATGCTCTTTTCGGTTTGTAGTCTTCGATAAAAGATTGAAGGCTTCTTTTTATTTTATCAGAAGAATTTATTTTTACTTCAATCGGAATTAATTCTTTATCTCTTTCAATAACAAAATCTACTTCGGCTTTTGATTTTGTTCTCCAATGTTTAAGTATAAATCCAGATTTAACTAATTCAGAAGCAATATAATTTTCAAATAGTTTACCATCTAGTTCACTATCGAAATTCTTTGTAATTAGATTTCTTAATCCGGTGTCTACAAAATAAATCTTTGGTTGTTTAGTAATCTCTTTGATTTTGTTTCTGTAAAACGGTGGAACATTTAAGATAAGATAACTTTTTTCCATAGCATCGAGGTATTTTTTTACGGTTTGAAAAGATATTTTCAAATTATTTGATACTTCTTCATAAGATATCAAATTTCCAATGTTCAGAGATAGATACTTACTAAATTCTTCTAATGAGTTAATATCTTCAATAGAAAAAGTGTTTGCAATGTCTTTTAGAACCATGGTTGTATTAAGGTCTCGTAAGATTGTCTTTTTTAGTTCAATGTCTTCGGTTATAACGACTTTGGGATATCCCCCGTAAGTCATATGTTCCCATATGTTTCTTTGCAGAATCTGATTTGTGAATTCTTTTTGACTTTTAGCTTTCAAAAACTCATTAAGGGAAAGAGGGTATAATTTTAGAACTGAAACTCTTCCCACTAGAAAGGAAAGTACTTCCTTGCCCAAAATGAGTTCCGATGAAGAAGTAATCCACATTTTTTTGCCTTTATCTGCAAGATATTTCAAGTTTCTTCCAGCTTCTTTGCAATATTGGACTTCATCTAAAACATAGATCTCTGCATTTTCAAGATATTGCTTTTCAAACTTTTTTATGTCTTGCTCGAAAAGATTTCTAATATCGGGGTCATCAAACAGAAGATAAGACGACTTTAATCCTTTGGCATGTTCTTTAAGAAATGTTGTCTTTCCAGCTTGTCTTGCACCAACTAAAGCAATCACGGAGTATAAATCTACGATTTTTCGAAAGTCTTTATTTATTTTGCGTTCTATGTACATATTCACTAGAACGACGAGTAGTATTTAAACTTTACTAATATTTAACTATAGTCTAACTTTAGTCCTACTATAATTAAACTATAAGTCTATTTTAGTTTAATATAACCTATTTATCGGTTAGAATGGCTCGTTGCCAACGAGCAGGGCTGGGTTCAATTACCTAAGCGAATACCTCGCGAAGGTTACCGGAAAGCTTACTTCACGAGTACCTGGTGGTTGCATTTCTCAGTTTTCTTTAAATCATTAAAGAGAAGTTTGAATAATTCGGTTTTTACGAGAGAATTTTCAAACTTCTTATTAGAGAACTTTGATTTTTGCAAAGTTCTCTAAAGGATTTTCAAATAGATATATTTATAAATATGTAAGTACATGTTAGAACATGGGAAAAGATAGAAAACACATGAAGAAAATACGCGAGAAAAGAATAAAATCCATTAGCAAACAGATTGAAAAGCATGAAGAAAAGATAAAAAATGAAGAAGGAAGGCTTGACACTACAAAAGATTATTGGCAAAAAGAAATAGATGAGAAATTTTTAAAGCAGATAGAGGAGGATAAAAACTATTTAGATGAAAATGAATCAGATTCAAGTAAAAAAAACAGTTAAGGCAGGAAATTCATCCGCAGTCATCCTCCCAAGATCATGGCTGAATAAAGAAGTCAGAGTTGAACTTATAAAAAAAACTCCAGAGAAAATATTGTCTGATGTTATAGGCATCATACAAGAATATGTTAACTTAAGTGAGATAATAGGTGTATATCTGACAGGGAGTCGTGCTAGGGGAGAAGAGGACTCTGAAAGCGATATCGATATTTTAGTTTTGGCGCAATATACAGATAAAGAGATGATTTCTGACGGAATTTACAATATTTTAATCATTTCAACCGAATTATTAAAACAAAAGTTAAAAACCGACATATTTCCAATCGGGCAGATGATTAAAGAGTCCAAACCTTTAATAAATTCCGAATACCTCGAATCAATAGAAGTCAAGATAACAAAAGATAATGTAAAATGGTATCTTGATACAACCGAAGAAAAGATAAATTTGATTAATAAAGTGATAAACCTCGCGAAAGCAAACAAAAACAAGCATCTTAGTGATAGGATTGCTTATACACTTATTCTTAGAATTAGAACGATGTATATAATTAATAGCATAATACATAAGGAGAGCTATTCAAAAAAAGAGTTTATCAAAAAAATAAGAAATATTAAAAATGTTGCAGATGCTTATGAAAGATATTTAGCTGTAAAAAATAATCTTGAGGAAAAAAATGGAATTAGAGTCGAAGAAGCTGAATATTTAAATGAATATTTGAAAAGATTGCTTTTAGAGATTAAGGATAAAGTGCAATAAACAATTTTCATATAATTTTGTATGATGCCGGTTGACAAATTCAATTAATAAGCATGCTATACTGTCTTGTATTATGGTGAAAGCAAAGCAGGATTACCCTATAGTTAAAGACAACAATACTCTGCATTATTTAAATAAAAGTACCTAACTCTCTGTAATTATCTGTTCTATATTTAATTTTGTCAACGACAAAATTTAAACTTTTATGTCATATTAACATTAGAATTAGAATATTGGCAGGAAACTAAAGCCCTATGCCATAGATTGTAAAAATGATTAGCTGTTGTTTGTTTTATGATGCCCTATGTCTTACCATATGGCTATTCAATTGTAATAACAAACACAAATCTTTTTAAAATCCAATCAACCAATATAAATATGGCGAATACATTAGCCAACATCATAAGCAGAACAGTGCTTATATCATCAATAGCTTCTGTGATAATATTAGCGAATTGCAGATCTCTTAATGAATACAAACCATCTTCGTATACTCCACAAGAGCAAAAGACAAATAACTCAATTCCAATCCAACAACCTCTTTTAACTAATACTAATGATTATTCTGTTGCAAATACAAACCAAAACTCAACACAATCACCAGCAATAAGCCAAGAAAGGACATTAAGAGCAATTAGATATGCCGAAGAACTGAATAAAAAACAAGTAACTCAGCCAAAGCGTTAAAAATTTTTTCTAATAAATTCTAACAGCAAAACCTAATCTTTTTCTAAAATCCATTTCCAAATTGGTTTGAAATTTATTTTTATTCCTTCAATCTTTTCTTCTTTTTCAATATCCTCGGTTAAAATAAGCCCCCCTTTAAGCTTTAATTCCTTGCACGCAGCAATTAAATTTTTAACTTCTCTTTCTTCAGTTTCTTTTTTCTCAATATTCCAGCAAACCTGTATAATTTCTTTAACCTTTTGCTTTTCCTTCACTATAAAATCAACTTCTTCTTGTTTCTGGTTTTTCCAATAATATACCTCACGAACTTTTTTGGTTAAACTATTGAAAACAACGTTTTCAGCGAGTTTTCCATAATCTCCAGAAAATACAAAAGCTACAGAGTTTCTCATTCCATTATCAGCGCAATAGACCTTTCTTGGATTAAGAAGTTGCTCTTTTTCTGAATAAGAAAACTTCTTTACAAAATTAAGCAAAAAAGCACTTGTTAGGTAATAAGAAAATCTTTCAATGGTGTCTAAATTAAGTTTTAAAACATTTTTTATATTATTAAAGGATTGAAGAGAAGAAATGTTAGTCATATAATACTTTGCTAATTCTTCTATTTTATTTATTTCTTTTATTTTAAATCTTTTAACTATATCTTTAATTATAATATCTCTAAAATAAGTTTCAAGAAGCTCTTTCTTTTGTGATTCTGTTTTAGTTGTAGTTGCCTTTGGAAACCCTCCATTCAATAAATATTGGTTGAATTCTGCTTTTAATTTATGGCGATTGTTAACAATATCAAGTTTATCGCCTATTTTAATGCCTTTAAAAAAAAGATATTCTCTAAAAGACAGAATTCTTGCCTCTATGTCAAGATGCCTTCCAGATAAGACAGTAGAATATTCAGAGCTTAATAGTTTAGAGCTGGAGCCAGTTACAAAAACGCTTATCTTCTTATTTTCGTGCAAGAATCTAGCAAACTTTTCCCAGCCATCAATATTTTGAACCTCATCGAGAATAACCATATGATTTTTGTTTGGCTGTAATTCTGCAAGGTATATCTCATATATTTTATTCAATAATTCCAAACTTAAATTCTTAAATCTCGGATCTTCAAAGTTTACTATTAAAATGTCTTTCTTCTCTAATCCAGAGTCAATTAGCTCTTTGCAATATTGAAGCAAAGAAGTGGATTTACCGCATCTTCTTACGCCTTTAATAACAACTATTTCCTTTGTTTCCGATAGTTCCTTTATTTTTTTTATTAATTCATCTCTTTTTATTCCTGTCTCCTGCTCTTTCTTCCAAAAGTTCCAGTCATTTAATATAACGAGTATTTCCGATTTTTCCATACATCAAAGGAGTTGATTGAGTTTATAAAGGTTACTATAGTTACACGTTACATCGGTAGCTTTTAACATAAAGTTATATGCTGCATCGGTAGCTTTTTCAATGTTCCATTGTCTTAAATTTGCCAAATCCAAAGCAAACGCCAGACCTTTTATTCGCCATATGGCATTAAAAATTAATGATATAAAATGTCTGTGTCCTGCACGCATATCTGAAAATCGCAATGTTTATAAATAGACATAATTATGACAATATTGTATGATAATATCATACAATTTAAGATGGTTATATACGAAAGAAAATTGCTCAAGGAAGTCAGGAAATGGGTTGACAAAAAAACAATCGTAGTGGTGACTGGAATGAGAAGAGTTGGAAAAACAACTCTTTTTAAAATAATTTACAATGAAATTAAAAGCAAGAACAAGGTATTTCTTGACATTGAAAACCCAATAATACAAAAATTATTCCAAGAAGAAAATTATGACAATATCATGTTGAATTTAAAGCAATATGGCATATCTCCAGAAGAAAAATCATATGTTTTCTTAGATGAGATACAAGCATTGCCTGAACTTGCAAAATCAATCAAGTATCTATTTGACCATTATAACATCCAATTTTTCTTGACTGGCTCGAGCAGTTTTTATATAAAAAATCTATTTTCAGAGAGCCTTGCGGGCAGAAAGGTTATTTTGGAATTATTTCCTTTAGATTTTGAAGAATACCTTGTCTTTAAAGAAATAAAAAAAGAGCGAAATGAAATATTTGCAGATAAAGACAAAAAAAAGAATTATGTTTCATATCAAAATTTAATAAAGCATTTTGATGAATATATTCGATTTGGAGGTTTTCCTCAAGTTGTTCTTGCTAAGGTAAACGAAGAGAAAGCGGCGCATCTTGATGACATATTCAAATCTTATTTTGAGAAAGATGTAAAATCATTAGGTGATTTCAAGGACTTGAATTCGTTAAGGGATGTGATTTTACTTCTCATGCAAAGAGTCGGAACAAAGCTTAATTTGAGCAAGATTGGGGCAGAAATAGGCATAACTAGGCAGACTCTATACTCTTATCTTTCATTTCTTGAATCAACATACTTCATTAATCTTATTTCGCCTTTAAGCAATAGTGTGGACAAAGAAGTTGCAGGGGCTAAGAAAGTGTATCTATGCGATACTGGCATTCTTGCTCATTTTGGAAGAGTTTCATCTGGTTCGTTACTAGAAAATTCAGTATTTACCCTTATTAAAAATTTAGATGAAGTAAGGTACTATCAAAGAAGGACTGGTGCTGAGCTCGATTTCATACTGAAAAATAAAAAAATTGCGATTGAAGTCAAAGAAACAGGCACAAATTTTGATATGGCAAGTTTAAACAAACTAAGTAAGGAATTAAAACTTAAAGAACGTTATGTTATTTCTAAGAATTTTAACAAAGAGAAAGGATTTATTCCTGTGACTGAACTTTAGGGTGAAGGGGCATACTGTGCATTGATGGTTTTTCTAATGTTGAATGTACCAGATTGCAGTAACTGCGTTATCTGAGCAAGCCCAATAAGCAATGCTTTATTCTTTTCTTAGAAACTTGACGATATGATTCAGGTGATTGTAAAGGCATTTGATTTTCATTCAATTGAATAAATGAGCCAAGAAAAGACTCTTAGGGCAATTAGATACGCAGAAGAGCTGAATAAAACGCAAGCTAGGCAGAATAGACAGTAATAAAATGCCTAATACAAAGTCTTTTTCTCTATTTTCATTAACTTTCATTTAAGAGCCATAAGACAAAACAATAACTGTTAGCAAATATGCTCAATATGGCTCATTATTATGGGGTGTAACAACTACCAAAATTAAGCCTACATTCAGATGTACACGAAACTGTCCCAGACAAGTAATGATCTTCTTCTGACTCTCCCGTTACATCTAGTATATTACTTATCGTATAAGAATCACAATCATATCCCACAACAGTATCGCATTCTTCTCCAGATTGAATCGCTCCCCCATTAGGAGCTCCTCCGACACACAAATTACTACTCACAGTTGTACATCCAACCTTTCCACTCAGAGAACACTGAATATCCTTGCCATCACTGCCTTTTATTGTCGCAGCAACCGCTACAAAATCAGGTGATGCTGTTGCAGCTGTTAATGCGTTAGCTCCACTAAAAACATAAGGCTTTGTCTCCAAAGCATTTAGATATATAGTGCTTGTTCTTGTTTCAGAACCAACACCCTTATAGAATAAAAACTTCAAACCAGAAATCTCCAAATTACTTCCCCCAGACTTCCTGTTAATTAAAACAGTCGGTGAATTTCCCGTACCAGAATACGAGCATCTTGTCGGTAAAACCTGCAAATCCAAGCACGACGCAGCAGAGCCCACCTGAGGTCCAGCCTTATTTAAAGTCCTAACAACAATTGCCCCAACAACAGCAATCGCTGCAACAACTAATAGAATTATTAATACCGTAGA
>Ga0209211_10012496_pt1 | contig 10671 bp, 12 predicted proteins | sample RifGroA2_FD_183992 | JGI IMG/M metagenome (GOLD analysis project Ga0209211, IMG submission 183992) | Groundwater microbial communities from Rifle, Colorado, USA - Groundwater A2 (SPAdes) (version 2) | ecosystem: Environmental > Aquatic > Deep subsurface > Groundwater | place: Rifle, Colorado...
GTTCAGATTTCCGATAGAAAATCGTCATCGCGAAGGGCCAATGGCCCTGTGGCGATCCCCGATCTAGTCGGGGATTGCTTCGCTACGCTCGCAATGACAAAATAATAGCGGAAGTCTGAACTGTTACCCACGTATGCCATATTTGACATTTTGAACTAAAAACTATAATATAGGCACATAATCTCCCCTGTGCTCGGATCTTCCGGTGCGCAGGGTTTTTTGTTATACTGGTCGTATGACAAAGAAAAAGGCTATTGTTATCATCGATGGCAGCAATTTTTATTACAAACTAAAAGAGCTGGAACTCCTTCATAAATCACTTTTTGACTACCACAGTTTCACAAAACATATATGTAAATCCTACACAGTAGTACATAAATACTATTGCATCGGTAAAATCAAAGCCAAACAGGAAGACACAAAAGCCCGTGAAATGATGGCTAAACAACAATCTTTAGTCACCCGACTTCAGAAAGACGGTTTTGTTATCCAGTACGGTTTTCTTTTGAAGACAGATCACCATTTCAAGGAAAAGGGTGTCGACATCCAGATGGCCGTTGACTTGATGCGTTCTGCCTATCGTAATGAATATGATGTAGCATTTCTTGTTAGTTCCGATTCAGACCTTCTGCCTGTTGTCAAAGAAGTTCAGGAAATCGGAAAAACAGTGGTCTACGTAGGATTTGCGCACCAATCAAGTTTTGCATTGTTGAAAAATTGTCGTGAGTCACGTCTCCTGACCAAAGCTGATTTACTTCCATTTGTCTCACAACGTTAATTTCAACCCCTATTCAATTTTCAAAGAGCTGACAAACCCACTTTTGGGCTGTACTCTGACTTTGTTTTATTTTTTTCCCTCTCTTAAGATAAGAGAGGGTCAGGGTGAGTTATGAAATATTTGTAACTCCTCCCATCCTCCTCTTAACCTAAGAGGAGGAGAAACAAAACCAAAGTGCAACCCAGGAGAATAAGTAGAACGACAAGTCGTTCAAACTTTTTCCTCCTGGGACGTCTGCACTGATAGTTCAGTAAAAACACCTTAACTAGGCGAGCTCTCCGATAATTTGGAGTCGCGGGCTCTTCTAGCCGGTGTTTTTTTCTCTGTTTCCCCGCGGAGGAAACTACAACTTGTGACCCGAGTCCGGTCACAAGAGGTTATACGGCCTAGGCCGTGGGTGCGGCGGTCGGCGCGGCGCGGCGGGCGCGCAGACTACGCACGAAGGCGGTCAATCGGCGGATGAGCCAGATGACCACCAAGATCAGGATGATAATCCCGATCCCCACCAGGCACCAGCCAACCACGGTCAGGACACCGTTGACTACGCTGCCGAGTAAACCCAACAGCGTTGCGACCAGAGCCGCGATCGGAGCCCACAGGAAGCGTACCGCGAGCGGCACCAAGGCGACCAAGCCGGGCGCGCCGTTACCTAAGACAAACTTCTTGAGGAGCCACAGGCCGCCAAACAGTAGCATGCCCGTGATCAAGAAGGGGCTTAGGCACAGGAGCAAGATCGCTAAAGCGGCCAGGATCCACCCGAGAGCGCCAACTAGCCACCCGAGGAACGACACGATGCCGTTCCACAGGTTGCCGAGGAATCCGGTAAAGCGATCCCAAGCGCTCGGGCCGGAGGGCGGGGGCACCACAGGGGGCGCCTCAACTTTGTCCACGGGCTCGGGGGGCGGGGGGACGATCACTGCCGTGGTCGGCGTCGGGCTCGGCACGGGGGTCGGTTGGACAGTGCTCGTCGGTTGCGGTGTGCCAGTCGGCGCGAGCGTTCCCATGACGGTGGGATTTACCTGAACCGTTGCCACGGGGGTTGAGCCAGCGCCTGTGCCATTCACAGCCGAACCAACCCAGATTGCCCCATTCGGGCCGTAGACCTCGAGGTGCGCCTTGATCTCTTCGATCGAAGGCCCATCGGGGGCGGCTTTCAGGAGCGTGACCTCAGCAGTCTGCGGGTTAATGTAGACCACCGGGATCTCATCTGAGGTCGGGCGACCGTTGGCATCCTGCCCGGTGCTAATCATCGCTGCGACATGCGTTTCGGGGTCCGCCGCGTAGTTCTTGACTGCGTCAAGCTCTCCGCAATAGCGAACCATATGGACGGTTTCAACCGGGTTAACAAATACCTGGTAAAACCGGTCCATTTTGCCGATAACGCCGACGTAGCGGTCATAGCCATCGTAGCCGGTTCCGGGCTTCCACGACACTTCGACGACCGCGTTGTTTTCCTCGAGTCCCACGGGGATGCGCTGGAGACCAGCCTCGAGGTTGCCAACGGGTTCCCCATCTTTGCACTCAGCTTGCGCCGAGGCGGGGGTGCTGGGCACGCCGATGAAGGCGGCCAGCAGGACGGCGATCAGGAGGATCGCCTGAAAGAAATGTTGCTTCTTTATTTTAAAACGCCTCCTAGCGTTTTAGTTGGATTCGGATGCTCCGAGGTAACTTCTCCCTGAAGTCAGTAACCGCTTTCGCAGTATGACTTTTTGAGATAAGTCTTTTCCAACAACCTCATCATTTAGAGCTAGCTGCTCCTTCGAAGCTGATTTCGCTCCGGATCGATGTGCACGATGCACTGAAGGGTTCGATCTACCCAAGGGAGTACCCAATCGGTTGTAACCCGGTTGGGCGTTCTGGCCAGACATCCGTCCAACCGAGAACAGCCGTTTTGGCTAATCCCTTACCATATTTCTGCTTTCGCAGTAACGTCGCATAGCCTGCGCCGGTTTTTTTCTTTGGGTTCTCTCCCGCACCTTACCAACTCATCCTTACGGAGGTTGGACAATTACGGTCTGTACGCTTGAGGGCGTGCAGCCGGGAAGGATGACATGCGCTATTGCGCTCTGCTTTGAGCTTTTCCAATGGCTCTCGCAGCGTTCGATGGTTACCCATCTTTCACGTTTTGTATCCTGTCCGTGATCAGACAGTCCGAATCTCGAGCCTCACTCACTTGAGCAGCCAGGATCTTCCAATTCTCTTATCTTCAGACGTAATGCTGAAGCCTGAGAGAATTTCCCGCTGAGTCAAGATCGTTTTGACCTTGATTCGATTTTCCTAAAGGGTCCCTTTACGAGGGAGGAGCTTTTTTTCTCCTTTTATTTATTTCCCTTGAGGACGTATTTGGTTGGAAATATGTTATAGTGAATTGATGGATGTCAAGCTTGAATTACATAACTATCATATTGATGTCTTAGTTGATCTTTTTACAAATTTGGCTGCTGGATTTATGGCTTCACTGCTTATTTTCCCCGGTATATTTGGTGTTGAAACAAATGATGATTTTTTAGCTCTCTTGTTAATCAATCTTCCCTCTGCTATATTATGTTTGTACACAGCGTTTAAACTCAAAAAATATAATTATGCCTAGTCTTGCTGAAGTATCGACACAAATGGGAATTGCATTTGCGTTACTTATGATAGCTTTCTTTTTGTTTTGGATCGCCTTTGTGAAAAAACCTCCAAGAAAAGATCACAGATAACTCGATATGATTTCTTTTTCCCTGAAAGTATATATTGTCTTACTACTGGCGGTGGTAAATCTATTATTAGTTTTGTATATCTTTCGAAAATCCAAAGACAAACAAAAAAATTCTCGTTGATTTCCAACCACATACGTCCCCAAGGTTTTTTCCCTTTGGAACTTAGGATATCCGCTCACTTCCGACTGAGTCGGAATTAGCGAGATGAATGCGCAAAATAGCCTCGTTTTGCCCTTTGCCTAGCCTTTTGCCTTATGCCTAGAAAAAATAGAATAGTAAGCAGTGCGCAGTTCGTAGTTGGCAGTAGAAACTACTGCTAACTGTTTACTGTTAACTGCAAACTAAATTTACTGAACTATCTTGTTAAAGTGCAAACGGTTTTTGGGTGATAAGTTGCGGGTTGTAAATTATGAGAAGAGCTATTCTTCTCCTTTTTCAACCTCAAGCTTAGACCCGAAAAATCGTCCCGAAGCAAAATCAGGACTTTCCAGGAGCAATTCCTGTTGGGTCCAATCAGTTTAACCTCGGGCCGCGCCGTCATTTTTTTATAAAAATGGCTGGCGGGGTCTGGGGTCAATACTTTAGAATTTGTTAAATGGTTATATGGTTATATTGTTGATTTTTAGCAATCTAACAATGCAGCCATTCAACCATTTTTGTTTTACCTGTTTTTCCAAACACTGGAGACCGCTTAAACAAAAGTTTTCTTTAACTCCGAAGACTCATCAAAAATAAAACTGTGGTATACTTTTTTTGATGAGTTTCACGCTGTCTCAATATCGGCTTTTAGCCAACTATTTTTCCGGTATATCTCAAGGTTTACTTTTAGCCTCTGTGATAGGACAAGTATTCATACCATCATCAGAATTAGTTATTCGTTTTTTGGTCACGATAGGATATATATTTCTTGCTTTACTTTTTCTTTACCTTGCGTTACTCTATAGTAAGAAAGGTGATCATGAATCTTGATGCTATCTTCACTGGAATAAATACTGTTTATATACTTCTTGCTTTAGTTGCGATTGGTTTTTTGCTCGCATACATTGCTTCCAACCAAGATAAACACTCTTCCAAAAAATAACTTTTATTCACTTTTCAAGGAGCGAGCTTTCTTCCCCTCTTCGTAAGAGGGGAAGAAGGGGAGTTAGATATTTTTGCTAACTCCTCCTAACCTCCTCTTAATAAGAGGAGGAACTTTAGTCATCATCCGCCTTCGCTCAAATTCGCCAGACCATCATCCCAGTACTACGCTTACCTCCTCCCGAGATCTACGTTCTCGCGTCGGAGGGGCGCGATTACAGGATTGATGGTTTCTAAACTCATCCTCGCTTTGCTCGTCTTCGTTAAGCAACCATCAAAAAACCGGCTTAGTCTTTTGGACTCTGCCGGTTTCTTTAGTTATTTAGTTTTAAGTTGTTAGTTGTATGTTTGGCCACCGGCAGGGGCACCCATTATCTTTTTGGCTTTAGCCCGCGATTTTGGCGGGAGCCCGTTTGATAAAAAGTGCGATACCCACGGTACCCAATATGGCAAAAGGAAGTAGCGGTAAATAGTCTTCCGGGCCGGCTTGGGGTAGAGTCGTCACGCCCAGGACTTGGGTTTGCACACACAAGGAGGCTGTATCATCGTCCCGGCGGTCTTCGGCAGTCACCAAGCTGCGATTTTCCAGGCCATCGCCGCTACCACAAAATAGGGTTTTGGTCGTCGGAAACGTGCCTACGACTGTAGCCTTGACTTTGACATCCCGTGACTCTCCAGCCTTGAGTTCGTCTTTAAGGAGGAAGACCAGGGTTTTGCTATCCGGATTTTTGATATCTTTGACTTTATTTAGGTCAGATTCGTCGACTTTGGGGTCTGTCAGCCGTTCAGGCAGCGTATCCGTGATCTGGACAGTGGAAAAGCTGCGGTTTGAACCGTTGTGGATGCTGAGATTGAAAATGACCACGTCTTTGGGTGAATAAGTGGCATCCCCAGAGACCAGGTTCTCCACGAATACTCCGGTTATAGGGTTGCGGACGGTTTTGTTGATCGTCAAATCAGTGGGTGGACAGGCATCAGTACCATACTGGCCGCAGGTTTGAGCCCGGGCATTCGGCACAAACAAGACAAACGCCAGTTCCAAAGCTAAAATTATCAGATATAGTAAGCTGCGCTTTTTTAGCATAAGATGCTCTTAGATATAGTTGGGGGAGTCTACTACAAAAAAAACAGTCTGTCAAGTACTACAGGATATGCCCTGAATTAATAATTGATAGTTGATAATTGAAAATTGAGGATTTACGCAACTTGTCATTGCGAGGAACGAAGTGACGAAGCAATCGTCAAACTGACGAGATTGCCGCGCCCCTTTGGGGCTCGCAATGACAGTGTAAACTGAATTCAACTGCGTAAGTCATGTTATCAACTTAAAACAGGTCAACTGGTAATCCGATAAACAATATTCAGACGACTGACAACCGAGAACCGATAACTGGGATTTTTTACAGACTCATCAGCTTGCCAAAGGCGGTTGACCCACTTGTAGCGGGTTGGGAATGGTAGTTTGGGTCAATCTTTTCCTCCACAAAATCGGCAAAAATCAGCAGGCGTTTGTAAGAGGAGCCGGGCGGCCAGCAGGTTTGTAGGATCAGACCGCGGACTCCGGCTTGGGGTTTGAGGTAACTCACGGCTCCCGCCGCGACCACTTTGGTTTCGCGGATTTTGTAGGTATAACGGTTCCCGAGATACATGACCACTACCAAATCACCCGGTTTGACGTTTTTCAGAAGGTAAAACACCGCATTTAAGTCCTTGACAAACCATTCATAGTTGGTCGAATGGGAAAACAGGTAGACGGTGCCATTTTCATTGGGATAAAAGGAAGTTGAGGCGTGGGCGACGCCTTTTTCCAAAGCTTCCATATAGCCCACCGGCTTGGCGGGATTGACTCCGGGGATGACTGAAGCATTTATCCCGATTTTGGGTATCACCAGGCCAAAATCCATATTTACTGGCACAATCGGCTGTCCTGTCGGAGACATCAGCGGATCTACTGGTTCTTGAAGACCGCGTTGAATTTCCGCCGATGCGATCAAGGTTCGGGTTTTGATTCTGACTAGGTTCGTCCAGGAAGTCGCCACTTGGTAGGAAAAATAGCGCAAATCCAAGCCCAAAAACGGCCAAATAGCTGCAAGTAGTCCACCTAGGGCAAATAAAGACAGAACCAATCCCACTTTGCGTTGGAGGGGTAAACCGTGGATTGTTTCATCTGCGCGATAGAGGATAAGCGTACCTGAGTCGTCTTGGGGCACGAGTTGGTCCGCCTTTTTTTGAATGTATTGTTGCAGAATCTGCTCAGAATTTAACATATAAGGTTGTGTAGTATATGCTATAAGGCTTCATATTGCAAGCTGAAGTAGCATAACCAATTGCAAGTAAGGCTTTGTTTATAGAATATAAAAAAGAAGTTAAGTAGCCTTGATGGTTAGGTTAAAATCGTTGGTGGATCAAGATATAGAAGTTTGAGGAACTGTGGCTTCAACCGTGTCCCAATCCCGGAGATTTATCGCCCGTAAAAGCCTTTCAACAGCCAAAATTTGGACTAAATAGTCAGCACCGGTCAATTTTTGTTGGTGCTCTAGGAATCTGCGTTCGGTTTCATAATGGTGAATAAGAGCTTCGAGTTTAATATGGTTGAGCCGATCATTCATGATTTGATTGAAATTTTTTATTTTCTGGCCCAGGAATTCTGCTACACGCTGTAAATCTATCGCGTGAATATTTTGCGTCATTTTTTCAAGTTGCAATAAATCCGGTTGAGGGAGTAGTTGGGGCAAGTCAAGATTGAGAAAATGCAAAAACGCCAGCCGCCACAATTTCTCTAAGCGGACTTTCTTTTCCGTTTCAGTCAAATGGTCAAGCTTCACGAGCTTCAAGAAATCCAGGTCGGAGAGAGTTTTTTGTCTACCTTGGTTTGAGATATTGGCAGATTTGGCAGGGTCGAGCATAGTATTTTTAGCATAGTCATCTTTGGTCCTTACCGTCAACCTGATCAAACTGCATGAATCTATATAGAAATACATTACCAAAGTAGAGTTAGACTAAGACTTTTAACAATGATTAATTGATTGCTATGATCAATTTTGTTATGATTAACGTCAACAACTTTCTATGTACTCTTTTCACCGCCATACTTTAAAAAACAAATTGGAGCTTTTGACTATCCCCATGCCGCAGGTGGAAAGTGCTACAGTCATGGTGATGGTGGGGGCTGGTAGCAGATACGAAAGTAAAAAGATCAATGGTCTAGCGCATTTCCTCGAACACATGGCCTTTAAAGGCAGTAAAAAACGGCCGTCGAGCCTGCTTATCTCCTCAACGATTGATGCCATAGGTGGCGAATTCAACGCTTTTACCGGCAAAGACCACACCGGTTTTTATGTCAAAGCCAGGAGCGAACATATTCCTCTGGTAGTTGATGTTTTATCCGATATGATTTTAAACCCGTTACTCAAAGAAGAAGAGATTGAGCGGGAAAAAGGCGTGATCATTGAGGAAATCCATATGTATGAAGATACGCCGATGCGGCATATCGGTGACGTGTATGAAGGGTTGTTGTACGGCGATACGCCTTTGGGTTGGGATACGGCAGGTAAGCCCGAAATCATCCGGGCAATTGCCCGCAAGGACTTTGTGACTTACATGGATGGGCTGTATCGACCGAACAATGCAGTGATGGTGATCGCAGGACAAGTCGGCAGTTCGCAGTCGGCAGTTCGTAGTTTGATTGATAAATCGCTTCAGGGATGGAAAAAAGACAAGCTTTGGCAGTGGAAGAAGCAGAGTGATAAACAAGACCAGCCGCAAGTCAAAGTCAAATACAAAAATACCGAGCAGGCACATTTGGCTTTGGGAGTCAGAGCTTATAACCTCTCCGATCCGCGCCGGTTTGCTTTGTCCGTCTTGACTACTATCATGGGTGGAGGGATGTCCTCGCGACTATTTATCGAGGTCAGAGAGCGCCGGGGTTTGGCCTACTATGTCCATGCAAATGCCGAACAATATCTGGATGTGGGTAATTTCGTGACCCAGGCCGGAGTCGATGTGGCGCGGATTGATGAGGCGATCCGGGTGATACTAGATCAGTATTGGGGGATCGCAAACGGCAATTATCTGATATCTAGTGAAGAGCTGACCAAGGCCAAAGAGTATCTTAAGGGCCGGTTGACGCTCGAGCTAGAAGATAGCCGCTCGGTGGCCGGTTTTTATGCCACACAAGAGATTTTGAAGCGCCAAATCCTCACTCCAGATGAAGTGATTGCCAAAACGGAGGCCGTAACCAAAGACGAAGTCGTAGCTGTGGCGCGGGAGATTTTTGTCGAGAAACACTTGAATTTAGCTGTGATCGGGCCGTATAAGGAAGAGGTAAGGTTTAGGAAGCTTTTGGAGAGCGTCTAGGGTATAGGGTCTAGCGTCTAGTGTTTGGTGTTTAGAAACTAAGATATTATTCATCACTATACGCTAAACCCTGGACGCTAGACGCTATAAAAATTATGGAACAGACAGTGGTGTTAATAAAACCTGATGGGATGAAGCAAAAATTGGTGGGTAAAATCATTGACCGGTTTGAGGCTGCGGGACTGGAATTGGTAGGACTCAAGCTCATGAGATTGGATCAACATTTATTAAATGTGTGGTACGCTCATCACAAGGACAAGCCCTTTTTTCCGGAACTATCAAAGTTTATGCTTGAGTGTCCGGTGGTCGCAATGGTTTTGCAGGGCGAAAATGCTGTTAGTCGCGTGCGCGAACTCATTGGTCCGACAGACAGTACCAAAGCGCCAAAAGGCACGATCCGCGGCGATTGGGGTGAAAGCGTGCAAAAAAACTTAGTCCATGCTTCAGATGCCCCCGAACGAGCAGAATTTGAGATCGGGTTGCTTTTTAAAAAAGACGAAGTGGTTGGATAAATATTTCTTCCTACTTTCTTAATTATTCTAAACAGTAAGAGATACTTTCTTGCTTGTCCAAGAAAGTATCCAAAGAAATACAGCCAGTGAAGGTTTTCTAGTGTTTCTAACTTCGGGTAATCAGGGGGAGCCCTCGTCCGACCAGTTGGCGGACGTTTCCCCACTTTTACCACTCAGTAAGAAACACACGAAAACACTTCAAAGGCAAAATGGACAAATAAATTACGCAAAAACTTCAATGATAAGTAAGTTGTAATGTCTTTACGCTGTAAATAATATGGGTGAAGATTTTGGATATTTCGATCCTACAGAAAATTTACGACCTAAACAAACGACTATATTGGAAGTGGGTCCGCGCCAACTTCCATCTGTTGATTTCTTTAGGCAATTTCCCAGCGCCAAAGTGGTGTTTGTAAGCCTTGAACCGGCCGAGTTTGATTATCAAACCAGAGTGCCCGGCTCTAATTATGTTCAGGCTAATGCTTTGGATTTCCTAACTTCCAATGATCCGGCTATTCCATCCGACGGGTTTGATTTTATACTGGTATGTAACACATTGGGTCCGTCAGGAGAAGAGTTGATTGCGAGAAATTTAAGTAAGTTTGTGCCACTTGCTTATTCCAGGTTAAAGCCGGGTGGAGAGTTGATTTTTGAAGAAACATACGGTCACGTAAAACCCAAAGAAGGAGGGTATATAACAAGAATCATCGACCGTTTAGGTTTTAATGCGCAGTTTCTGACCAACCCAAAATATACTTTAAGAAAAGGTAATTGGGGGGAGGGTTGTTTTCAAATAGTGGTGACTAAATGAGTTTTAAGTCTTTGAAAATCGGCAGCACCACTTCAAACGGTAACCCAATCACATTGGTGTAACTTCCGTCGATTTTGGTGATCCAGTTCCAAGGTGTTTCATTGAGGGCGTAAGCAGCAGCGAACTTCCGGAAATTATATCGGGAAGTATATCTTTCTATTTCAGACTCAGTCATTTGGCGACATGTGACACGGGTGGTTGAGATGTTTTCCCAGCGATTTATTTCTACAAACTTGTCATCCTCGCGAAAGCGAGGATCTTTTTTTGTAAGATTCCCGGTCAAGCCGGGAATGACAGATGAAAGATGGATTATCGTCGTCCCGGTCACAAAGTCGTGAGTCTGGCCATTTAGAGCCTGTACAATTGTCTTGGCATGTTTTTTATCACGGGCTTTGCCAAAGGTTTTGCCAGCCAAAATAGCCATCGAGTCGG
>Ga0209211_10012499_pt1 | contig 10670 bp, 8 predicted proteins | sample RifGroA2_FD_183992 | JGI IMG/M metagenome (GOLD analysis project Ga0209211, IMG submission 183992) | Groundwater microbial communities from Rifle, Colorado, USA - Groundwater A2 (SPAdes) (version 2) | ecosystem: Environmental > Aquatic > Deep subsurface > Groundwater | place: Rifle, Colorado...
CAGCTTCCGCTACGCCGGAAGTCACAGGCTACAAACTAAACGGAAAAGCAGAGAGCGCGAAACTTAATCCTTCACGGGGCGATGTCGTGAGTATTGAGATAAATACCAATGTTCCGGTGAAATTCAGCAGGATTTATATATGCAAGATTACAGATAGCAAATGCAACGACGACGATGATAGCAGTGTAATATATTTCATGACGACAAGTAATCCATATACCCTTTCAGTTGCAAAGTCGTGGTATGGTAAGCCAAGCGACATAAAGATGAGCAAGGGGGTAATAGTGTCTGATGGCGATTATAAGATTAAAGTGAAGATGAAAGATGAAGCGTCCACCGAATATAAATATACTCAAGACCTTTCGCCTTACATTATTACAGTTGACTCAAATTATTTAGGCGGTTCGGGCGGAAGTTCATCATCCGCTTCGCAAAGTTCTTTAGGTCAGTCCGAGTCTTCGTCTTCTTTGCAAACTGCAACCGTTGAAACCTCCCCTTCTTTTATTTCCACTCATTCCAGTCCGGAAGATTTGAGCTCGTCCTCAAAATCTTCCGCTCGTTTTGAGGCAAACTCCGGCCGCGCCCGCCTCGCTTATTCCGGCGTTCCCATAGCCTTTAGCGGGGAAGTCGTGATTCCCAAAGAGTCAGAAGGGCAGGGCGTGAGTTTCGTCTGGTCTTTCGGCGACGGCTCTGCCGCGGAAGGCAAGAAAGTTTCGCATATTTACAAATTCCCCGGAGATTATGCTGTCGTGTTGAATGCGTCTCTCTCCGATGTTTCCGCGGTTTCCAGAACAAGCGTGAAAGTGGTGAATCCGTCAGTCGTTATTTCAAATGTTTCCGGCGATTCGGTGGAAATATGGAATCAAGGAGTTTTTGAAATCAACCTTAATGGCTGGCTTATCTCAAATGATCGCGGCAAATTTATTTTCCCTCCGGACACGATAATAGCTTCAAATAAAAAGATTGCCATTCCCGATGAATATATGAAATTGAATTTGTCGCAGGGTGGAAAAATTTTTCTTCTCAATCCTTCCCAAAAAGAAATAAGTTCGCATTACAGCTCCACTGGGAACGGCGAGTTTACAGCGCCGGTTTCTCAAAATGCTCCGTCAAATTTGGACAACGATCCCGTGGTTATGAAAATCAGGGATTTTATCGCCAAGACCAATAAGGAATTCGCCGAGAAAAATAATAATTTTTCCGAAAGCAAAACAGCCGTGAAAAGTGGCAATGAAGTTGCCTCCGACACATATACAAAAAACAGAGATAATGCTCGCGTTGATGGCAATGATGAATTTTCAAAGGCAAAAGAAAAAGATTTGATGGCGGACGACGGCAAAATCGTTTCGTCTTCCGTCCAAACCGCGGCTGTCGCGTCAAGCCAAGCTTCCGGCCGCGGTTTGATGCGAAACCTGCTCAATCTGCCGTCCTCCGGTTTCGGTCTGGTCAAGAGATTATTTTACTCTGGAAATTAATTGAATAGGTATGTGGCGGCGGGTTTGAATCAATGGGCGAAGACTGAGAGTTGCTCCGATTTCCAATACTTTGTATAATTTATATAATAATATGTTAAACAGAACTTTTCTAAAATTTTCTATCGGATTTATAACCATCATTGCTTTGAGCTTCGGCGTCTTGTTGGTTATTATTTATTATAAAATTGAAAATTCGGCGTTAAAAATAAACACGACTTCCCAAAGCGAAGAGTTAAAACTGCTGTCGCAGTAGCGCGGTTTAAAAGATGCCCGCAATGAATAAAATTCATCAGAAATTAAGAAATAATCTGGCGAATTTTTTAACCATCTCCTTTTTCGTTTTTATGGGATTTGCAAATTGTGAAGCGGCTCTGGCCGCTACTTCCGTTTCCGGAGAAATTTTGACAGATACTGTTTGGACTAAAGCGCAAAGCCCTTATGTGGTGGAAAATTATTTGGAGGTCAGTGAAGGAGCCACTCTGGTCATTGAGCCGGGTGTGGTCGTCAAATTCAACCAGAGCTATATTGATGTTTACGGAAAAATTGTCGCTTCGGGCACGGCGCAAGAAAAAATATATTTCACTTCTTTTCTCGATGATTCTATCGGCGGAGATACGAATGGCGATAGCGGAGCGACCGCGCCAAGCTCGGGAGATTGGATTGGAATAAATTTTTACAATCCTGCGGAAGAGTCGCGATTTGCCTATTCTGATTTTGAATATTCTTGGACTAATTTTTATCTTGATTCGGGAGATTTGAAAATAGCGAGCTCGTTAATATCATCTGTAGGCACGGCTATAAAATCCGATGAAGGCAATTTGAAAGTAGAAAATACGAAATTTGACAGCTTCGACGAGTATGGAATTGAAACAGTCGGAGGAAGTCTTATCCTAAACGGCAACTCTTTCACAAACGGAGACACTCCCGTCTACGCCGATTACGAAACAGTTTTGAAAAACAGCGGCAATTCAATGTCGGGCAATTATTACAATGGGATCGGCCTCTACCGCAACTTTTACGGTGTTGATCTGAATAAAACTTTTCACAAAGATGTTCCTTATATTCTATTTGATAGTTTGAATATAAATGAAAATTCAACCGTAACAATAAAGCCTGGAGTTGTGATAAAGCCTGATTATGGCGTAGGCGTAGGTGTCTATGGAGGAACGCTTAATATCGCGGGAGGAGACGACGATAAAATAATAATGACATCTATCAATGACGACAGCGCTTACGGCGACACCGATTCGGGCTACGGCGATTCTTTGCCGACAGAAAGCAGTTGGAGAGGTGTGTATTTCGGCGAATTGTCATTCGTTCCTAAATTGGAAAATGTGGCGATAAGATATTCCAACGGCGTTTATTTTGATTCAGTAGTTGTCAATCTAAATAAGGTTGATTATGAAAATAACAGATATATTTATTTTGATTCGGCAGACGCGTTTTTGAGCAAATTTTATTTTGAAAATAACGGGTCTTTCAATATAGACGGCGGGAATTTTGAAATTTATAATTCAACCATAAAAAATAATGATGGCGGTTTATACATTGATGGTAGTAATGTGAATATAAACAATTCAATCATAGAAGACAATCAATATATTGCTGTCGATCAAAGCTCTTTTAATTTGATAAATTCAAGTGTTTTAGGCAGTGGCAATTATTATGACAGTATTATGTCTTGGGAAGCCAGAGAAATAAATATTTCAGGCAGTGTTATAAAAAACAGCAGAAACAACGGGATATATTTGGATAGCGCATCAACGACTATTTCAGGGAACTATATATTTGGAAATCAGAGACATGGAATTTATATGGCGACGAGCGCGCCAGCTACTATTTCGGGTAACGATATTTACAGCAATAATGATTTTGGAATTTATAATCGCGCCTATATTTTATCCGGCGGAGCACCGATTGATGCTAAAAATAATTGGTGGGGAGATGAGTCGGGGCCGTATCATGAGCTTTTGAATCCGGAGGGGATAGGCGATGTCGTTTCTGACGGCGTGATTTTTGATCCGTGGCTTAAGGCGAGCATTGAAGAGCCGTCGGGCTTTTCCAGCGTGGCGTTCATTCCCGGAATTCAGGCGAGCCGGCTTTATCGGCAGGGTCTTCTTTGGGAAAATCAGCTTTGGGAGCCGAATCGGAACGGTGACGCGCGGAAATTATTTATGGATAAGGATGGTAAAAGCGTTGACTCGGGGATTTATACGAGAGACATTATCAAAGAAACCAATGTGCCGGTTTCCGCCGATGGGTTCGGCTTGAACATCTACAAAAAATTCAGTGAATCAATGGACAAGCTGGTCGCGAGCAGTACCATAGCCGAGTGGAAATCTTTACCTTATGACTGGCGGTTTGACCTGTCGGATATTGTCGGCGGAGGAGTGAAATGGCTGGATGGAAATATTTCGTTCATCAATCAAAAGCCGGAAGGGCAGTTGCCATATATGATTTCAGAGCTTGAGGAGCTGGCGAGTAATTCCAAGAATGGCAAAGTGACTATCATCACGCACAGCAACGGCGGACTTGTGGCGAAAACGCTTCTGAAAAAGCTCGCGGAGATGAAAGGGAGGGGCGAGAGCGATTTGATAGACAAGATTGACAGACTAATAATGGTCGCCGCGCCACAGCTCGGCACACCGCAAGCGATTATCTCAATGCTTCACGGCGACGGACAGGAGCTGGGGTTCGGCTGGATCTTGAGCGCGCCTGTGGCGCGCGAGTTTGCCGAAAATATGCTCGGCGCGTATAACCTTCTGCCGTCGGAGAAATATGTCGGAATGATGGCGGATCCGATTGTGAAATTTCACCCGTCGCTCGACAAGATAAACGATTGGTATGGTCGCTATGGTTACGGATTGAGAAATTACGGAGAACTCAGAGGTTTTATCCTGGGTGAAGGGGGGAGGGTGAAACCCGACCCGTCGAATGTTATGGAGCCGAATGTTCTAAATCAAAATCTGCTTGCCGTGTCAGAAGGTAATCACGTCATTCTTGATAATTGGCAAATTCCAGCGAGCGTTGAGGTGACTCAAATCGCCGGCTGGGGTTTGGATACCGTGAGCGGGATAAAATATTCCGCGAATATGGAATGCGTTCCGGTCACAGGTGTAGCTTATTGCGTCCCGGATTATGTTCTAGAACGCGAGCCGATTATTACGAGTGATGGGGATGAGACGGTGGTAACGCCAAGCGCTACTGCGTTGGAGGAAGGTAATAGGTATTATTTGGATTTATCAAAACAGAATGAAGCTTTTTCCGCTAACATAAAACATAGAAATATTTTTGAAACTCAACCGCTTGAAGATTTTATAAAAAATATTATTATCAACAGCACAACTACACCTCCCTCTTACATTACTCCTGAAAAGCCAGAGCCGACATCTGCAGACAATAAATTACGATTAAGCATCCACTCTCCAGTATCAATAGATATCTATGACAATTTCGGCAATCATACCGGAATAATTCCTAACCCTGATCCAAATTCCGATCTGGAATTGGTAGAGGAAAATATTCCCAACAGCTACTATATGAATTTCGGCGAGGGGAAATATATCGGTTTTGATTCCGGCGTTCAAAACAGGGTGGAGCTAAACGGAACAGGCGCGGGGACTTTCACGCTTAAAGTCGGAGAGTATTCGGGTGATATAGAGGCGACTAGCACAGCTTTCATTGACATCCCTGTCACCTCGGCGATGAAAGGCGAGATTAATATTCAAAATCTTGATGTTCTTCCTCAGCTCAAGATTGATGTTGAAGGAGACGGAATATTTGATTTTGAAGTAAAGCCGAGCCAAGAATTTGACCCGATATTGTTCTTGGATATTATGAAAAAGACGATAATATCTTTTGATTTGAAGAAGAATGTTGAGAAAAATCTTATAAACAGAATAGACAACTTAATAAAAATGATTAAAAAGGGTAAAATAAAGCAAGCCGAGAAAAAGATAAAAAGCTTTATAAAGAAGTTTGAGCCGAAAAAGAAGAGTGATAAGAAAATCGGCGAAGAAGAAAAACAAGCAATATTAAATATGCTTAATCAATTATTAAATAATTTTTAATTTATGAGCCACAGAAAAATTTTAGGGATATTGTTGGGGTTGTCTATATTGGGAATTGTTGCTGGTTTTTTTATTGTATATCCAGAATATTTTGGTATTTGTTCTGACGATCAAAATTGTATAGATTCAAAATTTTTAATTTTTAATATTGCACATCCTTTGGTTATTGGTTTGATTCCACTTATACCTATTTTAGTTATTCTATTTTTCTTTTCTAGAGAGGTGTTTAGCACTTGGAAAAAATTTGCAATAGTTTTGATTCCGATTTCAATCATTTTGATAACGATTACTCCTGTATACTGTGACGCTCCTCTTAATTTGTGTTTGGACAAGAAACTCAGCACTTGGCTTTATAGTATTGGATTTTCAATACTCAGCTTAATCATCATCATCTACAAAAGCGTGCTGATTTTATTAGCGAGGCAAAAAGCGAGACGAGTGTGAATTAAAGATAAAAATCTGTGAATTTATTTTTCGATAAAAAATTAGCTGATGTCTACACAAGCCAATCTCAAAAAATCAGAGTTTTGACTGAAGATTGGGTTGATAGGCAAATTTACTGTCCTAATTGCGGGCATCTTGATATCAATAAGTATCCAAACAACAAACCCGTTGAAGATTTTTTCTGTTCAAATTGCAAGGAGGATTACGAGTTGAAAAGCAAGAAAGAAAATATTGGCAATAAAATTGTTGATGGGGCGTATCGCACAATGATTGAAAGATTGGGAGGTGGCAATAACCCTAACTTTTTTCTTCTTAACTACGATTTGCAGAACCTTGATGTTTTAGATTTTCTCGTCATCCCAAAACATTTTTTCGTTCCGGACATAATAGAAAAAAGAAAACCACTATCGCTGACAGCTCGCCGCGCTGGATGGGTTGGATGCAATATTTTACTCCAAAGTATTCCGCAAACCGGTAAAATATTTTTTGTAAAAAATCGCCAAATTGAGCCGAAAGAAAAAGTTTTGACAGAATGGCAGAAGACACTTTTTCTCCGAGAAGAAAAAGAAATAATCGCGAAAGGTTGGCTTTTGGATGTTATGAATTGCGTTGAAAAATTGGGAAAGAAAGAATTCTCTCTTGATGAGGTTTACGCTTTTGAAAATTTTTTGAGTAAAAAACATCCCGAGAATAATCACATCAAAGATAAAATTCGCCAGCAATTGCAGGTCTTGAGAGATAAAAATTATCTCGAATTTTTTGGCGGCGGAAAGTACAAAATCAGGTAGTTGACTTTATTTTTGATCTGATCAAAGATCAGGTATGGACATAAGCAGAGAGCTTGCGATTGAAATTTTAAAATATTTAGACCAGCACAAGGATTTTTATTTCCCATTTTTGGTGATGAATAAAGAATACACCGAAGAAGATGATGATTTTGTGGAGATAGAACCTAACGAGTGGGAGATGATAGAAAGCGACGAAAATTATCAAACATTTCAGCTTTGGGAAAATCTGCAAAATCTAGACGAGCGGACACTAAAATTAATGGTAAAAGGATTTTTGGAGAAGATTACAGGTAATTCACTCGAAAATCATATTTCAAAATTGGCGAAAAATTACAGAAAAGAATGGAACAAAAAATTATGGGAAAGTGGAAAGATAGAAGACTACGGCTTAAATGAATTCATATCCGGCAAAGCTGACGCTTTTGAAGATTGTTTGTTTTTACTTAGGAAGTATAATAATTGAAGGTCATTCGTGATTTTAAATGGTAAGGATAATTAAAGTGTCCTAGGGAAGAAACAGATTTACATCATTGGAGAATAAAAAAGTTGACTTATTTTGATTATTAATCTCTAGTTTATTATTCCTTGTTCTTTTTTATTTTATTTATGCTAAAATATTAATGAAGTTGAGTAATGAATGTAATTTGAAAATTAAATATGTTTTCTCCGCTTGAATTTTGATAGAGTTTAAGCATTAAAGGAGGCACAGCCATTATCAGTTAACCGTAAAAAGACACCAAAAAAGTTTCGCACGGTGCTGGGATAAGATGAATAAAATTATCATGTCCTAGCTATCACTGGGATTAGTGGAAGATTGAGAAATCAGTCCAAAACACTTATCCAGCGCTGTGCAAAGTTTTGTTGGTGTTTTTTGTTTTCTAACCAGTTTCAACCATGAAAGAGCCGAGTTAGAACTATGCATTTAGTATCAGAAGGAATGTACTTAGATATTAAGAGGGTGGTTTTAACAAGTGAGGTCGGTCACAAACGCCCCACGCCGTCATAAGACGGGTCGGAGTAAATAAGAAAAAGCAAATGAAAAAATTTGCAAGATGTTTTCCTTTGAGTGATGGCAACATGTGTTGCGAGCACTGGAATGGAAATTACATTGTCTTTCCTATGAGAGATGACTACCGTTCAAACAACGAAAAGTCCTCCCAGAAGGAGGACGATTCGGAAGAGTAAATTTGACTGTTTATTTCTTCACACTAACTCCCGAAAGGGAGTTTTGTGTTTCTTAATTATACCTTGCGGTATGGACAGATACATTATCAGTTGTGGATAACTTATGCAACCTTTTTTTTATTCTGTAAAAAAGATATCCTGCACCAGCTATAAAAATTAATCCGATAATTTTACTTCCCACACCTACACCGACGATCAAAGTAATACCCCATATCCCCCACATTATTACGCATAAATACAAAAACCACTTCCAAATTCTTTTTACAGAACTCGCTTCATGTTTAACTTGATCTTGAATAAAACTCATACCTACATTTTATACCTTTATTTCAATTTGACAACAACCCTATTTTCAATATACTTTAAAACATAAAGGCCAAAGACGGTCGGCGGTTGAGAGAAATCAACAGAAGTCCGGCTCAGGTGCTTGAGCGAGTGTTGCGGAAGTCCGCAATGTCATAGCTCTGATACTATTTTAAGTATTACCGATTGCGCCCTTTATCAAAGGTCGTTTTTTATTTACAAATAACAGGAGTAGTTTATAGCGGTTTAGCTTCTTAGGGAATATTCATATCTTCCTAAAAACCTACAACCTACAAACTACAACCTAAAAAGATGCCAATAACAAAAGATAAGAAGAAAGAAATAGTCGCCAAGATTTCCGACATTGTGAAAGATTCAAAATCGCTCGTCTTTTTCAATTTCCACGGTTTGAAAGTCGCGGACGCGACACCGATAAGAAGGAAGCTCCGAAGCGAAGGTGTCGGATATTTGGTGGCGAAAAAGTCGCTCACAAAAAGAGCGCTTGATGAAGCCAAGATAGAGGGCGCGCAGCCGGCTCTCGCGGGAGAAGTCGGGTTTGCTTACGGAAAAGACCTCATCGCTCCGGCCAGAGAAATTTTTGAATTCCAAAAGAAGCACAAAGAAAATCTGGCAATACTCGGTGGAGTCTTTGACGGCAAGTATATGAGCAAAGAGGAGATGATGGCGATCGCCACGATTCCTCCGCTTCAGACTCTATACGCGCAATTCGTCAATGTCATCAATTCTCCGATACAAGGATTCGTCATGGCTTTGGATGCTATCGCCAAAAAAAGAGTTTAACATACGAATATACGAATTGTGCGAATAAAACGAATGGATACGAATAGAAGATACTTACTTGGAGGCGAAGCCTCCAAGTGGAGAGCAAAAGATTATCAATCAGAATTAATCATTAATATTAAAAAAATATGACAGAAGAAAATAAAAAAGAAGAAGTTGCAGTTCCGGCAAAATTCAAATCGATAGTAGAAGGCATTGAGACAATGTCAGTGCTTGATTTGAACGAATTGGTAAAATTGCTTGAGAAGAAATTCGGCGTATCGGCGGCGGCAGTCGCGGTAGCTGGTCCCGCAGCCGGAGCTGGCGCGGCAGTTGAAGAGAAAACATCATTCAATGTAGAGCTCAAAGAAGCTGGCGCTCAGAAAATCGCAGTTATCAAAGTAGTCAAAGAACTTCTCGGATTGGGACTCAAAGAAGCCAAAGACTTGGTTGACGCCGCTCCATCAAAGCTCAAAGACGGAATGAAGAAAGAGGAAGCGGAAGCTTTGAAGAAGAAAATAGAAGAAGCGGGAGGAAAGGTGGAGCTGAAATAGTTTCTAGGTTATAGGTGTTAGGGATTAGGTTTTAGAAAAGAAAGAAGCCGAATAAACGGAAAAAGTAAGAATCAAAGACACTTTTTTGCTATAGCAAAAAAGTGTCTTTGCGTTTGACAAATAATAGTTTTGGTGTTAGGCTGTTTTTTAGAAATTCTTTATATCTATAACTGTAATTTTTTGAAAGGAGAAGGGGAATGTTTGGAATTGTGATCGCGACGATACTTGGTCTGTGCGGGTATGTTTTTAAAGGAAAAAATTTTTACGAGTGCTACCTGTCTTCCACTATGTTTCTTTTCTGGTGGACGATGGGTGCAGGAGTGTCAGCTTTTCTTTTGAGGAGAATTATTCCCGGCAGGTTCAATAAAATTTACGGTATTTTTAATTTGTCTAAAATACCGCAAAGGTTCTCTTTCCGTCAGGAAATATTTTTTTGCTTTTTTGCCGCATTTTCAGTCGGGGCGGCCTATCTGTTGCACTCATCTCTGGGCAGGTTGGAAGGGTTGCGTTATTGGGATAGCCAAAGGATTGTCGCCGGCATCTCAATGTATTGTGTAATTGTTCTCTATAAATTACTTTGAATTACGAAACTGTATATATTCTTATATTGTCATTGTGAGCGAAGCGTGGCAATCCACGATTAAGCGCGGTAAACTCTGGATTGCCACGTCGGAATACCGACTCGCAAAGACGGAAAACGAGGGTTTCGTAATTCAAAGTAAATTATACAAATCTCTGAAAATTAAATTTTAACCGTATTTCTCACGCAACAAAAAATGCCATGATTAAGTTCATGGCATTTTCTAATATTTATTCACTTTGAATTGCGAAACTTCATATATTCTCACATCGTCATTGCGCGCGAAGCGAAGCAATCCATGATTACGAACGATAACCGGATTGCCACGCCGGAATACCGGCTCGCAAAGACGGAAAACAAAGACGGAACGAATCATCTGGATTGCCACGCCGGAATACCGGCTCGCAAAGACGGAAAACGAGGGTTTCGCAGTTCAAAGTTATTCAGTAAATCCAGTTCATTCAATTCTATTGAAAATTAAAAAATAAGCT
>Ga0209211_10012501_pt1 | contig 10669 bp, 8 predicted proteins | sample RifGroA2_FD_183992 | JGI IMG/M metagenome (GOLD analysis project Ga0209211, IMG submission 183992) | Groundwater microbial communities from Rifle, Colorado, USA - Groundwater A2 (SPAdes) (version 2) | ecosystem: Environmental > Aquatic > Deep subsurface > Groundwater | place: Rifle, Colorado...
CTCGACTGGTTGCGCAAGCAGTTCGACAAGATCAACGTGCAGCTGGTGGTGCGCAGCACCGACTACAACCGTTTTCAGGACAAGGTGCGCAAGGGCGATACGCAGATGTTTTACTTCGGCTGGAATGCCGATTATCCCGACCCAGAAAATTTCCTGTTTTTGCTGCACGGCGCGCAGGCCAAGGTGGGCAAGGGCGGCGAGAATGCGGCGAATTACAGCAACCCGGAATATGACAAGCTGTTCGAGCAGATGAAGAACATGGAAAACAGCCCGCAACGGCAGGCCATCATCGACCGGATGCTGGAAATTCTGCGCCGCGACTCGCCGTGGCTATGGGGCTACCACCCGAAGAGTTACGTGCTGCAACACGGCTGGCTGCACAACGTGAAGCCCAATGTGATGGCGAACAACAAGCTCAAGTACTGGCGCGTGGATGCGGCGCAGCGCGACCGCTTGCGCCAGGAATGGAACCAGCCGGTGCGCTGGCCGCTGTGGCTGGGATTCGCGATGTTGCTGCTGTCCGGTGTCTGGATGTGGCGCGCACTGCGCAAGCGCGAAGAGCAGTCATAGCGTGTGCGCCGGTGCGCCGCTTGTTCCATTTTCAGCGTCAAGCCTGCTCTGCAAGACGCCTTGCACGGGCATGTTGATGACAGGCAGTATCTGTTTCAGCAGGCTCTAATTCAGCTTGCTGGCGCTAACGGCCATCCGGGTAAGTTCGGGCAAGCTGCGGGCGCCGGTCTTTAGCATGATGCGGGCGCGGTAGGCTTCCACCGTCCGGAAGCTGATGGCAAAGTGCTGGGCAATTTCCTTGCTGGTGTAGCCATTCACAACCAGAGCCATGATTTCTTGCTCGCGATTCGTGAGTGCCGCCAGACGCGAGGCTATGGATTGGAAATCAAAAGCCTGTCCGCGCAACTGCGCATCGCGCTCCAGTGCTTCCTGCACGCGGTTCAGCAAGATGTCGCTGTCCACCGGTTTGGTCAGAAAATCCACTGCGCCGGCCTTGATGGTGCGCACGGTCATGGCGATATCGCCGTAGCCGGTGAGAAAGATCAGCGGCAGCCGCACGCCACGCCGTTGCAGTTCTTGCTGTAATGCGGGCCCATCCATGCCGGGCATGCTCACGTCGAGAATGACGCACCCGTGGCATTCGGTATTGCAGGCGGCAAGAAAATCCTCGGCGCTCGCGAAAGCCGCGAAGGTATAGCCTGCACTTTTTAACAGCATGGAAAGCGCAGTGCGCACTGCCGCATCGTCGTCTACTATGAAAATTGTCGGTTGAGCGTTCATGAGGCAAGAGGTAAGGTGAAGTGAAAAGCCGATCCTTGTCCCGGTGTGGACTCAGCCCATAGATTGCCGCCATTGGCTTTTATCAGTGAGCGGCTGATTTTCAGCCCCATTCCGATGCCGGTTGGCTTGGTGGTGTAGAACGCATCAAAAATGTGTTCCATATCCTGCGCCTCCAAACCGGGGCCATTGTCCTGTATCGTCACTCGCGCCATGATTCCGTCCTGGGTCGTGCGTACGGTCAGCTCGGGCGTGGGTATGCGTGCCGCCTGCATGGCTTCCATGCTGTTACGCAATAGATTGGTCATCACTATCTGGGTATGAAGGCGGCTGGCCTGAACCAGAGGAAACTTTCTTTCCAGTTTGCGCGCCTCATGGAATGGTGGCATATATTTTTTTCTGAATTCATCAAGGGAGCTCTGGATTTGCAGATTGAGGTCAAATGCTTCTGCTACCGGGACCTGGTCATGCAGAACACTAAACAGGTGGCGGAGCGATTTTCCGGCGCGGATGGCCTGCTCCTTGTTGAGAATGAGGGATTGGGATAATTGCTCCTTTTCGATGCATCTTGACTCATCGAAGCACTTTGACTTGAAGGTGCGCAGTGCCGCATCGCTGCAAGCTGTGATAGCAAGGAGTGGCTGGTTCAGTTCATGGGCGATGGCTGCGGCGGTTTGGGTGGCAACCTGCTGTTTAAGCAATTGTTCAATGCCCTCGTTGCGATCGCGAAGTTCCTGCTCTACCTTTTTCTGTTCGGTGATATCGCTGTAAATACCCAGAAGGCCGGTGACTTTATTATCTTTATCGCGCAGCGGCACCTTGGAAGTGCGTCCCCAAACCACTTTGCCATCCGGATTCATGAGAGGTTCTTCGTAGTCCAGTTTGGGGATGCCGGACTCCATTACAGCCTTTTCGTCGGCGTGGTATAACTCGGCTTGACACCTCCACTCCAGGTCGAAATCGGTCTTGCCGATCAATTCGACCGTGCTGGCGCACCCGGCGTCTTTCGCAAACTGGGTGTTGCAGCCCAGGTAGCGCGAAGCGCGATCCTTCCAGAAGATACGAACCGGCGCATTTTCCACGATGGACTGGAGCAAATCCTTCGATTTCCGGAGCGCATCCTCTGCATGTTTGCGTTCGGTAATATTGCGCGCGGCGTTAAACACCAGTTGCCGGCCGTTAATTTCCATTTTCGCAGCACTCACCTCAACGTTGATCGTGCTGCCATCGCGGCGGCGGTGTATAGTTTCAAATATGGGGTTGGTGAGTTTCAGGTTGGCTACTATGTTCTTCAGTTCCGTTACCGACCATTGCGCATTCCACTGCGCCACATTCATGGACAGCATTTCCTCTTTCGCATAGCCGAGCATCCGGCAAAACGCATCGTTCACCTGCACCACGTCGCCATTCAGGTCATAGATGTAAATGCTGTCGCTGGCTGTGCGCACCAGAGTTTCGTTTTTGTAGTTTTCCTTGGCCAGCAGCTCTTCCGCCTGTTTGCGCTCTGCAAGCAGCGCGCTGAACCCATCGGCCATTTTGTTGAAGCTGTCGCCGATTTGCTTGAGTTCATCGTGCGTACCGAGGTCAATGCGCCCGCTTATGTCGCCGCCGGCGAAGGCGTGAGCGGAGCGGGACAGGGATCGGACGCTGTCGATAATGGAGTAGTAAATGCCAACCGCAAAATAGGTTACGACCAGAACCACCAGGAAGGAGATGCCGAGGCTTATGCGCAGCGCGCTTTCCGCCCGGGTAAGGCGCGCCTTGATGAGCGCTTCGGCTGCGGGCAGCAATGATTCATACAATTGCGCGTATCCCCTGTCGATTGCCGCGGTGGTCATTTGAAAAAAGTCTCTGGGAGGCGTGGTGAAATGGCCGGTGAGGATGTCCGATTTTACGAGGTCGACAATCTGCTGCGAGGAGCCCGTAATATCGCTGGATGCAGCCGAAAGTGATTGCTGCAACGCGGGGTTGTAGCGCCCGGTCTTCTCCAGATTAATCCTGAGGCGCTTGAGTGCGTTGCCGAGTTCGATAATCAGGGTATTTAAATCCGCTTTCTGGTACTCGGTGGCCTGTTTTTTAGTCAAGATGCCGGCGCCATAAGCACGTATCTGCCCAAGTTGTTCAAGAGCATGCGGCAACTTGCCGATAGCGGTATCCAGCAGATAAAACGTACCCGAGTCTGAATTTAGATTCAGCATATATTCATCGCCGGAAGTTGCCCCAAAAATCAGCATCTGATCGATCAGGCGGGTATGTGAGGTGAAATTCTCGGCTACGGTCCAATTGAGGCCGTCTTCGCTCAGGCGCTCCCAATTTGCCTTGATGCTTCGCCAATCTTCGCTTGAGGTCAGGCTGTTGGGCAGGTTGCTCTCCAGCGTATTAAAAGCTTCGGCAGCTTCTTTTTTCTTGGCGGTTAGAGCCTGCTGTACGGTCTTGTCGCCGCCGATAAAGGTGGCCGAAAGCCCGCGGCACTGCTGTATGAGCTGCAAAGTTCGAGATATCGGCTGGATAAGCGCGAGACCGCCCAGTTCTTGCCGGGAGTTGCGGATCTCCCGGTCAAGGCTGACAAAAAGGTTGTATGCCATCACTGTGCCCGCAAACACGGACAGCACTCCCAATACTGCGAATTTTCTGGTGTAACTCAGGCGATTCATCAGGGCGGCTGCGGGAGAAAAGAAAGCTCTAAAAATAATATTCACCTCACTATTGATTATTTATTTTCGCATGCTGACAGCGGATGTCTACCCGTCCGGGAGCGATGCAGTATTTCCACTTAAGTATTTCTACGCAGGTGTTTGTGCGAGGGTATTCGTACGAATTTTATTAGCCATACCAAATGGGTAACCTAGCCGCCGTGTTGAGGGTGTTGTTATGAGAGTAGTAGCCACACCTAAAAACTTAATTTGGGCGGAATTTGCATTCGCTTGGTTTGGCGAGAGTGCAATTCTGCAAATACAGCGGTGTTTGCTGGCGGCATCGGAAAATTTTTTGAGTAGACCTCATCCGGCATATTGCGTCAAGCAAAGGATGACGGACAGCTTGGATGCGGCAACTGAATTATTTTGTAGTCAGCATTGTTTTAAAACGAATAAAAACAAATTTAAACAAATAAAAAAATAGGGGGAGTGTGAAATGGTATCCAAGGCAACTCGCAGGCTTTGTCTGGCGGCAAGTGTTGTGGCGGTTTCGTTCGGCGCCAATCAGGCGCAGGCTGTACCCACCAATATCGAAGGCTCGGCTGGCGGCGGTTTGGTGCCGATGGCGTTAATGCATCCGCAAGGCCCGTTGTTCTCCTATACCAATCTGACTACGCAGGATTTCGGCATTCAGAGCGTTGCCATAGGTGGCACTATCTCAGATAGGGCGGAGGTTTCATTCGGTCATTTGATGACGACTGTGCCAGCTAGTTATGCTGCTTTTTATACTGACAATCGCGTCACGGTGAACACTTTTGGGCTGAAAGTCAAAGTGCTCGACATGGGCGATTCTGCGCCGCAGGTGGTTGTTGGTCTGCAAGCGAAGAGTTCCAGCGGCAGCCTTCTCGATACGTTGCAGGCGGCAGGTGCTATCAGCGGGAAATCTGGCACCGATGTATATGCAGCGGCAACCAAGGTGGTGACCATCGGCGGCAAGGGCGTGGTGCTGAACGGCGTGTTGCGTGCAACCAAGGCCAACCAGATGGGCATCCTCGGCTTTGGCGGCGGTACGGCGGCAGGCGGCAAAACCGGCTACAGCTTGAAACCGGAATTGTCGGCCGGTGTGTTTTTGGCTGATAACGTCATATTGGGCGGTGAATACCGCGCCAAGCCTAACAACATCAGCAGCACTGTCGCTGGCCTAGGGGTAAAAGAAGAAGGCGCGTATAGCCTGTGCATGGTCTATATAGTGAATAAGAACATGGCGATCACCGCAGCCTACGTCAATCTTGGACAGGTTGGCGCTTCGAAAGCCGCTGTGGCAGGCGCCGCCAGGCAGGACGGCATGTATCTGCAACTGCAATCCAATTTTTAGCTTTTTCCGGGGGAGTCATCCAGACGGCCACCATCAGGTGGCCCAAAGGATGGAGGTTGTATAAGCGATCATGTTTAAAACCACTTGGCTTTGTCGTGGTTGCACTACTGTTAAATAAAAGGTTGGTGGGAGAGAGCGTCAATTTATAAAATGTCCGGTGAGTGTGCCCAACGCTGTTCACTCTGTATACCTCCCAAGGGTTTTGCTGAAGTTGATGAATAATCATCATGGTTTGCGGCTTCAAAATATACAGAGTGAACAGCGTTGGGCAAGTACTATTGATCTTTACTGAACTCATGATAGGGGCATCTATAGCCGCCGTCATTCCGGCGTGCCGGAAAAACAATAACCGGGGCTGATGCCCCGGTTATTGTTTTGGCCGCTTAACGATTAGCGTCCGCGGTTGTAAATTCCGGCCATCATATGCACCGTGGGTTTGTCGCCCATTTTTTGCCACAGTGCGACGTTGATCGCACGCAGCGGGTCGTCGTATTTGATGGGCAATGCCGCAGCGTTAGCTCCCTCGCGGTACAGGTCGCGCTGGAAACTTGCCAGAACGGCGTTCGGCTCGACGTAGCGGAAGGCGACATTGATCGCATCCAGCGGATCGGCCTCTCTTGCGATCACTGCCGCAGAATTGAACGGTTCGCGGTACAAGCTACGGTCGAAGCTGGCTACGACGGCATCGGTTTCCTGATTCAAGATGTGGTTGACAATGTCGAGCGGATCGGACCATGCCTTGGCAACGGTTACGATAGGCTCAGCGCTAATGCCGCGTTGCAGGTCGCGCTCGAAGCTGGCAGCGACCTCGTCCGTCGCAGCGTAAGCAAGCGTTGGCAGCAAGGCTGCAGCAGTCAAGGTCAAAGCAAATTTGTTCGTTTTCATGATAGTCACTCCTTTGTGTTCGATGGTGTGAAAAAATCAACAGAAAAACAATACGTTTGCATCTTTTGTCAGCGCAATTCGAGCTCGCATGATGCACGCCTGCATGCGTGAAGCGCATCGGAGTTTTTCTCCTTGGCGCGTAGGCGATGCAGCAATTCTGGCATCGGCGTTTGTCTGACACGCAATCATCATTAACGGTTTCTCCGGCGATGGCTGGCATCAGCCATCGCACCGGCAATGCGGGCGAATCAAAATCTTGCCAAGGGCGCAGCGGTTACATATTCATTCATGACGTTGGTGATCTTAGTGTTGCGTGTTTGGATGGTGTCATCGCCGATGCGGCTATTTCTCCCGTTCAGGATCGTATCAAGGCGCGAAACCATGTTCGGTTGCATACACGCCTTTTTTGGCAAAGGAGCACTGCAAATTGATTCGACGTACAGGCGCATCGCGTCTGTTGCCTTCCATCGCTCAGAACCGCCCGCGAATTCAAGCAAGCCCGCTTCAGCCAATTCGTGGCAAACCAGTGCGACGGCATCCCCATCGCGCCCAGTGTATGCGCTGGCATCGGCGCCTTGAGATTTGAAATAGTGCAGCGCGACTTCAATATGCAATGGCGTTATTCCACTAACTACGGCTCTATTTCCCATGATTATCTCCTTAGGTAAACCACATTCCATCGCTATGAAAAATTCATAACAACCAACTATATATGTCAGGCCCGATATATACGTTGCTGCAGTGTGTTTCTTTATCATGGTCGAACAATATGGCTCACAGCATAGGGAGGCATTCTTAAAGGGAGCTTAATCGCAGAATTATTTTCGCAGTAACAGCATATGTATGCGGTGGTGTACAGGAGTGGCGTAAGGCTGTGCGCTTTGAGAAATGCGCACACATGGAAAAAGCCGGGGCGTTTCGCCCCGGCTTTTGAATGGAATCACCGGTAGCGATTAGCCGCCGTGGCGAGGCTTGCTCACAATTGCGGCATGCACTGCGGGCTTGCTGTCAATATCCTTCCACAGTGCGACGTTGATCGCACGCAGCGGGTCGTCGTATTTGATGGGCAATGCCGCAGCATTGGCCCCCTCGCGGTACAGGTCGCGCTGGAAACTTGCCAGAACGGCGTTCGGCTCGACGTAGCGGAAGGCGACATTGATCGCATCCAGCGGATCGGCTGCCCTTGCGGTCACTACCGCAGAATTGAACGGTTCGCGGTACAAGCTACGGTCGAAGCTGGCTACGACGGCATCGGCTTCCTGATTCAAGATATGGTTGACGATGTCCAGCGGATCGGACCAGGCCTTGGCAACGGTTACGATAGGCTCAGCGTTAATGCCGCGTTGCAGGTCGCGCTCGAAGCTGGCAGCGACTTCGTCCGTCGCGGCGTAAGCAAGAGTTGGCAGCAAGGCTGCAGTAGTCAATGTCAAAGCAAGTTTGTTCAGTTTCATGGTCGTAGCTCCTTTTGTCGATAGGGCGATACGAACTGATCGCCTACGCCAAATGTTCAGCAGAAACCATGCCATGATTTATATCTGTTTAATATCAATGCATTAAGAAAATAGGCACCTCTTGACCTTGTTAAGTGTAAACGTTAACATAGCGTCCATTATTAACGTATCTTCATTGGAGTAAACGTTTATGCTTACCTTGCCCGGGCTGAGACAGTTTCTCGACAACCTGGAAGATGGAATTCTCTTTCTCGATCAGGAACGCCATGTCGTGGCTATCAATGAGGCAGCCAGCCGTATGCTGGGGCAAGAACACGACAATATCCTGAATAAGCTCTGCCCCAGTCTTTTCCAGGGAACGGCTTGCGCACGCAGTTGCGAGAAGAGGGGGCATTGCACCCTCATGAAGAACGCAATCCATGGGAAAAAAGTTCAAGACATAGTCGTGCAGCGCCCGGATGGCGGGCTGATTCCACTGCGCATGTGGGCCATGGTGCTGCCTTCCGATGAGCAGTTCGCGTATTGCGCCGTGGTGCTGCGCGACCGCACCCATGAGATGCGATTGGAGGAGGAGGCCAGCAACCGGATGCATCTGGGCGGCCTGATCGGGAACAGCACGGTGATGCAGGAGCTGTTCCGTCAGATTTTGCGCGCAGCCGCCAGTGAGGCCAGCATTCTCATTACCGGCGAAAGCGGCACCGGAAAGGAATTGGTTGCGCGTGCGCTGCACGACAACTCGAGCCGCGCCAAGGGGCCTTATATACGTGTGCACTGCGCCGCCTTTCCCGAGCAGTTGCTGGAAGGCGAATTGTTTGGCCATGCGCGCGGCGCATTTACCGGAGCAACTGCGGCGCGCGAGGGTCGCTTTGAGGCGGCGCATGGCGGGACGCTGCTGCTGGATGAGATCGGCGAAGTGCCGCTGAGCGTTCAGGTAAAGCTGCTGCGCGTCTTGCAGGAACGCGAAATCGAGCGGCTCGGTGAAAACCAGACGCGCAAGGTGGATGTGCGAATTATTGCGGCAACCCACCGCGATCTGCCGGCCATGGTGAGCCGCGGCGAATTCCGCGCCGACCTTTATTACCGGTTGCGCGTACTTCCGCTGCACCTTCCTGCCTTGCGCGAACGCAGCGAGGACATTCCGCTGCTGGCCAATGCCATGCTGGCCAACATACTGACCCGGCATCCGGGGCGCGATCTTCAAATCTCCAGCGAGGCGCTTGGTGCATTGAGTGCCTATCGCTGGCCAGGCAATGTCCGTGAGTTGGGTAATGCACTTGAATACGCCGTGGTGCAGGCAGATGGTGCGACCATCCTGTCGCGCCATTTGCCGCCGGAAATCTACAAAGCCGCGCAGGCCGGCGGCTCATCGGCAGTGGAGGCTCCGGCACAGGCCGCTTCGCTCGTGCAGCGCTATTACCGCTCCCCTGTGCAGCAAGAGGGGCAAGAGAAAGAAATGCTTCTGCTTGCGCTGAAGGAAACCGGCGGGAACAAGGCTGCCGCAGCCGTGAAGCTCGGCATGTCGCGCACCACGCTGTGGAAAAAACTGAAGCAGCATGGGATAGACTGATTTGCCTGAACGGCTTTCTGGCAGTTCCGTGTTGCATCGACCTGATTGAGAGTGCGTACCTGGAAGGCCGACCCGGAGCAATGCAAGATGTTCCGTCCGGCGCACGCGAAGCCAAAGTAAATACCTGCCGAGCGTTACGGGATTCCAGCCAAGCAAGCTGCCATTTTGTAAGCCAACAACCGGATTATATTTCCAGAGGCTAATCTGAATATGTATGAGGCGAATCCAATTTTTGTGCAACCTGAGAATGATGATATTCCGGTCTGGCGATACATGGATTTCACCAAATTTGTATCTTTCGTCGAATCTCAGAGTCTTTATTTTGCGAGGGCTGACAAATTTGATGATCCGTTCGAGGGTTCTTTGCCAAAAATGAATGTGGTTGGGCGGGAAACTGTTCAACGGCGCATTCTATCTAGCCCCCATTTTCCACAGGAAGCCCGTGAGACGTATCTTAAACAAATAGCTTCAACGGGAGAGATAAATCAATACTGGCGGAAGTTCTACGCGATCAACTGCTGGCACATGAACGAGCACGAGTCCGCCGCGATGTGGAAACTGTACTTAAAAAGCAATGAGGGTATAGCTGTTCAATCAACGTATCGAAAACTGCGAGAATCGATTATCGATGATGAAAAGGTTTATCTCGGAAAAGTGAAGTACATTGATTACGAGAAAGAATCTATTGACCATTACTATGGCCCCAATTTTACAAATGACTTTATTTTTAATATGTTTGCTCCGTTTGTTTACAAACGTAAAAGTTTTGAACATGAGCGAGAGGTTAGGGCGCTGATAGAGAGGCTTCCGACAACCAGTGGAGAGCAAATCGGTCACTATCAAGACACCATAGCCCATGGAGTCAAAATTAAGGTTGATGTCAAACGGTTAGTTGAAAATATTTACATTGCACCAAGCGCACCTGACTGGTTGCCAAGTTTGGTAAGCACGGTCGCACAGCGTTATGGCTTTATGTTTCAGGTGGTTCACTCAAGACTCAGTGAACAGCCTCTTTTTTAGTGCTCTACCTCTTGTTACATAATGAACTGGCTCACGATGCCCATAGCTAACCGTTTTGTAGCGAGGATGCTGATTTCCGTTTGCCTGTTTGCCGCAGGCCAAACCGCGCACGCCGCCGAAAAAATCACCATCGCCGCCGCTGCCGACCTCAAGTTTGCCATGGACGAAATCGTGGTGCTGTTCAACAAGGCGCATCCCACCGACCGTGTGGAAACCATCTACGGCTCGTCCGGTAAATTCCAGACGCAGATCCGGCAGGGAGCCCCTTTCGACCTGTATTTTTCCGCCGACATCGCCTATCCGCGCGCGCTTAAAGAAGAAGGCTTTGCCGCCTCCGAGGCGCAGCCCTACGCGGTGGGGCGCATCGTGTTGTGGAGCACGTCGCGCGATGCCGGCAGGATGACGCTCGCCGATCTCGCCGACCCGGCCATCCGCAAGGTCGCCATCG
>Ga0209211_10012503_pt1 | contig 10669 bp, 15 predicted proteins | sample RifGroA2_FD_183992 | JGI IMG/M metagenome (GOLD analysis project Ga0209211, IMG submission 183992) | Groundwater microbial communities from Rifle, Colorado, USA - Groundwater A2 (SPAdes) (version 2) | ecosystem: Environmental > Aquatic > Deep subsurface > Groundwater | place: Rifle, Colorado...
TGCGCCGGCACCGAGGGTTGCCTCCTGAACAGCGCGACGCTCGACTTCCGTGACACCCGATGGGATGCCGACGACGACTTTTGGCCGGGGAATTTTCGGAAGGAGCGGATTTTTCGGAGCTTCGTGGACCGCGCGGATGTAATGGGTTAACATCGAAACGGTCGCATCAAAATCACTGATTACTCCGTTTCGAAGCGGCCGGATGGCTTCAATCGTCCCGGGAGTTTTTCCGATCATCCGTTTTGCCTCCCGGCCAATAGCCACGATTTGTTTTGTTTTCTTATGCCGGGCTACGACAGACGGTTCGCGGATAACAATTCCTTTATCTTTGACAAATACGAGGACTGATGAGGTTCCAAGATCTATTCCTAAGTCGTGGGATAAGAGTCCAAAGAGGAAATCAAACATTGTGGGTTCATTCTAGCACATTGACGTCGTTTTCCCATCGGCGTATGATGGGTCCATATGTCCGATTCGCTCACCGTTCGAAAAGAAGACCTTGACACCAGAAAGGCACTGCTTAGGGTGTTAAAAACCTTGGTAAGGAAGTCTGATCTCAAAAAACAAACCCAAGCGTTTGACCAGAAACTTACGCAGCAAACCCAAGCGTTTGACCAGAAACTTACGCAGCAAACCCAAGCGTTTGACCAGAAACTTACGCAGCAAACCCAAGCGTTTGACCAGAAACTCGGCCGTCAGAAAGGAGATATTCTTACCGTTTTGGATCAACGACTGGTTCAGCAGAAGGAGGAGATGTTGCGCCAAATGGACGAAAAAATGGATGCAAAATTAGAAACGCAAAAAGAGGCAATCATCAGGGGTGTGGTCAACGATATGAGCGATATGTTCATGCCGAGGATGGAAGAGCATGACGATCGTCTGGCGCACCTTGAGCATCATACCGTGCATCCGCCGCTTCCTACTGCTTTATGAACTTCTGGTGATCCCGGATCACCCGTTCATTTTTCTCCCGGGCAGTCGCGGCTTTTGGTAAATCCTGCAGCTTCGGCTTCTTTCTCTGTACAAAACCACCGGTCGCTTTCGTTCGGGTTAATACTGATTTGATTGTAGTTGTAGCAGCCGGGCAGATGATACGTGCGTTCTTTGGTGCCTTTATGATAGTTGCCTTTGATCGTGCATCCTACGCGCGTGCTTGTACACTCGGAGGACCAGATGCCCCGTTTGGTCTCCTGCGCTTTGGCTTGAGCCTGGGAAAGGAGCGCTCCGCGGCTATCATCCATGGTGTCTGCAACGGCCAGTCCCTCTTCTACGAGAATAATACTCAAAGGGATATCCTTACCGATCCTCACCCACGCGATCGTCCTCCCGAAGCGATCCTTTCCGGATACATCAAGCGTTACGTCTTTTCCCAAAACCAATTCGTTTATCCTTTCTTTGGCGCGTTTGGACAGGCACCCCTCCGGATACTCCGGCGCGTCCATCCCCAGGAGCCGCACGCGCGTCCCGTCTTTGGTATCAAACGTATCCCCGTCCACAATATTCGTGACCGTGGTGGTGTTCGTCGTCGGCCGCTGTTTGGCCGGATTGAGAAGAAGCGGCAGGCCCAGGATGAGGTTGAGCGCAAGGGAGGCCGCGGTCACACCCACCATCGCCCAGAGTGCCCACGCCTTTTTTGTCTTGGCTGCCATACTCCCATCATAGCACACCCAAGTGTATCTTATTTGTCCGGCACGTGTCGGTAAAAGAAGCAACGGTTACTGTATTACTCTACGGATTAAACGCTTTTTCGCCGCCTCCGGTTAATTATGACGTGTCCGGCTCCTGCCAAACGCATCAGCACATTTTTCAGCCTGATGAGGGTCAATAAGGCCGTAACCACGGATTGGTGCGTATGGTATACTCTGATCATGCAAATTAATAATTTTTGTGATCGGATTATTCGGTGGGGGTTTTATTTGCTGTTTGGGCTCGTACCCCTCCTTTTTACCCCGTGGAACTACGAACTTTTTGAATTTAACAAGATGATCGGGGTATATATGCTCACGATTATCATCACCGGCGCGTGGATCGCCAAAAGCATTACACAAAGAGAACTTCGCGTTGCCCGGACGCCATTGGATATACCCATTCTCCTCTTCCTCTCCTCCCAACTTCTCTCTTCTTTCTTTTCCATCGACCCCCATGTTTCGTGGTTTGGGTATTACAGCAGGTTCAATGGCGGCATGTTGTCCATCGTAAGCTACGTGCTTTTGTATTATGCATTCGTCTCAAATTTGGCAAATGGGGCTAATTTGACCAATTTGATCAAACTGGCTCTTGCAACCGGTGCCGTTGTTGCCCTTTACGGAGTCGCCGAGCGGCTGGGAGTGGACAAGCATCTCTGGGTTCAGGATGTACAAAATCGTGTCTTTTCTACTCTGGGTCAACCCAATTGGCTCGCCGCCTACCTGGTCGCCCTCGCGCCTCTTGCGATGGCGCTCGGGCTCAAAGCTCAAAATCCAAAACAATTTTGGATTTGGAGTTTTATTGCAGCACTCTTTTTTGCTGTTCTCCTGTTTACCCGTTCGCGATCGGGTCTTTTGGGGTTTGTTGTAGCCGATGTTGTTTTTTGGGTGTTTGTTTTTTTGCAAAAGAAACGACCCCTCATTTCCTTCGTCATACTACATATATCCTTTGTTATTCTCTTTGTTTTTTTTGGTCCTTCTCTGCCTATTTCTTCATTATCCCGTACACCTGTCATCGAAGCTACTCCCTCGGCTTCTTACGCCGCTGCGCTTCTGGAAACCGGAGGAACGGAATCCGGTACGATCAGAAAGTACGTCTGGCAGGGGGCTACCCGCGCATGGCAGAGTTCGCTCAAAACCTTGGCTCTCGGCACCGGTACGGAGACCTTTGCGTTTGCATTTTATCAGTACCGGCCGATGGGGCATAACCTTACCAGTGAATGGGATTTCCTTTACAACAAAGCACATAACGAGTATCTCAATTATCTGGCGACTACGGGTCTATTCGGATTAGGAAGCTACCTATTATTTATTGGAGTTTTTCTCGTTTGGTTTGTATCACGTGTCAAGTATCAAGTGTCAGGAAAAAACAAAAACATGACACATGACACGCTGACACTTGACACAGCGCTATTTTCCGGTTGGATATCCATTCTCGTTACCAACTTTTTCGGCTTTTCCGTCGTCGTCGTCCAACTCTTTTTGTTCCTTTTTCCGGCGATCGTTATTACTCCGACGAAACACACCGTTATTTCAATCCCTGTTCCGCGTTGGGCTTCTTGGATTGTTGTATTGTTAACGGTCATTCTCGTTATTCTCGTTGGTCTTACCTGGTATGCCGACACTCTTTATGCTTCCGGATACCGCCAAAGCCGTGCCGGACAATATGGCGCAGCTTTGTCCCATCTTTCCCGGGCTTCAGTTTTAAATCCCTTAGAACCTGTGTTTGCAGATGAGCTCGGGAGCGTCTATGCTGGCCTCGTGACTGCTGCTGTAGAGGAAAAAGACGCCACAAAAGCAGCCCAGCTCGTGAAGCAAAGCTTGGCCGCAAGCGACCGGGCATTGGCGACGAGCCCCAAAAACGTCAACTTCTGGAAAACGCGGACAAAGATTTATTATTCATTTTCTGAATTTGATCCTGTATTTAATGATGCGGCAATTGAAGCTCTGGAAAAAGCGGCTCTTCTTTCTCCCAACGATCCGAAAATTACTTACAATCTTGCAATCCTTTATGGCAGGAAAGGAACCAATGAGAAGGCTATTGAATTACTTAATACGACGATTTCACTAAAACCAAACTACCGCGATGCGTATTTTGCATTGTGGGTATTTTATACGGAGGTGAAAAAACCGGAACTTGCCCGCACGGTCCTTACTGATTACCTTGACAAAGTTGATCCGGCAGACAAAGACTTTTTGGAACGATTGAACCAATGAAACCCATTGTCTGTGCACCAAACGCTATTCTCACACGTCATGCCCAAACCGTAACCACATTTGATAAGCGGCTGGAAGCTCTTATTGGTGAGATGAGAACCAGCCTTCTGGCAACGAAAAATCCGAAAGGCGTGGGGCTTGCTGCTCCCCAGATCGGGCTGCCTTTGCGCATATTTATCACTCGACCTAAAGAGGAATCAGCGATAAGAGTGTTTCTCAATCCCGAGATCATAAAGCGTTCTGATGATATGACCGACGGCGTACCCGAAAGGGAAAATAAACTTGAAGGGTGTTTGTCCATCCCAAAAATTTGGGGGAAGGTCAAGCGTGCCAAAACGCTTACTCTTCAATACAGGGATGAAAAAGGAACCGTTCATAAAGAAGAATTTAGTGGATTTATTGCCACCATCATCCAACATGAAACCGATCACACCAACGGCATCCTATTTACTCAGCGGGTCTTGGAACAGAAAGAGAAACTCTATGAGACGGGAAAAGATGAGGAAGGGAAGGAAGTGTTAGAGGAAATTACTATATGAAGGTCATCTTCTTCGGCTCAACTTCTGATTCAGTTTTAGTTTTAGAAAAACTTCGCGTTCCTGTATGTGCTGTCGTTACACAACCTCCCCGTCCCGTAGGACGAAAACAAGTATTGACGCCGACACCCGTAGAAATCTGGGCGAAATCACACGCAATTCCAACGCTCTCATTTTCATCAAATCCGGATAAGCCTTGGGTTTATGAGAGTGAGATGCAGGTCATTGATACGCTTCAACCGTTAAAAGCTGATATTCTTATCAGTGCTTGTTACGGACAAAAAATTCCGTGGAAAGCAATCAATGAATCCCGTTTTGTGGGATTAAATGTCCATCCGTCGCTTCTCCCCCGCTGGCGCGGGGCTGACCCGGTCCCGTGGGCAATTCTCACGGGCGATCATCAAACAGGAGTGACGATCGTGACACTTTCAGAGAAGTTTGATGACGGGAGGATCATCGCTCAAAAAAAGATTTCGATTACTGACACAGATACGAGTGATACGCTACGTACCAAACTTTTTACTATCGGCGCCAAACTCCTCGTAGAACTGCTTCCCACGTATTTGTCATCGCGAGCGAAGCGTGGCGATCTCATACAAGAGATTGCTTCGTCGAAGACTCCTCGCAATGACAACGAGCCCTACGCCCGCCGCCTGACCCGAGAGGATGGATTTGAACCGTGGGAAACGATTCAAAAAGCCTTTGATGACCCGCAAGAAGCGGAGCGTCTTGACCGAAAGTTCCGCGCCTTTTTTCCATGGCCGGGATTATGGTCAAAAATTAAAGAAAGGCGTCTCAAGATTCTTAAACTCCATATCGATCATGAAAAACTCGTGCTCGATGAAGTGCTATGGGAAGGCAAGAAGCCAATACCGTATTCTACCCTCTTGACAGCCGCCTCTGGGCGATTACACTTGGATTAGGGGTACCAAGTATGGCAAACCGAAAATCTGTTTCCAGAAAAGCATTTGTTCATGATGATCTTGCATCATGGAATTTTATTATTTTTTTGACTCTTGCGTTTATCCTTTTGGTAGTCGTGCTAACTGCAGTAAAGAAAACATCGCTGGATCTTCGTAGCCGTGCGGGTCTATCCTGCCCGGAACTTTCTTTACCCCGTGCAGAAGATTGTGCAGGCGGTTGGACATATAAACGCGACGGGAGCGGGTGTCTGGCATTCTTCTGTGAAGCAAAAGCAGAGGTCAAGAAGTAACGAGTTTTGCAAGATCAAATTTCACGCGCTTAATACACTTCGCACACGCACGTACCCGTTTCATCACTCCATTCATTTGCATCGTGACGACATGAAGATTTGGTTTGAAGTTTCGCAGTGTCGTCTGCGCGCGTTTTTTCCACTGTCCTCCTGCCACTCCGGTATGGTGCGTATGCTGACGACCTCCATGAGATTTCTTTTCGCACATCTCGCATCTGTATGCCATAGAAAGTATACTATACCATATGATCGGTGAACTTACCAGTAACCCGGTAGGCTTTTTGTTTTGGGTGATAGCCTTAGTTATTGCTATTACCATCCACGAATTTGCCCACGCCTGGGCTGCTGAGCGGCTGGGCGACCCCACGCCACGGCTTATGGGGAGACTGACTCTCAATCCCCTTGCCCACCTGGATCCTATCGGAACGATTATGCTTCTCATCGCCCGTTTTGGTTGGGGAAAACCCGTTCAGTTTGATCCGTTTAACCTCCGCCATCCCAGGCGCGACAGTGCAATAATTTCCCTTGCCGGTCCCGTCAGCAACCTTATTTTAGCAACAATATGCAGCATTTTTTTGCGTGTTTTTATTTCTTATTGGTTTATTGGCTTATTACAACCATTGATTGTCCTCAATGTTGTACTGGCGGTTTTCAATCTTGTCCCCATTCATCCTCTGGATGGTTTCAAAATTGTGAGCGGGATCCTGCCCGAAGAATATGCACGTCAGTGGGCTGAGCTTGAGGGTTATGGCATGATTTTCCTTATCATTCTCATTCTTCCTCTTGGTGGCGGCGCCTCTCCCATAAGCCAACTCATCTCTCCGGTAATAAATGTATTACTATCAATCTTTCTTCCGTCGATGCGGTTTATATAGATGTTATTTAAGACTTCATCTTTTTATAATCAAGACATCAGAGTTTTTGGAGGCTTTTGGGGGCCCAAACTTTTCGTTAACGGATCGTGGCAATCCGGACCGTATATTCGAAAGCTTTGGAACCATGCGTTTCGGAAGTTTAAGATAGATACTTTTAAAAATATTCGCACAATTCTCATTTTAGGTGTCGGTGGTGGGACGGTGATTGAGCTTCTTGCACGCCGGCATCCAAACGCTACCATCACCGCTGTTGATATCGACGAGACAATCATTGATATAGCAAGGCGGTATTTTCATGCTGATACCATTACTAATCTTCGTGTTGTTTGCGGTGATGCAAAAGTATTTGTACGATCGGGAAACCGCTATGACCTTGTCATTGTTGACCTTTTTATCGGTCCGAAGATTCCGGAATTCGTTTCTTTACCTTCATTTCAAAAGGATTTGTATAGGATTACGAAATCAGATGGATATTGTTGTATCAATTATCTCCGGGAGCTCGAGTACCAGACAAAGTCAGATAAACTTATGGCGTACTTACGCACTCTTTGGAAAAACGTGGAAGATTTCTGTTTGTATAATAACCGCTTCTTTTTCGTACATACTTGACAAGTGCCTTTGAAGTATCCTACGATAATCATGCCCGAATGAGATGGAGAATATTTTCCTCCACAAATTCATTCACAATGAGGTACCCTCCGAATCGGAGGGGACAGGACGCAGTTCTTCATGAGCCTTGGCTCTTGAGACAGTCCATCCGATTGAAACAATCGGGGAAAATACTTCATCCTACCGGGCGGAATTATTCTTCTCTTGACGTCTCCGAAGTTTGCCGTTCCCTCGTTCAATTGGTACAATGCTAATAAAGCCGATGTAGCTCAATGGTTGAGCAGCGCTTTTGTAAAGCGAAGGTTGGAGGTTCGAATCCTCTCATCGGCTCAAATTGCGGAAAAATGGGGTATCGCCTAAAAATTTCCTAAGTTCAATAAATGCGTTCTCTTCCAGCTGATACGTAACTCGTCTCCCCGTCCGTATACGTTTGATCCAGCCAGATTGGACCATTTTTTGTAAGTGATGAATAGCCAAAGGCTCTTTTATCATAAGCGTATCAGCAATTTCAAACGTTTCTTTGGAATCGTGAGCGAGAAGATAAAAGATGGCCAGACGATACTTTTGTGATATGGCTTGGGTCAGAAGTTCAAGCCGCGAGACCTTATCGATGAGTCGTTTACGGATAAGCATACTGTTTGTAGTATAATCTATTTATTGCCGAGGTGGCAGAGCAGTCAAATGCACCAGTCTGTAAAACTGGTGGCCGAAAGGCCTACCTAGGTGCGAGTCCTAGCCTCGGCACATTCACTATATCCTATAAAAAATTGACCTCTTGCATTAAAAAAAATTGACTATTATAGTAATCAACATGGATGAACAAGAACAGACGAAACAATCAACAGGATCTTTTACCTATTATCTCATAGGTGCAGTTTTACTTGTCTTTATTGCTGGAGGTGTTTATTTTCTTCGACCAAAGTCATCTGGTACACCGGCTCCCACTTTAAACGAAGTCATGGCTCCAGTTGAGGTATCTCCTACACCGGGACCAATTACGGGACTTGCCTGTGAGCGACAGTGGTACAATCCGGTGCTCGGATTTACCAAGTATTTTCTAGGGGTTGAGGGCGCTGACCTTCTGACCACAAAGAAGGTTGTGTGTAGCTTTACCGTAAGTGTCAGTGGTAAAGTGGTTGCCACAACCAGTGCTCAAAGCGCGCTCACCGAGTCGGTGAGCCGCGGTGGCGGTACGTTCAGTTGTGTTTCACCAAGTCTGGAGCTTGAGCCGAATGTGCCCACCGTGGTTGATCTGATCCTTACAAACGACGCGAAACAGACGGCCACTTGCACCCAAACCTTCGTCCTTCCCCAGCCATAAGGTGGCGTGATAGAATAGGTTTAATTCCGCCTGGATAGCTTAGTGGTAAAGCACACCCTTGGTAAGGGTGAGACCGTGGGTTCAATCCCCACTCCAGGCTCAAAAATTACGTTCTCCTCTTGACATATTTCCTCGAATATTCTTATCTAAATACATGCTCAATTACAAAAATCCTCACGAAAAGGATATATTCGGTCAGGAGATGATCGTCAATCTTTATGATTGCAATCTTAAGAAGATTTCTTCGGCGGGTGACATCAAGCGCTTCATTATTGAACTTTGCGATGATGTCATCTGCATGAAACGCTACGGCGAGCCTCTTATTCCCCATTTTGGGCATGATAATCCTATTACTGCCGGCTACTCCATGGTCCAACTTATTGAAACGAGTTCCGTCACCGGACATTTTTCAGAGTACAAGAAGAGCGCGTATATCAACATCTTCTCCTGTGCGTGGTATGACATGGAGAAAACTGCGCAGTTCTGTCAGGATTTTTTTGAAGCAAAAAGAATAGACGTCACGTTTCTTAAACGTCCATGAACATCTTCGGATTCTTTGCAACGGCGATATTTGCCGCGGAAAGTTTATTAACTCCATTATCCGATGCTGTCATTCATCCAGCCGTATCGTTTGCCGATCTTATGAAAACCGCATCTGCCGGTACGGGTACGTTCTCTGCTACCATTGTGGCAGGACAGACTGTAGAGGTTGATATGAGAAAGACGAAGAAACCACACAACACAATAGCTTTTTTGGGTGATTCCATGATCGATACGCTTGGGAGCGACCTTCGCCTCGTTCATGATGAACTAGAACGTGTCTATCCAGAAGCAACCTTTACACTTCTGAATTACGGTGTAGGTGGGGAAAATATCGTATCAGGTTTGGAGCGCGTGACGCGTGATACGGTGTATTTGGGTTCGCGACGTCCGGCGCTTATCTCTACCCGTCCGGATTTGATCGTTATTGAATCTTTTGCCTACAATCCGTTTACTTTTGAGGTCGGAGCACTTGAGCAGCATTGGTTAAGCCTCTCCTATATTGTCGATGCGTTAAAGGTCAACCTTCCGGAGACAAAAATTGTTCTTGCAGCGACCATTGCGCCCAATAGTAAGGTATTTGGTGACGGTGTGCCGGGTTTGGCATTTAGCTTGCAGGATAAATTGGAACGAACAGGGACGATCAAGCGGTATCTTGAAAATACTATCCGATTCGCAAAGAGTGAGGGTATCCCTCTTGCTGATATCTATCACCCCAGCATCGATAGTACCGGTGAGGGAAAACTTCTCTATATCAATCCAGGTGATCACATCCATTACTCCGATCTTGGCCGGCAGCTCTTTGCCCGAACGGTAGTTGATACAATCGTTGCCAATACGCTGCTTGAGTAACTTCAGGTGTTTGCGGTATACTATCGGTATGGCGAAAAAGGAACAACGCATTATTATCGGTCTTTTCTGTACGGTGTGTAAGTGTCAAAACTACGTGACCGAGAGGAGTAAGCTTAATACGCCGGAGAAGCTTAAGCTTACCAAATATTGCCGAAAGTGCCGAAAACACACGGAGCACAAAGAATCAGGGAAACTTGATTAAAGGAGCATGCACAAAAATACCTACCTGCTTGTGAGCATCCTCGCTGTAGTTGCTGCTCTTGTTATCGGAGTCAATATCGGTCGGCAAGTAAAGGTTCCGCAAACCATACTTTCTCAATTGTCTCCGACGCCTACAGTCGTCCCTCCTTTAACAACCAAGCCATATCGTAACTCCTTTTGCAAAGTGGCATTTGATTACCCCGCTTCATTTACGTTTCTTGAGAGCGCATCCGGCAGCGCCGCATTTACCAACCCGAATGGCGATGATGGTATCATTTTGACCTGTCAGAAAGATATTCCCCGTCCTATCGAAACAAAAGAAAACACCCAAGATATCCAAATAGGATCAGTGTCAGCAAAACTTTATCACGGGCAGCAAGAAAAAGACGGTACGCCTATCGATTCCCTCATCTTCCGTCATCCCGTCACCCGCTTTGATGTTTTTCTTGCAGGAACCGGTGAAGTATTTCAAAATCTCCTTAAGACTCTTACCATTCATTGACAATCTTTCCGCGATCGCTACAAGATTGTCAATGGTTTAAGAAAGATTAAAATGCGTCCGCAAAAACGCATCGTCTTCTATTTTTTCAACGGTCAGATAGAGTACAGTGACAGCAATA
>Ga0209211_10012505_pt1 | contig 10668 bp, 17 predicted proteins | sample RifGroA2_FD_183992 | JGI IMG/M metagenome (GOLD analysis project Ga0209211, IMG submission 183992) | Groundwater microbial communities from Rifle, Colorado, USA - Groundwater A2 (SPAdes) (version 2) | ecosystem: Environmental > Aquatic > Deep subsurface > Groundwater | place: Rifle, Colorado...
CTTTCCTGACAGCCTTCACGCTCTCCGCATCCTCAGTGGTGCCGTAGCTGTTGCCGAAGGCGTTGCCGCCGATCGCCCAGCAGCCCATGCCTACTTCCGACGTCTTCATGCCTGTAGAACCAAATTGCCTGAATTTCATGCTATGAGTAGAAAAAGAGCGCTTAAATAATTCAGTTATAACGAGGACGTATGGCTGGATTTGATCCGGGTGACACAAAGGATTGTTACGTGACGCTGACAGTGGAAGGCGATTTATGGGATTATTCTGCTGTAGCCGAGACAGCGTCTGGAATAGGAGAGGAGTTTTTGAAACGCTTCTATGTTCAGGAAGGGGACAGCAGCACAGCTGAAATGCTCGCAGAATTCGATGAAACGGTAAGAAATCCGCACACCCTGGGTTGTTATCACATGCGTACACGGCGTATGCACGCGGAACTCGCATTCGAAAACAGCTGGCATCTTTTGGGCGAAGAACATGAATCTGATTTCAATTTGAGATACAATGATGATGAGGGAGGATTGGTTTCAATGCTAACGGGCAAAAAATACCCGCCGCCCGTAAAAATTTTCAATTACCCGCGCCTAATCCTGCAGACCGTGCCTTATCACATAAAAGGTCCGTTAGAACCCACGGAAGGCAAATTAGAAAGATTCATGAGGGCCCTGTCAGACGATTCTCTTATTATAGATGTCACAGACGGCCGAAAAAAGCCATATGTCACTGCTGAAAGCCTGAAGAAAGCCCTCAAGCCTGAACACTGGGATGCTATACCTTCTATTGTCGCTGGTCAACGCAATGCGCCTAGATACTACTGTTACGTTCTTTTCAAAAAAGACAGATTCTGGCTGGGACGCGGGAATGTTTCCATAGAAATTTCAAAATTAAGCTCACTGCCGCCAGAAGAAGACGAAGAAGCATGATTATTCTTGCTGTTCCATTATGTTACCGACTTCTTCCATGTTCCAGACTTCCGTCACATTGTATATCTGGTAGATGTCCAGCGTCGTTGCTCCCTCTTCCTGCGTGGTCTCGCACACATTCAGCAGCGTGAACACAAGCTTCATGTTCCCGAACGTCTTCTCTTCCTGCTTCTTTTTGACTTTCACTAGCCTCATTTTGAAAACCTTCCTGATTATGAGGATGCACCATTGGTGCCATCCCTTTACCTTCGGACAAACCTCTGGATGAGCTTTTTTGGCCCGTTCCCGAGATATGCAAACCCTGAGGCTTGCAATGAGAACCGCTGAATTTTTATGGCATTCTTTCCGATGCCTTTGGTCTCAGACCAGCGATTCGTGAAAAACCGCCGCTTTAAGCGGCAGCATCACTAGGAAATTGGGCAGGCAGATAATCCGATAACGCCTCTAGCGCCTACGATCCTCCGGTCACCGTTTTATGACAGGATTACTATCCGCCCTCCAATCCATTCAGGCTATGATAACAGACGGAGGTTTCGACTGAACCGACTGGCGCAAAGATACGAGATTAGTCGTTAGAATCTTTGCGTCATTCATGCAAACGAAAATATTCCTTTATTCGGATTTACGGGTAAAACCAGCGGAACCTCGCCCGCCTGTTTGCCTTCATCCGCTTATGATTTCTTTTCGTCTGTCTGTCTACGTCTCCCTTGCTATGTTTGCCTGGTTATTGCCCATCCGGAAAGGTTTACGAATGCATTCTCCAGGAAAGCTTCAACACGAAATAGGGACGTTTTGTGCGTCGGACGTCTGTGCCTCTGATTTCCCTTTGAATCATCATCGAGCTACGCTCGATGTGTGCCGTGAAGCTTCTGCCTCACAACATACCCTTCCGAACCCTTTCCCAAACGAAAAGGAGTTCGCTGGCAAATAACTATGAAAAAGTGCAGAGATTGTACCAGAACGCCGTAAGCGACTTGTCCTTTCTCTCCACTTTTTCTAATTCTCGAAAGGATCACGCCTTTCGCAGAACCATGATGTCGTGAAGCTGCGCTTCACGACTATTGTGAACCTATGGTTGACAATAAGTAAGGCGAAATCGGTCTTCGCGCGTTGATGCGCGGTCGAACTTTCGCTCTTACCTTTGTGCAATCGAAAGCGAACGACGCAAAGCGTCATTCCGTAACCGATTGCCGTGTCAGGCAAGGTGGACCATTTTACTGGCCGTTTGCCGTGACTATAAGAGTATGGCGTCCAACTGAAAGACGCAAGTGAATGACGCGTAAGCGTCGCCCCTTTTTCGTCAGTCGTTTTACGCCGATACTTTTTTGCAACAGTGAAACAAACCGACATGCAGAGCATGTCTGTCTGCCATGTTGCGTGTTAACGGAAGTGGCAACCGATCTGCAAAGAAGCGTAGCTTCTTTGAGACCCTGGAAAACGTGGTTTTCCAAGGAGTTGTCTTCACGATAACTATCAGGAGGATTGCAGCAATCGTAGTCTACGAATAAGTCGGGGGACTTATTCGGGATTCCGAAATGCTTTGCATTTCGAGAATGTTGCTTTCCTTCCTGCATGGTACCGTTAGTGCGGACGATACCAAATCTGAAAAACCGACTGGTTCTTCAGTATGATGTGTTACTGGCCGATGCAATCAGGACTCTAGGCCCTGACCGTCGAACCAAGATAACTATGAAGAGTCTGCCCCAAGTTCGCTAGGCAGACTTTCAAAATGATCCGGTTTTCAGAGGATAACCTCGATGCCAAGATCATTCGCAACCTTGCTCTTTGCTGCGGCTCTTGCTGCTGTCTTCCCAAGGATGTATGGCGACTTTACGCCGGTTATAATGGTTATAACCTGTATTTTCCCTGTGAATTCCGGCAAGATCCTTGCGCCCCACATTACCAGGGCATCCGGATCCATGTGCTGAGAGACCGTTTCGCCAATTGTGCTGATTTCTTCCAGCTTCATATCGTCGCCGCCTATCACTTGGATAAGTGCGCCCGTCGCTCCGGAATAGTCAACGTCAAGTAGCGGGTGCGATAGTGCCTTCGTTATAGCCTCTCGTGCTCGGTTCTGCGAATCGCTTTCACCGACGCCGATAGTTGCTACTCCGCCGGCTCGCATGATGGTCCTTACGTCAGCGTAGTCCAGGTTCACCAAAGACGGTTGTGAAATCGTTTCTGTTATGCCCTTTATCATCGTGGCGATCAGTCCGTCAGCGATGCCAAAGGCCTCTCTGAGCGGCTTGTTGCCTGCCAGCTCCACGAGCTTCTGGTTCTCGATCACGATCACAGTGTCGCAGACCTCTCTCAATTTCGCAAGGCCCTCTTCTGCTTTGTTTATCCTCGCGCCTTCTATCTTGAAAGGTAGCGTGACAGCTGCTATCACGATTGCCCCCATTTCTTTGGCAAGATATGCAACAACCGGCGCAGATCCTGTGCCAGTTCCGCCCCCGAGTCCGCATGTCAGAAACAGCAAATCACAGCCCTGGAGAGACTCTCTTATGTCGTTTTTAGACTCTTCAGCTGCTTTTTTGCCGACTTCCGGGAAACCGCCTGCTCCCATCCCTCTCGTTAGTTCCCTTCCGAGCAGGATTCTTTTTGTTGCTTTTGTTACAGCCAGGTGCTTGGCATCAGTATTAGCTGCGATGGTTCCGGCACCCTGCACGCCCAGTTCAGTGAGCCTGTTAACGGTGTTGCATCCTCCGCCTCCACAACCGACAACCATGATTCTGGCCTGTTCCACTTGGAAATTTGCCACCTCGTCGTTTATGTCCATGCTAATTCCTCCATTCTATATTTCCTGTATTTTCGAAAGTATATTTCATGAAATCTATTTTTCCATTAAATTTCGGAAAACAGATTTCGTGTTTGACTTGATATTTTTTCCGCTATATAAGCATTCTGTTACGATGAAACATATTTCGTCATTACTGATTGAGAGGAACAATTTACACTACTTTGACCTTGATAAACTACAAAGTAGGTTAGAATAAGGGAAAATTTCGTGCTACAGATTTCGCTCCGGCGCTACAGATAAGCTTATTAATCGCCAAGTCCCGGGATTGGTACTTTCCTGACTGGCTTAGGAAGCAAGAAAAAGTCAGTGTTGTTTTATGCTGCGATAACCCTCAGTGCTCTGAACCCATTTTTGAAGAAAGAATTGCATATAACAGAAATCTAGGCGAAGTCTATCATACGGGTTCATGTCCGCTTTTTGCTACTGCACACAGCGTATCAGAATCACGACAGCCCGAAATTGTTAGCTTGGAATATGTAAGCAGAAGGAAGGCTGACAGACTATATCGTGCGGGGAAGTTGGCACAGTCGAAGCGTACAGTACAGGTTCCTGAGCAATAAACGATTTAGAATTTTTCCTGTATTCATGTGTAGCTTCTCTTCGTTAAAAATAATCCGGGCTGCTCGCATATTTCGCCCGCTGTCAATTCGTATCTTGTGTACTGGCTCGTCAGTTCCTCGATTTTCTTGTTCATGTCCGAATCGGCATACTGCGATGACTTCGCCCTGCTGCACGCGCAAAGTATTACATCGACTATCGCGTTGTTCTGCTGGTCCTCTGGCTGGGCCAGGCACGTGGAGTTTTCCCCGCACAGGTCTGACTGCACGACAGCGGGTGTGGTCTTCCAGCATGACTTGCATCCCGCGACGTCGATGCACTGCTCGGAAAGGACGGAGCCAAGCCCGAGAAGTATGAATAATGTCAGCACCAGCGCGGCTATCAGGAATTTCTTTTCCATTGATTAGATTTTGTTCTTCTTTGAATTTAAGCATGATTCCGCAAAATAACTGTATGGAATTGCCGAAAGTAGTTGTCGTCACATCAAATCTCATAGAAAAGAACGGTAAGTTTCTTCTTGTTCAGGAGGGACATAAATACGCTTACGGACTCTGGAATTTTCCTGCAGGAAAACTTGAAGAACCCCTAAGCCTTGAAGACAATGCAGTCAAGGAAGCGAAAGAGGAAACAGGGTTCAGTGTGAAGGTGAAAGGACTCGTAGGAATATATCAGAAAGTGACAGAAGAAAGAACTGTAATAATTTTTGTCTTCGCTTCAAAAATAATTGGCGGCAAGATGCGTGATGACTATCCGGACGGCGAGATACTTCAGGCTAAATGGTTCTCCGAAGGCGAGTTGAAGAAGATGAAGAAAGACCTGAGGGACACGTACATGCTGAATGCCATAGGCGACTGGAAAAAAAAGAGCCTGTCAAATATTGGAAGTGCATAAAGTTTTCTTTTTATACAGCCTGCCCAATTAGTTTTATGGACCACGAGAAATATCCGAATTATTTCATTGCAGTGATGGTTCTCTACGCGATAGTGCTTCTTGTCGGACTTAGCTATTTCATAATTCCGTCCTTGGGATTCGCGTCGGGCTACATGGATTTTTATCTGATATTAGTTCTTTTTGCTCTTCCGCTGGTCCTTTTTGCTGTTTACGAAACCAGAAATTTTGAATTCCTGTGGGGAAAGGAAAGCCTGCTGAGAACAATAATAACAGCAGTTGTCATCGTGGATTTCATTTTCGACCTGTACATGATGGTACTGTTGATTTAGTACGGGCAGGTTACTGTTCATGAAAGGTTTTCTGCACGTCCCTCACGAACATTGAAGCTACCGCACCTATCAGAAAAAAGTATGATCGTCCTGTCATCGCATAGCACAGTCCTCCGGCAACTGCGCTTTCGCTTATTTCACACAGCTGGTTTGCAATGTCGTAGCGCACCGCATATTCCCGCCTCTCCTCGGCTTTCCTTGAGAAAGTCAGCGGATAATCCATCCACATATCAAGAAATTTTTTTGTCCTCGAATGCATATGATTTGCCATCATGGTTGTCTAGAAGTCAAAGTCCATGCTCGTTTTTGCCTTTTTCTCTTCCGTGGAGAGCTTGCCCCTTATTTCCTCGAGCTGCTCGTCGCTTAGCTGGACCCTCTGGTAGCTGATGACCACAACATCGTTCGGGTATCTTGGTATGACGTGGAAATGAGTATGCGCGACGATCTGTCCCGCGGGCTTGCCGTTGTTTTGCAGTACATTGACGCCGATCGCGTTCATTTTTTCCTTCAGCGTTGCCGTGATTTTCTTGACGACATGCATCGCCTTTGTTATGTCTTCCTCGCCGGACTTCGTGAGATCTTCTGAATGCTTCTTCGGCACCACGAGCGTATGTCCCGGATTCGCGGGATTGATGTCGAGAAACGCAAGTGTATCCTTGTCCTCGTAAACCTTTTTTGAAGGTATCTCCCCGCGCACGATTTTGCAGAAAATGCAGTCCTGCTCATTAACCATTCTAAATTAGTGGACTGGTAATTTTAAATCCTCAAAATCCGGCAATTATAGTTCTCCAAGGAAAAGTTTGCGCTGCGCTACCCAAAGCGCAGATTCTGGTCGCGCGGATACATGTCAAGGACTGTAGGTCTTGGCGAAGAGAAGGCGATAAGATACGTCTAGAATCAGCGGATGCATCATGGGGCGGTGTTCGCATGAATCAGTTTATTAGTTAATTTAAATCTAAGAATTCCACTGTTTTTAAACAGTGGTAGAATGGAATTCTGGATGTAAGAACCACTGTAGTAATACAAGTGGCTTATAAAATCTTCAAGATGCCACTGTCTTTAGACAGTGGTTCTTCACAAAAACGAAAAAAGTTTTTATTTCTGCTCTGCAATGCATCTGACAGCGCTCGAAACAAGTCTTTCGTGTTCTGGCGTGATATTGTGTCCTGGCGTGAGGTTCAACTGCTTAGGATCAGCGCTTCTGAAGCTTACTTCTCCGTCCGGTTCTAGTACATAATCTGCGGCGTCATCCCCGAATGTCGGACCGTTAACGCAAATAATGTATTTGTCAGCGCTGACATACGGAAATTCTTCCCGTATATTTGGGAATTTATACGCGCCATTGAAGCGTTTCCTTATCCTGAATAGAACTATGTCATCAGATATCTGTTCTGCTTCAACCATCGCTTGGAAGGGCTTGCCGCTTAGATCTTTTAATTCGCCTGAACAATAAGCCTTTGCGCCCGGCTTGTCCAGCATGGGTTGCTTTATATCTTGTGCATAAGCAGTTGATAACACAAGCGCCGTGCCTGCAGCTGCAACGCAATTCAGCACCGGAATTCTCATATCTTCTAATTGATGATTGATCTATTTAATCTTGAATAAAAATTACGAAAAGATTACGAATGTTGTACGGAAGATTATAACCCCAGTGCCATTTTAACATCCTCGCTGGGCTCCCACTTCGGCTCGAACACGACTTCTATCTGGACGTCTGACGCGCCGGCTTCTTTCACCTTCGCCTTTATCATGTCAAGCAAAGAAGGTCCGTAAGGGCAGAATGGAGTCGTGAACGTCATCTTTATCCTGACGTTGTCGCCGTCCGTCTGCACATCATAGATAAGCCCGAGGAACCAGACGTTCATTTCCAGTTCGGGATCATTGCACTGCTTTAGCGCTTCTATTACCTGTTCCTTTGTTATCATACTAATCCAATCCAAGACTTATCATTATGGCTTCATCTACTTCCTTCATTTTTCTTGTAGCAATCCTTCCGTAGGTTTTTATTATCCTGGATTTATCTATCGTCCTTATCTGATTCAGAAGGATTGTTGATTTTTCCTTGAGTGGAGAATCTGTCTTGTCTATTTCAACATTTGTAGGAATTTTATTGAAAAACGGCCTGGATGTAATTGGCGCTACTATTGTCGTGTTACTGAATTCATTGCCGACATCATTTTGGATTACGATCACCGGTCTTGTTTTACCTTGTTCTGAGCCTATGACAGGGTCAAGGCGTGCAAGAACTATATCGCCGCGTTTTATTCCGGCCATTCTGCATCCACCGCTTTCCAGTCATCAAGTATTTCCTTGTTTATCTTATTCAGTTCAATATACCCTTCTTTCAGGAGCTTCTTTTTTTCCCTGTCCTTCTTTTTTTCAATATGCAGCACAAGCTCGTCATCTAGTGTTATTTTCTGTTCTTCAATGATTTCCTTCGGGATGATAACGCCGATTGAATTTCCCCATTTCTTTGGTCTTGCTATAGTTTCCATAAACTCACAAGTATAACTAATGTATAACTAGATATTTAAAGTAACTAAAAATTAACTCGTAGAGTTTGTCTTCTGTATGCTGACGACCTTTATCTGGAATATGAGCGTCTTTCCAGCAAGGGGATGGTTCGTATCTAATATGGCGGTTTCATTGCGCATTTCCAGCACTTTTACCGGCCGTCCCGCCGCGTAAAGCGTGTCGCCTGCTTTTGTGCCTTCCGGGATGCTTGCTATCGCGACTTCGATTACGGCATTCACGTCGTAAGGGCCGTAGGCATCCTCCGGTTTTATTGTCGCGTTCTTCTCTTCATTGAGCTTCATTCCTATGACTGCGTCGTCGAAGCCCTTTATCATCTCGCCTGCTCCTGCCTCGAACTCAAGCGGCGCGCGTCCTGTGGAGCTGTCAAAAACATTGCCGTCTTCCAGCGTTCCTGTGTAGTCAACTGCTATGTTGTCGCCTTTCCCTACCGATTGCATAGTGCTCGTGCATCCCAGAGCGAAAATGATTAGAAGCAGCCCAATTAATATTTTCATCCTTGCTAATTGACTGAAATGTATTAAAAGTCTAGAACATATAAATCTTTTCTTGGAGCGCTATAATCACCCAAACGTCATGACCTTGTCCGATTCAACAACGAGTTCCAGCATGTCGTCCATTGTGGAAACAGGGCATATGTCGCTCTCTTCTTTGTCCCTCACTTTCAGGCATATCCCGCATGCCAGCAATGTACCGCTTCTTTTCTTGAACGCCCCTATCATTCTTTGCACATCGAATTTATTGTCCTGAAGACTTTCGCATTCAACGCCTTTTCCGAGCAGAAACAGCTTCACGGCGTGCCCCTTGTTGAGGGCTTCGACGCCGAATCTGAATGCGTTCCAGACAGTTTCAGGCTCATTCGAATTAAGAACTATGCCGATTTTCATGCCCTCGCCTTCTCTATGATATCTATTATGTCCTTCTCGGCTTCCCTTGCATCTTCTTCGTTAACTTCAGGGAAGAACTGCGACATCATTGTGGGCTTCATGCCGATTATCTTTACTTTTCCTTCGTCTTCCACAATATTAATCTTGCAGGGCATGCAGAGGGAGATGAGCCTGTTCTTGTTCAGAAACTGATTGGCGTACTTGGCCGAGCACATCTCAATGATTTTCAGCGGCTTTTGACTGAAGCCTTTGGCGGCAAGCCTCTCTTTGACATCATAAACCTGGAACAACGACCAGCCTTTTTGTTCTACTGCTTTGAGCACCGAAACAACAGCATCGTCAAAGCTTTTTTCCGTTTCCACAATATATGCAAAATCCCCTATATCCATCTCATCACCTCATTTTTGAGCCAAAGTCACTACCAGCCAGACCACAAGGACCAGCATAAGTATCATAAACACAGGCCCGAAAAAGAACATCCCGCCTATGTGCCCGAACCCCCAGCCAAAACTCAGCAGCAGCAATGCAATCAGTATAGCTGCGATTGCGATCATGTTATTGTCGTATTTTTGTTTTTTCATCATATCATCCTAAGCTTTGCTATTGCGCTTTCCTTTTTCATCTTCTCGATAAGCGAATCCCTTATTATGTCAAATGCCCTGACTATTTTCGGGTTGGCAAGCTTGTAGTACATGTTTTTGCCCTCTCTTCTCGAAACAACAACACCTTTGGCCTTCATTATGGCAAGGTGCTGGGATATATTCGCCTGACTGAGCTTTGATTTTTCTATAAGCCCGCTCACCGACAGCTCGTCGTACCTCAGCAGGTGCAGGATTTCCAGCCTGGTCGGGTTGGAAAACACCTTGCACATCTCGGCGTGTATCCTGTAGAACTCTCTCATATTAACATATTAGAATATACTAATATTTATATTAATTCCTTGGAAACTACGGGAAAAATTGGAATGCTCGGCGTTCCAAAGATATTTTATGGCGCCTGAAAAATAGAATTATGCGAAGTGCGCTGATTCTGATTGCTGCGGCTGTAATAATTTCTGGGTGCGTGTCAGATGCGCCTGCTGTCGCGCCGCTCAGCGATGTGCCGCAGCCCGTGACGGTTGTCAATCAGCCGGCAGCGAACGTCGAATATAACCAGATAATATCCGAGCTGCAGATTGCAGTCGGGTATGAGGGTGTCACTCCAGAATATTATGACGAGACGCTGTCGAAAGTGGATAGGCTTGAGGACCGCGGTTATGATGTCAGCGAATTGAGGCGTCTGCTGTCTCAGCTGACTGTTGGCGGCAGGGAGCCTGAATCAAAACAACAGCCGGCGGCGCCGGAGACACAGCCATCGCAGGACGAAGTTTCGAACAAGGTTGTCATATGGCATAATATGGAAAACGGGACATGGGTGCCAAGAGGAGACCCGCCAGACTGTCCTGAACTTGTCTTCCAGTCTCCTGTCGACCTCAGCCTCGTGTCGTCTATCATTTATCCGGGACAGGTCAGGTCCGGCGATTTCAAGCCCCATGGCGGCTTCAGGACTGACGGCGTGAGCGGGCCTGTTGAAGTGACGGCGCCAATGGCGGGCTACATATGGAATGCTGCGAAATTCACTGACGAGTTCGGCCTTCATTATACATTCGACATCCAGCATCCGTGCGGGATAATGTACAGGCTGGGGCATCTCAATGCCGTGCCGGAAAAGCTTGATGCAATCTTCAACGAAACAAAAGGGTTCAGGGATT
>Ga0209211_10012506_pt1 | contig 10667 bp, 12 predicted proteins | sample RifGroA2_FD_183992 | JGI IMG/M metagenome (GOLD analysis project Ga0209211, IMG submission 183992) | Groundwater microbial communities from Rifle, Colorado, USA - Groundwater A2 (SPAdes) (version 2) | ecosystem: Environmental > Aquatic > Deep subsurface > Groundwater | place: Rifle, Colorado...
GAAATGACCGATTCGATAGAGACGGGGAAGGCGAAGCGCGAAGATGTGCTGGACGATGCCAAGAAAAGGATAACAAAAATATGCGAGGCCTTCAGGAAGAAGGAGAAGAAGATAGGAGACCTGCTCACAGAATCTGTCATTGCTACCCAGGACAAGCAGTCAAAACTTGGCATCTGTTTGAACTGCGGCGGCATGTTAAAGGTGCATAAGAACTGGAGAACAGGGAAGCGATTTGTCGGATGCTCAGGATACCCGAAAGGATGCCGGACAGGCTTCCCGCTGCCGCGCGAAGGCCTGATAATGTCCACGGACAAAAGCTGTGACAGTTGCAAGCAGCCGATCATACAGGTGCAGAAGGCCGGCTCAAGGCCTTTCAGGATGTGCCTGGACCCGATGTGCAAGACAAAGGAAGACTGGCTTGACAAAAACAGGCTGAAGCAGGCGCAGATAGCCAGCAGAAAGGCGAGCAAGGAAGCCGCCGAGCTTCGATGCGAATGCGGGAAATACTTCAAGACGAAGCGATCTCTCACGCTCCATCAGAAGACGCATAAGGAAGAAGTGAAATCTAATTCTTAAGCTTTTCTGAAATACTTCGAACATGTACTTTGGCAAATCCCAGCAAGTGAAGCGTTCCTTTACACCACAAATTCTGGACAAAGGCGGGGCAGCTTTTGCAGGAGACATTGAGCCATTCGGTTTCGGCCAGGTCCATCTTTACAGGACTGGCAGGACTTCTTCCGGGCTTTATGTTGCCCTGAGAATTTTCAGGACAGAATTATATAATGACTGGACTCTATGCAGCCAGATCAAATGGTTTGAGAATTACTGCCTCAATGCGGAAGAACTCGATGCTGAAGGCAAAGAGGTTCCCGGATTTTGCATAGGAGTTATTTGCGACAGGCGGGCAGGGATTTTTACAGAGGACATGACAGCAGGCGGATCGCAAGATTTAGAACATCCTGCTGACGAGGCTTTTGCTTATGTCGGGCCCGACAGAAGAGTTGTTTATCTTGACATAGATCCGGTGTTCAGGGAGAAGAAAGTAGAGTCTTTGAAATATTTTTCTCTGGGAAAAATGTTCCGTCTTAGCCAAGGAACCCGCGTATGAATCCTGCGCGGGTGATGTTCTCCGAAAGGACCTTGTGATTTTTGTGCACCAGGTCGTCTGCGATTATTGATGTCACTTTCTTGTGCTTCTCGTCAGCTTCGAAGGGGAACCTGCTGCACGTTTCTTCTATCGCTTTGCCGACCTCCTCGGGAAATATCCCAAGGTTGTCCTTGTTCAGATAAAGCATCGAGTCTTTCAGGTCATTGCCAAAATTCGGATAGATGTCTTTTATGTAATCAAGATTGCTCTCGCTGAGCGCATTCAGTCCAAGGAGCTCAGGCGGCAGTCCGTAGGAATACATGGCTGCGCAAAAAGTTATAGCTCGCGGCAATCTCATGCCGTTCAAGCTTCTGGAATAACCGAACAATCCTATGTGCAGCTTTCTTTTCCTGCGGGACGGAATGTAGGGCGAAATATTGTTGACAGCGTCAACCACAAGCCTGACCTGCCGCTGGTATTCTTCTATCAGCTTGTCAATTATATCACTTAGGCGTGTTTCATCGACTTGTGTGGGCTTGGAAGGCTTTGAATTGTTGAGGTGCTTTACGGCTGCCATTACGTCATCTATCTTGTAGTCGTACTTGAATGCAGACTGAAGCGTAAACGTATAGACGCTCGGATAACCCTCAAGGCAGTTCTTGATGTTCGTCGGCTTGAAATTTCCGCGAAACGGCGCGGAGCCGCAACCCAATATAGGAAGTATGTCAATAGACGCTTTTTCCTGAAGATCATGCAGCCGCTGGAAAGCGATCTTGAGCAAAAGCACGGTCGCAAGATTCCCGTAGTTCAGGGCAGGATCGCTCCTCGCCAGCCAAACACGCTGGTAGTCGCTGATCTTTTCCTCGTTGATGTAGCTTTCCGTGATTTTGTCAGCCCCGAGAATGGAGTCTTTCTCCTCCATTAGGGGGATCAGCCGCAGCGATTCAGGCTGGAATTTCCCTATCCATTCGGCAATCGTGACGTTGCCAAGGGTGTTGTGCTGCTTCCCGACGACGTGCTTGCGATAGTATTCGGCTATGCGCACCAATTCCATGTGGCTCGTTGTCATCGGGAGGGCTATTTCGAAAATTGGAGCTATGTCGTTCTCATGGAACAGCTTTGCCGTGTCAAAATTCCTTGGTATGCTCTCCAACGTCTCGAGAAGTATTTTCGCCTCGCTCCTTTCGACAGCAGGGTTCGGCACTCTCAGCGTGAGGAATACATTGTCGCCAAGCCTGTTTTTCGAGAAATAGGGCTCGTATTTGCTCAATAATTTCTTCACCACGAAGTTGTCGACTTCCTTGCCTTCGCAGTCCCAGAGCTGCTCACGGCATGATAGATGGGAGAACGCATAGAAGACCTCCTTTATCTCATCCTCGCCGCCGAGCTCTGAATTGTCGGAAAAAAAAGGCTGCGTCACATTGTCAGGATGCTGCGTTGACATGGCGCGCGAAACGTTGTGGCTTGGCATCGTCTATAGAATTTTCCATATAGTTTAAATCCTTGAATGCTGCCAGATATTAAATCCAGAGTTTTTGAAGTTTTCTTTCATAATGACTGTCATGAATTCGATAGAAATCGGCGACATAACTGTGACATGGTTCGGACATGCGTCCTTTCTCATAGAAGGATCCAGGAGAGTTTACGTCGATCCTCACGTGCTGCCAGACGAGACAGAAGATGCTGACATGGTTCTTGTAACGCATGAGCATTTCGACCATTGCAATGTCGAGAACATCAGAAGACTCAGGGGGGAACGCACAAAAGTGTTCGGGCCTCCCGGGGTCATGAAAAAGCTCGGCTTCGGCTCCCCGATGAACATAGACAAAACAACCAGCGTCAACGGCGTAAGAATCACCGGGATCGATGCCTACAACATAAACAAATTCAGGTCTCCTGGCAACCCGTTTCATCCCCGCGGCCTCGGGATCGGATACTTGATGGAGATGAACGGGAAGGTGATATATCATTCGGGAGACACCGACAAAATACCTGAAATGGCATCAATCGGCCATGTTGATCTGGCCCTTCTTCCTGTCGGCGGCACTTACACCATGACGATTCAGGAAGCTGCAGAGGCTGCGAAGGTTGTCAAGCCGGCGATTGCGATACCGATGCACTACAACTCGGACAAATATGGAATAAGCGGCATCAACGCAGACCCGGAAGAATTCGCCAAGCTGCTCGAGGGAAATGTAAAAGTACAGGTACTGGAACCGTTAGTATGACTATTTATTACTGAATCAGAAAATTGATTATATGACTTCGGTTGCAATAATCTGGATGAGTTCCGGAAATAGCTATTTCAAGGAAAACATAATAAGAGAGATTGCAATCTTTGCTTCTAGGAAATTCTCCGATGTAGTCATTATTTCACCTGACGAGCCTGCAGATCATACTTTCAATGCTATTGGATACAATGTTCCTGAATCAAAAAAGAAGGCAAGACTGAATGCCAACCTACTTCTCAATCGTGCAAGAAGGGCTATCTCTGGATTAGACGGAAAAATAATTATAGCCGAATGGAAGGATGTTGCTTCAAACAACGCATATCGAACTGAATACAAAAATATAATAAGTCTTTATAACAAAAACGAAATCTTCAGGCAAGACGCAAGAAACGCAACAAAAGAAGTCCTTACAGGCAAATCAAAGAAGGCTGATATGGAAAGTGCAATTGACGAAGGAGTATTTTATCTGCTCAAGGAATTGGCATTTCTTCTGGCGAGCCCCAAGATTTATGATTCGGAGGAGGTTACTTACATATATCATAAGAAATGGCAGATATTTCAGAATCTGATAAGTGGCTTATACGACAATCATTCCAAGAAACAGCTGGAATTCCTGTTGCATAACTAGTTCTCAGAAAATATTACTTTGTTTTCGTGAGTATAAATTAGTTTTGCGCGACAGCTTCTTTATAAGCTGGAAGGGCGAAGTAGGGTAGGGTTTACAGAAAACCTGAATTCTCCCCTCCGTAAAAATGGAGGGATTTTATGACTGCAATAACAGAGACAAAACGAATTCTATACAATCAGCTCGACCACCTGAAGCAGACAAACAACAGGCCTGCGGTCCTGGCAAGCATGGAACTCGCTGCCATAGCACGGATCGAGTCAACAGCGCTTGCAGCCGCGAGGCACTACTTCGAGAAGGAAGGCTTCACAGAGGTCACCGTGCCTCACATAACAAAAGTTACGGGCGCATGCGAGAATATAGACACGCTGTTCGAGGTCGAGTATTTTGGGGAAAGCGGATACCTGGTCCAGACAGGCCAGCTGTACCTGGAAGCGCTCATCCCGAGGCTCGGCAAAGTTTTTTGCATCGGCCCCAGCTTCCGGGCTGAGGGGGAGATAGACGACCGCCACCTGACCGAGTTCACGCTGGCGGAAATAGAGTTTCCGGGAGATTTTGAGCAACTGCTGGTCCACATAGAGAACATAGTCTATGAAATGATACACGCAGCCGCGTCATGCAGGGAGCTCGCAAATCTCGGGATAGACACAAACAGGCTGAAGGCAGTCAGAAAACCTTTTGCACGCATGACATACGACAGGGCCATCGAGAAACTCCAGTCAAACGGAATAAACATTTCATGGGGAGACGACCTGAAGAGCATGCATGAAAAGCTCCTGGCAGGCGACAAGCCGCTCTTCATAACGCACTATCCGGAGAAAATAAAATTCTTCAACATGAAAAGAAACGGCAACCTTGTGAACAGCTGCGACCTGATCCTCCCGCACAGCGGCGAGGCTGCCGGCGCGGCGGAAAGGGAGCATGACTTCGGCCTGCTGAAGGAAAAGCTTCTCAAATCTGAAATGTACGAGAAGCTGACCAGAAGAGGAAAGGACATCAAGGACTTCGAATGGTATCTTGACATAGTCAGGGAACACCCGATACAGCACGCGGGATGCGGCATTGGCCTGAACAGGGTCATGCAATTCATCCTCGGCAGCGACGACATCCGGGTCTGCACGCCGTTCCCGATGAACCGGGAGTCGCTGATGTAATACTCGGCCGATTTGAAAAAGGGGGTATAGAAATGAACAATAATAACAACTAGACATAGAACTAGACCGGAAAATCCAGGCAATAAGTTTTTATTTTCTTTTTTACAGAAGGCTTGTGATGCCCTTGAACAACAATATCAAAATCAGGAATATTTCTATCACGCCCGGAAGATTGAAATTATTGAAAAGTATGACAAATGCAGAGACTATGTCCACCAGCCCGTAGAGCTTGCCTACTATATCCGCGCCGACGCTGGCGATTCCCTTGACAAAATGAACCAGAAACAACGGAACCGTAAGGAAAAACAAGGTTATGTTCGTATAAATCGCAAGCGCGGTCACTATGTCTATTATTCCAAGCATCTTGACGGCAAGCATACCTAAATGCTAACAAAAATGCTTATAAAATACTGAACTTGCCCACCTGCTTCAGGCCATCCTTGGCTATTACAAATTCTATTGAGCGGCCCTCCTGGATGCTGCGATGTTTCCTGAGGATAGCCAGCCGATGACTTTCCTTTTCGGTGCGACGAAGCTCCACGAGCGTCTTGCTCCAGTATTTTGCTATCGTACGGGATGTCAGCTCGACCTCGCCGCTCTTGCCGTAGACCTGGTTGGTTATGATGACCGGTATCCTTTCTGTCCGGGTGATCCTCGATAAAATGGAGTATTGCGTCGCTAACTGCTTGTTTATTTCCTGAAAGTTCTTGTCGTCCATCTCAAGCCTGTAAAGGGCGACCATTGAATCTATAACTATCAAGCCAACTGTCTTGTCAACAGCCTTTTCAAGCTCCTTGAACGCACGGTGCTGCTCGCTCCATGAGTACACTTGCACGAATTTTATATTTTTCAGATGCTTCTCGGTGCCGCCTATTTGTCCAAAACGCTCAAGCGAAAAGGAGCCCTCGGTATCAATATAGATCACCTTTTTGCCCGACTCGCAACACGACAAAGCAGTGGAAAGAACTATGTTCGTCTTTCCGCATCCCGGAGGGCCGTATATGTTCGTGATTGCTTCGTCCTCTATGCCCCCGTCAAGGAGCTTGTCAAGTGGCGTGCCTGTAGAAAGTCGCATAGAAGAAATATCCAGCGAGAGGATTTAAGGTAAAATCTTTAGGACAACGTCATCCCTTGCATTGTTAAATATATGGGTGTTTCGTATTGGGTGTTAAGGAAAGGGGGTTTTAATATTTTTGAGTATAAGCTATTGAATGGTTCTGTTTTTAGACGATCTTATTTTTTGGTCGAATTTTCTTAGTAATTTATTGGCTACGATAATAGGTGCAATAATCGGTATTCTTGGTGCAATTTTTATAGACAAAAGGATCAAAAGACATAAAAAATCCCAAGAAATGTGGGATATACTAAATTCTCTAAGGGACGAAATAGGGAAAAATATAGAACTATTAGAACAGATTAAACGTGAATTGGCTACTCCAAACTATGTAATTTACTATAATTTACAATTAAGCACATGGGAAGCCGTTTCTTCAAAAGGCTTGACAACTTTAGACCTTAGTTTTCTTAAGAAAATAAATCACCTCTATTATGAATATGAACTAATAGTAAGAAAAATAAATATTCAACTTGATATGAGTTTCACACCGTTGGTTACTATGCCCCAATTTACTCAACTGAGGTCTTTAATAGTAGGTTCTATTCTACAACAATGTGACGTATTGATAAAAGAGAGTTATGAGGTTTTATGCGATATAAAGATTTTGACTGAGTCTAGAAAAGTATGATTTTTAAGGATTTTACTAAAAGGGAGTTCTTATGGAAGAAGATATTTTGGCTAATGCCGAATCCGAGATTGTAATAGATATACCAAAACCTACCGGAATGGAAGAAGAGGAGTTTGTAAAGAGGAAAATGGAGAAAGAGACAAGTCTTAAGTTTTCTAAGAGGAAATTGATTATTGGTACAAAATCTGATGGAAAACCAAAATATCACGAATTTGACTTGGTATCGGTTGATAAGAGTATTGTTATTGAGGTCGCTGGTGGAAAAGCAAAAACGTCGGCAAATTCAAATGTACGTAAATGCATTGTAGATTGCCTTTATTTATCAAAAATTAGATCAAAAAGGAAAATATTGGCATTGACTGATAAAAACCTGTATAAGTTTGTTAAAGACAAATGCGATGGAATTTTCTCAGACATAGATATAAGACATTTTGATATGCTCGAAATACAGTAGTTTAATAAATTTTTCGAGTAAAGGATCTTCAATGAAAATTGTCTACATAATGGGTGCTGGGACTTCGAAAGAAGCTGGTGCACCACTATTAAAGGAATTTTTCTCTGCAGCTGAAAACCTCCTAAATTCCAATAAAATTGATTCAAAGGCTAAAGAAAAATTCAATCATGTTCTGGAATTCAGAAGAAAGTATTTACCAAATTCCAATATAGAACAACTTTTCAGTTATCTAGAATTGCGTTTGGTTGTAGGATCTGAAGGTTCTATAGAAGATGTTAGAAACGATTTAATCTATTTAATAGGTAAAGTTCTAAATGTCGTTTTAAAAAATTCGGATATCAGAATCCATAAAAATTTTATGTTCTACTGCGGTACGGAGAATTCAACTGTGATTTCTTTAAACTATGACATTTTATGTGATAATAATTATAGCACTTACAATCCATTGTCGGATACTGTTATTTTTGGATTAGATACAGAAAAAATAAGAGATATAAATTATGGATGCAACTATACAAAATTTGAAGGTAATTTGGATAATTTAAAGGAAGTTTTACCTAGTGAAAGACAGAAACTTCTGAAACTTCACGGATCGCTTAACTGGCTGTATTGTAAGAAACATGGATTGTATAGCACACTCGATGGTAAAGTTCATCATTTATTATACGAATATGAATCTAAATTCAAATGTCCGCGCTGCAAAGAAAATTTAGAACCTCTGATCATTCCGCCATCTCTCACAAAATTAGTTTTCATAGAAAATAATTCGCCACTCAAATCCATATGGAGTGAGGCATTTAATGAACTATCAAAAGCTGAGAAAGTTGTTATAATTGGTTATTCTTTTCCGGAAACAGATATACATTTTAAACTATTTTTAGAAGGGGCATTTCGAGAAAATGTAGAAAAGAGAAAAATGCCTATAGATGTGACTGTTGTTACTAGAAGAAAATACGGCTCAGATAAAATAATTTTTGAGGATACATACAAAAATATATTCAAATCTCTAAACGATACGGTTAGAATCTCTTTTGTTTATCTTAATTTTAGTGAATATAAAAAGTGAATGTAAAAATTAAACATAAATTTTCTCGGCAAAGAACACGAGACCGGGATAAACTTTCTCATAAAACTGAAGAAACTCTTTAGCTTTCTCTGCCGTAATGAACTTCGTCTTGAAGCGGTTCTTTTGAAACCGACTTATTTCTTTGCCCTTCTGGTCCCATATTCTAATTGTATAACCTACGAATCTTCCTATTTTTCTTTTTGGTTGAGGTATATTGCCATCCAAAGTCAATAATTCCATCCATCTGTTCTTGGCATATCCCAAGTCGATGCCTGTCGCCTGTGCCGGAGTCAATCCCCCAAGACCCATATTTCGTCTGTTAAAGTTATAGTAGAGTTGGAAACCTTCAGCAAAATTTTGTGCAGCATGGACGCTCTTGAATCCACGCCTAATTTTGTCCCGTTCGCGGAAAGTGTTGTGGTATCTTTCGATCAGATTGTTGTTATGTTTTTTCGCCACACCAGCCATAGGTAAATGCGTCAACTTTGGAATTCTGTAACTTTTGAATTCTTTCTTTATTGCTTTGACATAAGCAGGCTGGCCGTCAGTTATTATATATTGTGGCTTATCGCTGACGACTAATTTTGCCTTCTTGAAAAGCTTTCTGGCGTCTTTCACGTATTTACCTCTTGTAACGTTCGAAGCTATCAAGAACCGCGTATTCTTGTCTATCAAGTTCCAGCAATAGACGTATTTGCCTTTGACCTTTACTTCTTGCTCGTCGGCGTGCCATGTGGGCGACACTTCGGGGTGCATCTTCCTTACTTTCTCTATCATTATTTTCTGATATTTTTTGATCCATCTATGCAGGGAAACGTAGGTTATTTCAAGTCCGTGAAACTGCGAAAAGAAGTCTTGGATCTTGCGTAAGCTGTATCCGCTATAGTACAGGTGCATGGCCATCAAGACGGTTTTCTCGTCCCCTCTGATGCCTTTTATTATGCCTTCTACAAACCTGCCTCCGCACGACTTGCACAGATACCTCTGCTTCTGTTTGAACTGTGTTTTTCTCTGTCCGTATTTTATGAACTTGTTGGACTGGCAGAAAGGACATTTCTGATTTATAACCAATTCTCTGACTTTCGGCTCAATAGCTTGCGTCTGATCCAGCCATATTTTGACTGCTTCAATATGTTTGCAATGATGCCTCCTATATTGATTATCCGGACAAGTGCATACCCATCTGAAACCTTCATTTCTCACTACGTATTTCTTCTCGTACGTCTGCGAGGGGACTAGGTAGGTATCCTTTTCCAGCCAACAAATCTGTTTATCCGCTAACAATTTTGCATTCTCTAGTCTACTCATAGACTTCACCACATATGTGTATATGTGTAGAATGTAGAATATAAAACTATTTAAGTTAATTTACACATATGTGTTTATATGGGCAGAATTGATATACTTCTTGATGACGAGCTTGAAAAGCAATTCCGTGTAGAAGTACACCTTCGAATGGGCATGAAAAAGGGCAATATTTCCGCCGCTATAGAAGAGGCCATAAAAGACTGGATAGACAAGAAATCCGGCAAAAGAGTCTTGGCCGCCAGGAAAGCTTGGAATACGATGCGAGAAGCTGCGGCGAGCAAAGATTAAATTATTCTTTAAGCTTGGTTATTACGATCTTTTTTCCTTCCGAATCCTCGATAGCGGAAACAAGAAGCTTTGTTTTATCTGTCCAGCCGAATTTCTTTGCCTCGGTTGTTATGAAAACCCCAAAGCCATTTGCCCAGTGAAGAACTTTGGATAGGTGTGTTACTACTAGACAGGATCTCTAAAGATCTTGATGAGGATCTTTAAACTTTTCTACTAATTATACCGTATGAATATCACGAAAATGTTGCAAAAGATGGATGTGAGGTATGAGAACCGTACAGATAAACGTTTTATAAAATGTTTTTGTGGCGAGGAGTGCTTTAGGACAGTTCTGCCACATATGAAGAAACAACATAAAAGAGAATGATGGTTGGAGCACCAAGAGAATAATGGTTAAATATAAGGTTATGTTTACGTGGACAGTTATAGAAAAAGAATTGAGAACTTACTTTAGTAAACATCCAGAAAAATATAAAGTTAAAAAGAAAAAGTTTGTTTCTTCTCCACCAAAAGACCACGAATTTGATTTGCCGAGTACAACTGTTTGGTCTTTCCCTAAAAGAGGAAAATGGTCAGTTCATAACAATGATTATAGGGGAAATTGGCCGCCGCAATTAGTAAGGTCTCTGTTAATGAAATATAGTAAGCCAAATGATATAGTTCTTGACCCGTTTGTCGGGGGAGCAACTACACTTATAGAATCTTATCT
>Ga0209211_10012507_pt1 | contig 10667 bp, 15 predicted proteins | sample RifGroA2_FD_183992 | JGI IMG/M metagenome (GOLD analysis project Ga0209211, IMG submission 183992) | Groundwater microbial communities from Rifle, Colorado, USA - Groundwater A2 (SPAdes) (version 2) | ecosystem: Environmental > Aquatic > Deep subsurface > Groundwater | place: Rifle, Colorado...
CGAAATTCCGATTTCTGCTACTGGGGTTCGGCATTTGATTTCTTTTGAGCCTGCCATGTTATTGCGGTTTGGTTTCCAATAGTATCTTAAAAGTCCTTATTTTTCAAGGAGGAATGACAGTTTTAATCTTGTGTGCGTTTGCACTTGCATAGGGTATGTAGTAGTGATATACTCTTGTTACAAGTGGCTTCGGCCTTACCCCCGCAAGGGGGAGAAAATCAGGAAAACCGTTAGAATAACTTTCTGGCGGTTTTTCTTAACTCCGCGAATATTACCTTTTCAAGAAAACCTATTTTTTCCACCAATTTTCAACTTTTTGCTTGACTTCTGTTGTGCAACCCTCGGTGTTGCACAACTAGATGTGCAACATTTTCTTTATCTCCTTGTTTAGAAGTTTCAGTTCTCCCGTCAAGGAACCAATCTTCTTTTCTAATCTTTTCACATCAATGGCTCGTAGCTGAAAGACGAGCGCGATAGAGGGCGCAGTTAAACCATTTGAAGCGGTTGGCGAAAGTTGAACCGTGTGTGCAAAGCGCAAAGCTCGGCTATTTGAGGTGAGTGGCACAACCATAACCAGTCCTGCCACAACACTAGAAAAAACAACAGCCGGTCGTATACCCGACTGCTCATGTCCGTTCGAATCTCCGGAATCAATTACCCAAATCTCTCCCTTTTTCATGGTTTTAATCTAAATAGGACTTTTGCAGTCGGATGCAGTTCGAGGCGCGAGCGAGGCTTGCGACCAAGCTGTAGTGTGACCTACTGCGCGGAAGCAAACGAGCGAAGCAACAAAGAAATGTGCCGACTGCGTAAGTCCTACTAAAGTCGGCTCTTTGCCAGTGCCTCATCGCTCAAATAATCCCAAAAGTCAAACTCCTTTTTCAGTTCTATATCCTTTTGAATGGCATCAAGATAAAACACAGAGGCGCGTTCAAGAATATCCGCCTCCTCAACCCCAAGGACTTTGGAGGCGTTTTTTATGTTTATTCTCGTTTGTTTCGTCAATGTATTCATGCACGCAGTATAGCACTTGCTTGTAAAAAATTCCAGAAAATCCTATAATTGCGCTACAAGCTCTTACCTCCAGCTGAACTGGGACAAGAGCTAGGGTTCTTCGGACACTATCGGTGTTAGTTTGGAGAACCGACGCCAATTCGGATTTCCGTTGAGGCCGACCCATACACCAGGCCTACTTATGAGGTTCAGAAGTAGTAAGTGGGCTGGGAGAACAAACATAAAAAAAGCCGCCCCGCATTGCGGGGCGGCTTTTTTGTGCCCGAATGACGCAGTCGGGCGGGTTCGTGCTTTTTACGCTTTTAATACGTCTTTTGATTTCTTTTGAACCAGCCATATTATTTAGAATTGCTTACTTCCAATACGTTTCCCGATTTTTTGTATAAATCAACAATTTTTCTTAAAACGCTCATTTTAAATGTTTGATTTTCATCTAGCCCTTCTTCTGTTGGTATATCACCAAATAAACCTTCCATTTCTTTGTCTTGCCCTGGTAAAGAAAAATAATTTACAATATCTGGATATCCTGCAATAAACCACATAGGATAACCCAAGGGTCGATTAATCACTGACCCTAATTTGTAAATTGTAGAAGTGGAAGATTCGCTACAAATCGGGCTCAGAGCGAAGCTTTTTAGTAGCCTGATATATTTCCTTCGTCTCGTTTTCCAAGATTCCGTAATTTGCTTCAAATTTAAGCAAATCAATATGATCTGAGACAAGAAAATCCTTTATTTTGGAATCAATTTCCATCTTGCTTTAACCTTTCAGCTTACAACTTAAAACTACTTTTGAACTCCCCAATCATTTCTTTAATCTCCACTTCGCCAGCCTCGCTCCACATTTTGGTCTCGCGGATATCTTTGAAGAAAACCTTCGCGTTCGCTTCCGTGTAATCAATAAGACCTTGTTCAAACTCCTTGATTTTGGCCACGGGGACATCGTCCATAAAGCCTTTGATGAGGGCGTAGAGCGCGACCACTTGGTGTTCAATTTTAACCGGAGAATATTGCGGTTGTTTGAGCACTTCCACCGCGCGTTTGCCGCGCTCCAGCTGTTTCTTGGTGCTTTCGTCCAAGTCCGAGCCGAATTGGGCGAAGGCCTCAAGCTCTCGGTACTGGGCGAGCTCAAGTTTCAATGTGCCGGCCACTTTTTTCATGGCTTTAATCTGCGCCGCCGAGCCGACGCGGGACACCGAAAGGCCGACGTTGACCGCCGGGCGGATACCTTTGTAGAAGAGGTCGGTTTCAAGGAAAATTTGGCCGTCGGTGATGGAAATAACGTTCGTTGGAATGTAAGCGGATACATCGCCCGCTTGGGTTTCAATAATCGGGAGCGCGGTGATGGAACCCCCGCCGTATTGTTTGTTTCTTCGGCAGGCGCGTTCAAGGAGGCGTGAATGAAGATAAAAAACATCTCCGGGGTACGCTTCGCGGCCCGGCGGGCGGCGAAGGAGAAGAGAGATTTCGCGATAGGCGACAGCATGCTTGGACAGGTCGTCGTAGATAATTAGCACATCCTTGCCTTGGTCCATAAAGTACTCGGCAATGGCGACTCCGGCGTATGGAGCGATGTAAGCGAGAGCCGCGGATTCAGAAGCTCCGGCAGACACAATAACGGTGTATTCCATCGCGCCCCCTTCTTCAAGACGCGCCGCTATCTTGCGCAACTTGGAATCTTTTTGGCCAATGGAAACATAAACGCAAAGCAGATTTTGACCTTTCTGATTCAAAATGGTGTCAATGGCAATGGCGGTTTTTCCTGTTTGGCGGTCGCCGATAAGGAGTTCTCGTTGGCCTCGGCCAATCGGAATTAGAGCGTCAACAGCTTTAATTCCTGTTTGAACGGCTTGGTCTACGCTCTGTCGGGTAACAACGCCAGGAGCCACTTTTTCAATAGGGTTTGATTTTTCCGTTTTAATTACCCCTTTACCGTCTATCGGTTCGCCAAGGGCGTTTAGCACTCGTCCTATTTGAGCGTTGCCCACAGGCACCTCAAGAATTTTTCCGGTGGCTTTGACCTCATCTCCCTCTTTGATTTTTGAGAAATCCCCAAGAATAATAACGCCGACGGAATCTTCTTCGAGGTTGAGCGCCACTCCGATTTCACCATTTGGAAATAGCGCCATTTCAGAAGCTTTGATTTCGGAGAGGCCTGAGATTTTGGCGATGCCGTCGAAAACTTCCACCACATGTCCCACCTTTTCCGTTTTGGCTTCAAATTGGAATTTCTCAATCTGCTTTCTTAAATTTTCTACTATTGTGTTGTGCATAAATATACCAATATACGAATGTTATTAATTATACGAATAACTACAAATGGATCAGGTTTTTAAGAGATGATTTTGTAACTGAAGCAGTTTATTTTTAAGTGAAAGGTCTATGATTTCATCCGCTGTTTCTATTCGTAATCCGCCGATAAGCGTTTTGTCCTCTTTCCATAAAAGTTTGGCCTTTTGCGTCTTGTGGAGTTTTTTGAGCAAGTTTTCTATTTTTTCCAGCACATGTTTAGAAATGGAATTATGGCTGAAGACTTTTGCCCTCAGTATGTTTTGTTCTTTGTCGGAAATTTGCTCTAGGTGTTTTAGAATTTCCGCCGACTTGGAAAGAAGATTTTTCTTTGCCAAAAATTCCACGGCATTTTTCAAAGCGCGTTCCTGTTCTACTCCGCTTTTATTTTTTACGGAGACGCTGATTGCTGCGGCGATGTTTTTAGTGCTAATTTTAGCCATTTTTTGGAAAGGAGTTAGAGTTATAGGGGTTAGGGTTTAATTAACTGAACCAATTTCTTTAATCGTGTCATTGTCGGACATTTTATCTCCCTGTTGGGACAATATTTTTTTGGTTGCCGCAACGGCAAGAGACACCACTTCTTTTTTTGCCTCCTCAACCATTTTTATTTTTTGAGCCTCAAGGCTTTTTTTGCCGCTCTCAATCATGGTTTTGACTTCCATTTTCGCTTGTTCAAACATTTCTGCGCGTTTGACGTCAGCTTTTTTCCGGCCTTCTTGGAAGATAGTTTGGGCTTCGGCGCGAGCTTTAGCGAGTGCCGCCTCGTATTTTTCTTTGGTGGCCGTGAGGAGCTCGGCGTTAGTTTTTGCGTCATTGACGCCCCTGGCGATTTTCTCCGAGCGCTCCGCCATCAGTTTGTTCAACGGCTTGAGAGCGAAGAAATATAAAACGGCAAAAACGACGCCGAAATTGACCGCTTGAGCTATTATGATTTTCCAATCTATGTGGAAGGTTGAAATGATGGACTCCATAAATAAAAAATTTTACTGCCGAGCGGACAGTTTAAGATTTAAGAATTAAGTTTTGCCTAAGTCTTAAATCCAACAACTATCAACTCCGACGCTTCGGTCGGAGCCCCGACCGCTTCGCGTCGGGGCTACCAACTTTATAGCGAAAACGCTATAACTAACGCGTAAATGGCGATAGCTTCCGCGAACGCGCTGGCAATAAGCATTGGGACCAATACTTTTCCCGCCGCCTCTGGATTCCTGCCGATGGCTTCCATGGCTTTGGCTCCTATCATGCCGATACCGATACCGGGACCGATAGCGCCGACGCCGATGGCGATTGCTTTAGCTAGAGGTGCAATATTTTCCATATGTTGCAATCCGAATACCGCGAATTTTTATCTGAATGCCGCGAATCACGAACAAAGATCTTTTCCGTATTCGCTATTCGTTGCATTCGCGTACTATTCGTAGATTAGGATTATGTTATTAATAATTAATTTTTTTGACCTTTACCTTCTGGCATCTTAAAAAATACCAAGAGGCAACTTTCAAACTAGGCGTGTGCTTTGTCATGCTCGTGCTCTTCCGCGTGCTCATTCCTTCCTTCGTCAGGACCTTCGGCATGGTCTTGCGAAGCAATGGTGAAATATACCAGTACCAGAATTGAGAAAATAAGCGCTTGAATCATTCCTACGAAAATTTCCAAGAATAGGAATGGAATGGGCAACAGATAAGGCAGTATGGCGCTCATGGCCATTAGTAGCACTTCACCCGCGAAGATGTTCCCGAATAACCGGAAAGAAAGCGAGGCAATTTTCGCCAGTTCGCCTATAAGTTCTAGGATACCGACAAAGAACGTTACGGGAGCCACGACCAAAATCGTCGGCTCTTTCCTTATCTTAGTGAAAATTTCACCAAGCGCTTTCAGGTTAACATATTTGTTAAAAGTTTTCCAGATGCCGATTGAGAAAATACCGAAGAGGTTTGCGCCCAAAACCGCCATAATCGCCAGCGCGGCAGTGGTGTTGATGTCGGCGGTGCCGCTCCGGAGGAATGGGATGAATGTCGTTCCGTGCTCGCTCTTTTCCACAAGACCTATTCCTCCTAAAGGAAGGAGCCCGAGCCAATTGTTGATAAGTATGAAAAGGAATACGGAAAATGCCAAAGGGAAAACTTTCTCGGAAATTTTGCGGTTGTTGGTTACTTGGTCGCAAAGAGAAAGCGCTCCTTCAAGTATTGCTTCAAACATGTTCTGTATGCCTTTCGGCACTTCGCTAATTCGAGCGCGGAGCGCTATTGCCAGAAGCGCGATAATAACGACTGCGGTGAAACTTGTGAGCAGGGCATTTGTAACAGGAAACGATCCGATATGCGTGACGGGTTCGGCATATAGCGTGGACTCATGTTTAAGCTCTTGGACCGTCGCGCTCCCCGCCTGCGCCGAAGCTACTTTGGCGGGCAGGGCCGCGGCTTGGGAGGCAGTGTTATTTTGATTCATTTGATTTTCCATTTTTTTCTATCTTTCTTATGCATGTTCGCACTGTTCGTACTAAGCCGAACAATGTAACCAAAAATCCCAAGCCAGAAAGCCCCAAAAATATCCATGGTTTCGTTTCGTAACGCGCGTCAAGATATTTCCCCATAACAAGGGCTGCCACTATAGGCACCACGATCCACGCCGATACCTGGCCGAATATTTCCAAGCCAGGTTTCCACCAAGGTCCATTTTGCGGGTATTGTCCCATAAAAACGAAAATGGCATTTTCCAGCCTCGTCAATTACTTTAGCAAAAAATCCCCACGGTCTCAAGTTTTCTTTTTAGGTAATTCATAGTGGAAAACATGCCCGAGACTTGATCTCCAGCGAGATTTCAAGGTGCAGTTATCCTTTGGCGATGCACCTTTTTAATAATTTGTTTCAATCAATCATGCGCGTTGCATAGTCTCTAATTCGTACGAATTAGAGATATAGTGGAATAACCCATTATGACTTAGGCGGAGTTGCTTTTTGAGTGGAAGGAGGATAGGAATTAAATCCCAAGCTCTTTTTTGAGAATGCTTTTGACGCCGTTTAGGGGAATGAAGAAGCTCACAATAGTGAAGCGCAAATTTTAACTATATATTTTATAAATCCAGCTTTTTCTGTCAAATAAAAAGGGCGACCCGCTGTCGTCCTTATTATGGTTATGGGATTTGTTCTACTTCACCATGGACCCATTCAGGCCCGTTTTTGATAAGTGGTGATCTGGTTCCAAGAGAGTTAACCGGTATTGACTCGTCGATCATGATGACAACAAATAGTTGCATCCGATGTCCCTTGGGAACACAGCTCTTGATTTTTTGACGGTATAGACCTGTAAGGGATTTACCCGCCTCCCAAAAATTTGCCACTGACCGTTTGAAGTTGATAGTTGGACCAGAAACCCCTGTTAGTCTAACTTCACACATCCAGTCGGTTGAAGGAGTATTGGTATCTTTCACCACCGAGTCGGAACGCTGAATGTAGAACTCAGCAGGTCCAAAATCTTGCGCGACTTTGAGGTGTGGAATAAGAATTTCCCTCATTACATCAGCTCTGATTCTTTCCAGAGCAGAAATCAAAGTTGGAAACATGTCATCAAAAAGAACAGCTTTTAGTTTCATGTTTTTCCTACGGGTGCTTACAGTTACTGTTGTCCACATTACACAAAAATAAAAATTGTCAAGGTTTTGTTTATTCTACGCTATAGCGTTGGATAAAAAAACGGAGAAATTTATAAAATTTTCCAAAGACTGTCTACGACTAAAGACCTAGGGTCTGTAGAAAAGTTCGGAGTTCTTTCCCGGCAATTTCTCGGCCCATGTTTGGCTTCAAGTTGCCGAGCTTGATGTTCGTTACGCGTAGCCGTTTCAAGCGCATGACCGAGACGCCGAGCGTCTCGGTCATGCGCTTGATTTGGTGTTTTTTGCCCTCGGTTAGCGTGATAGTAAAATGGCGCGGGTCAATCACGTTCACCTTGCACGGTTTAGTTTTTTCGCCCTCGCTGATGTTGACGCCGGACTCAAGTTTTCTCGCAAAAGATTTTCCTACGGTAGTTGATGTTTCTACCAGATATTCTTTTTCGTGCTCATACTTGGGATTAAGAAGCCGGTCAGTGACGCGTCCGTCGTTTGTCAAAATGATGAGTCCTTCAGAATTTTTATCCAAGCGACCGACGGGAAACAAATCTTCCATCGGGAAAATGTTGGCGATTTCTTTTTCGCCCGCGGTTGGGTTATGGGTGACAACGCCTTTAGGTTTGTAGTAGGCGAGGTAGCGGCGCGCCGAGGACGGCGCGCCGCCCCGTACCTCAATCTTGTCTTCCGGTCCCACCTTTTGACCGAGCAGCGCTTTTGCGCCATTTACAAAAACCTTGCCCGTTCCAATCAGTGCATCTGCACCTTTTCTGGTTGTCAAACCTTTATCCGCAAGATATTTATTGATTCTGGTTTTATTGTCAGTATTTGACACCGGTTTATTCTATAAGTTTGTCGCGTTTTTAGCTACTTTAAAATTATGCTATAATTTGACAATGAACGAGGAAATTATAAAAAAAATTGAAGAGCAAGACAGGAAACTTGACGCGATTTTTGAATCGTCCGAGAAAATGCGGAAGTATTTTTTGTGGACGCTTATCATTTCAGTGGCAGTAATTATTTTGCCGATGATTGGGCTGGTGTTTGTTTTGCCCTCATTTTTCAATAGTTTAATGTTATCATCTGGTTTGTAGGTTTGCGGCAAAAGAGACTCATTGATATTCGCATGACCTACTTTCCTGTTATTTATTTCATAACGAATTACGGTTACCCGGCTATTCTTATCGGTTCTTTTTTTGAAGGAGAGACGATTTTGGTCTTGGGAGGTCTAGCCGTACAGCAGGGCTTTTTGGATTTGCCGCTTGTTTTTCTTTGCTCGCTTACAGGAACATTAGCGTCTGACAATTTATTTTTCTTTTTGGGAAGATTTTACGGACACAAACTAGTGGTCCGTTACAAATTTTTCAGCAAATTGACGACCGTTTCCGAAAAACTTTCCGGCAAACGCGCGCCGTATTTGGCTTTTGCCATGCGCTTTATGTACGGCTTCAGGCACCTCGCGCCTTTTAGCCTTGGCATGTCTACCATCAAGACAAGAGTTTTTATGTTTTTTAACTTTCTCGGCGGGCTCTCTTGGGTGCTCGCGGTTGGTTTCGCGGGGTATTTTTTCGGTGATGTCTTGGAAATTTTCTTCGGCCGTTTGAGGCACTATGAATTTAGAGTGATTGTCGTTATTATTATTTTTGTGGCAATCGGCAGCATCTTCTACAGAATCTTCCGCCGAGGACTTAATCAGTTTCTTAAGAATTAACGCGAATATTCCATGAATGATTTTAGAAAACCAAAATCAAAAGAAAAAGTTACGAGCACTTCGTGGGATAAAGTTGCCACTTGGTATGACGATTTGCTTGAATCGGGCGATGGGACTTACCAAAAAGATTTGATTTTACCGAATGTGTTGCGTTTGCTTGAAATTAAGCCTGGGAAGAAGGTGCTTGACCTAGCTTGCGGACAAGGATTTTTCTCGCGCGAGTTTTTTAAGCTCGGGGCGGTGGTTACCGGCGTTGACCTTTCCAGAAATTTGATTGCCTTGGCCGAGAAACATTCGCCGAAAGGAATCAAGTTTGTCGTATCGTATGCCGACAAGCTCGGTTTTTTGGACAATGGTTCAATTGATGCTGTGGTTTGCGTATCGGCAATTCAAAACATGAAAAATGTCGCCGGGGTCTTTGAGGAATGTTTTCGGGCACTTAAAGCGGGCGGCAGATTGCTTCTCGTGATGAATCATCCGACGTTTCGCATCCCGAAACGTTCAAGTTGGGGGCTTGATGACAGGTCAAAAATCCAATATCGTCGCGTTGACGAATATCTTTCAGAATCATCTTCGGAAATTAGTACGCATCCGGGAAGTAATCCATCGCTTGCAACCGTTTCATTTCATCATCCGCTTCAATTTTACTTTAAAGCCCTGCACAAGAGCGGGTTTTTGATCAGTCGACTTGAGGAGTGGAATTCTGCGAAGGTTAGCCAACCGGGTCCGCGGGCCCCAGCAGAGAATAAAGCTCGCAAAGAATTTCCGTTGTTTTTAGCGATTGAAGCTATAAAATTATAAAAGCTTACTGACTAACTCCATATTTGCGCGAATGGTTAGGAGTGGTAGGTTAGTTGCGCTTGGAAAAATTGTGAATGAAAATTTACCGCCATATGTTTTGAAGCGAAGTACTCAAAGCCGGCGCATCAGACTTCGGGTTTTACCGGGCGGGCGAGTCGTGGTTTCAGCGCCGAACCGAGTGTCTGAAAAGGTTATAAATTCTTTTATTGGCAGTCACATTTCATGGCTTCACGACAAAATAGAGTATTTCAAGAAATTTCCAGAATCAAAAATTTCGTTGGCTCAAGAAAAGAAGTTTTTTAAGGAACATAAACAAAAAGCTCAAGCACTCGCGGAAAACAAAATCAAGCAGTGGAATGAGCATTATCAGTTTTCCCTCAATAAAATTGCCATCCGCAATAGCCGGAGTCGGTGGGGGAGCTGTTCCGGTAAAGGCACAATAAGCTTTAACTACAAAATTGTTTTCTTGCCGGAAGAGCTTCTTGATTATCTGACGGTGCACGAGCTTTGCCACTTACAGGAGTCTAATCATAGCAAGGCTTTTTGGTTGCTTGTCGCGAGTAAGATTCCCGATTATATCACCTGCCGTTCTAAGCTCCGTCAGTTTAAAATTCCTTGTTAGGCAATAGTCCTATTTGCTTAATAACCCCCCATTATGTTTACCCGGTTACCCGGCTAAATTCTTATCCCCGTAGTGAATTTTCCAGTCGCTCTTGTTTTGCAAAGATATGTTCAGACGACACTTTAAACTTTAATAATAAGGTTATAAATAAAAAGATTTGATGAGACTTATTACTTAATTAGAACGAGTAAAATCACTGGAAAATCTACTACCAGGTTATCCCCCTCCGAGCCTGTCTTTCCCTTGGGGGGGGGTAATATGTGCTAATATGTAGGCAGTGTTTATTCACTAATTTATAAGGCTAACCTTTAAATCATGTTTATGTTTAAAAAACTCTTATTCACCGCCGTTTTAGTTTTCTCTCTGGTCTTTTCGTCAACCGCTTCCGCTCAAACCGCCTCTGACCTTCAAGCCCAGATTAACGCCATTATGGCCCAGATTAAACAGCTTCAAGCCCAACTTAACGCCTCGCGGGAAGGTTCTTCTTCCTCATCGGGAGGCGGTGGCAGTAGTACAGTTCCCCCTTCCTTCCCTTCATCTTCAGGGGGTGGAGGCGGCGGTTCTTCCACCACTGACAACTTTTGCTACAACTGGACGAGGAATTTACGGGTGGGAGACAGAGGA
>Ga0209211_10012508_pt1 | contig 10666 bp, 7 predicted proteins | sample RifGroA2_FD_183992 | JGI IMG/M metagenome (GOLD analysis project Ga0209211, IMG submission 183992) | Groundwater microbial communities from Rifle, Colorado, USA - Groundwater A2 (SPAdes) (version 2) | ecosystem: Environmental > Aquatic > Deep subsurface > Groundwater | place: Rifle, Colorado...
CTAAATCTGTTACCACCTAAGGTGAACTCTACAGCCCTTCAAACAATCTTTTTTTTCCGCTATCCTAAAGGCATCTATGCCGCAAACTTCTTTTCAAAATCAAGGATGGAGAAAACGCCGGACTCTCCCGAAACACTTGCTAAAAAATATCATCCTTCTCTGTGTTGTTTTAATCCTTATTGGCTCGCTTGGAATTCTTGTTTTATTCGCGCTGTTCAGTCAAAATCTTCCAAACCCAAATTCGCTCACTGAGCGCGCCATCAAACAAAGCACGAAAATCTACGACCGGACCGGAAAAAACGTGCTTTATGAATTTTTTAACAACGAGAACCGGACATTGATTAAAATTCAAAAAGGATTTTGCGAGGAAACGCCCTCCGTTAAAACTGACATTGACGGCATCCCCCTCTTTGCCTTGCAGGCAACCATTGCGGCAGAGGACATAGATTTCTGCAACCATCATGGGTTCAGCACGAAAGGAATCCTGCGAGCCGTTATTTTTGGAGGGAGCCGCGGCGGCGGATCCACTCTCACGCAACAATTGATAAAAAACGCCATTTTAACCAACGAACAAACCCTCACGCGCAAAATTAAAGAGCTGATTCTCTCGATTCAGCTCGAACAGAGATATAGCAAAAATGAAATTCTCCAGATTTATTTCAACGAAATCCCTTACGGATCAACCTACTACGGCATCCAGGCCGCCTCCTTGAACTTTTTTAGAAAATCCGTAAAAGATCTGTCTCTTGCCGAGGCGGCGACGCTGGCCGCGCTGCCTCAAGCGACGACGCGCTATATCAACAACCCGAATCTTCTCTTGGCCCGCCGCGACTGGATTTTGGGAAGGATGAAAGAATTTTCCTTTATTTCCAAAGAAGAATACGACGCGGCTCTTAAAGAAAAAACCCCTCTCCAAACAAGAATTTCAAAAATTGCTGCCCCACATTTTGTCTTCTACATCAAAGAAATTCTCGAACAAACATACGGGAGGCGCATGGTCGAAGAGGGAGGATTAAGCGTCATCACTTCCCTGGATTTGGAGAAGCAAAAAATCGCCGAGGAAGCCATAACCGCGGGTGTTGAAGCAAAAGGAAAGTCCTATGATTTTGCCAACGCCTCTCTTGTTGCCGTCGATCCAAAAACCGGACAAATTCTGGCCATGGTCGGTTCGCGTGATTATTTTGGAAAACTTTTCCCTGAAGGCTGCACTCCGGGAAAAAATTGCAAATTTGAAGGAAATTTCAATACAGCCACGTCCCCGCGCCAGCCAGGCTCAAGCTTTAAGCCGATTGTCTACGCAAAGGCGTTTGATCTCGGCTACACCCCAAATACCATTCTTTGGGATGTCAAGACAGATTTTCCAACTCCGGTCGGCGTCTATTCTCCAAACAATTATGATTTGAGGGAGCATGGACCGATCCGCGTCCGCGAGGCTCTTCAGGGGTCTCTCAATATTCCTGCGGTAGAAATGCTGTATTTGGTCGGGGTCGACCGCACGCTTGATTTTGCAGATGCTCTCGGATATTCCACTTTTAAAAATCGCAGCAATTTCGGATTGGCAATCGTCTTGGGTGGCGGGGAGGTAAAGCTCCTTGAACACACTGCCGCCTACGCCGCTTTTGCTAATGAAGGAGTCCGGCAGCCGCCGGTCGCTATTTTAAAAGTCGAGGATAATCAAGGAACAATTCTTGAGGAATGGAAACCCGCGGAAGGGAAAAAAATTGTTGAACCGAACGTGGCAAGAATGGTGACGGATGTTCTGTCAGACAATGCGGCCAGAAGCTATATTTTCGGGCCGAATAATTTTCTCCAGCTCGGAGAGCGTCCTGTTGCCGCGAAAACAGGAACAACAAACGATTATCATGATGCATGGACGGTTGGGTACACTCCCTCGCTCGCTGCGGGCGTCTGGGTTGGAAATAATGATAATGCCGAAATGAAGCGCGGCGCAGACGGATCTATTGTTGCGGCGCCAATTTGGAATAATTTCATGAAAAAAGTTTTGGAAACAAAGCCAAGCGAACCCTTCGCTCCTCCAGAAATACCTCACACGGGAAAATTGATTCTTGACGGCATCATGCCCGGAACAATTGTGACAATCGATCGGGCGTCGGGAAAGCTGGCAACGCCTTCAACCCCTGCGAGTTACCGTGAGGATCAAATTTTTGCGGAATATCACACGAATTTGAAATATATTGATAGAAATGATCCGCTTGGTCCAGTCCCTGTCGATCCGAATCAAGACCCTTTCTATGCTCCATGGGAATCAGCAGTGACAAACTGGATTGAAAGGAAGCAGACGGAAACAGGAATAAAAATTCAACAAAAACAACCTCCGGTTGAGTATGATGATATCCATATTCCGGTAAATATTCCGTTTCTCTCCATTGTTTCAGCTGTGGAAGAAGAACAGCGGATGTTTGCGATTACAACAAGCGCGTCAGCGCCGAGGGGTGTTCGAAAGGTCCAAGCCTTTTTGGATTCCTCATTTGTCGGCGCGGCCTCTTATGGAAATTCCTCTATTCGTGAGATAATTCCGAACGAAATAAGCAAAGGAATGCACACATTAAAAGTGATTGCTTGCGACGATGTTGATAATTGTGCAACTCAATTCTCTCAGATTGAGGTTCGGAGCAATCCTCCGGCGGAATTCCTTTCTATCTTTGATCCTAAAAATACACAAGCAATAGAAAAAACGGATGTTTCCTATCCTGTTGCTGTTTCCCTCCCAAACTCCTCTTCCCCTTCCTCAATTTCTCTTAAAGCTAAAAAAATCGGCGGTGGAGAGATTTCTATTGGGACCATCACTTCCCCCGACTCTCCCATGGTTCTCTTCTCCTGGGACCTCCCGGAGCCTGGAGAGTGGCTTCTTACAGCGACAGCGACATCTTCAGAAAATGTAAAAAACTCTTCTTCCATTCTTGTCCAAATAGTTCCAAAGCCTCCCTCTCTCAAAAATCTCAATCCGTTCAAGTAAAAAATTGCCTCTTGCGAGGCAATTTTTTACTGCTTGATCGGCATGACAATATATAATTCTGAAGAAATTTCACTTTTTGGCTGAATAACGCATGGGTTTCCCGCGTCGATCATCTGAAAAATAATCTTATCCGTATTCATCGCGTTTAATCCATCGAGCAAATAACGATAATTCACAGCAACCGCATTTGTCTGTCCAGAAATCTCTCCAGGACAAATTGTTATATTTTCCCCCCGCGTAGCATCTACCGATCGAACGGATACTTGTCCGTCTTGGGAAGAAAATTCAAGATTGATATCGAATAATCCATTTTTAGAAAATAAACTGGCTGTTTTAACGGCTTTCATAAAATCTTCGCGGTCTAAAACAGCCTGAGTTTGAAACTGTTTAGGGATGATCTGCCGATAATCTGGATATTTTCCCTCGATTGTCCGGGAAATCAATTCAACGGAACCATAACGGAATACTACCTGGCCATCAGAAAGATTCATAACAACATGGGAAGGAACGTCTACCTCATCCTTAAAGACCGCAAGAATGCGGTGTACTTCTCCCAAAGTCTTTGCTGGAATAATAACCTGCTCTCCCTGTGTTTCTGAAGCTAAATTGATTGTGACTTCAGCGAGACGATAAGAATCAGTTGCTGCACAGATTAATTTTGTCTCTATTCCATTTTTCTCCATTTGAAAAGAAATCCCTGTTAATTCCGGACGCGCCTCGTTTGTTGCCACCGCAAATAAAACTTGGGAAATAAGATAACGAAACGTTTCAACGGGAATTTGGTAAGTTCTATCACTCTTAACAACAGGAACAAGAGGAAAATCTGACGCGGGAAGGCCGTTGATGCGCGTCTTAAAATTTCCGCAGCTTACGCTGATGGAAGATCCTTCTATTTGAATATTGACATTCTCATTCGGAAGCAGGGAAACATAGTCAAAAAACAGTTTTGAGGGAATCGTTATTTCTCCAGCATCCTCTACTTTTCCTCGGACAAAACAGCCGATAGCCATCTCTAAATTCGTCGTGGCAAGACTTATCGTCCCTCCCTCTGCCTTTAAAAGGACATTTTGAAGAATGGGAAGATTGAGATTTTTAGAGGTTAGATGACTAACAACAGAGAGTCCTTGGTGAAGATTGTCTCGCGTGCAAGAAAATTTCATACCGTAGTAAACAAGAGGGATACAAGATTAACGGTAATGATTATAACACAGTGGATAAAGGGGATAAGACGAAAGAAAAGGCTCAACAAAGCCCGAACTCTTAAATGAAGGATGTGGAAAATGTTGTGGAAGAACGGGATGAAGAAGGTGTATAACTTTTACTGAATAAAATTAGATGTTGTTTTTTGTATGTTATACACATATTTCTACACAGATTTAGGGGAGTTTTGAACAGGTTTTGTTCAGAATTATCACAAGTGAATAGGTTGTGGAAAAAAGGTGTTCAATCAGTGATCAAACAGCGTAAAGGCGCTGTTTTATTGTTTCAAGATCATGTTGAAGCTTTTCGTTTTCTGTAAGGCAAGTCGAAATTTTATCATACGCGTGCATGGCTGTTGTGTGGTCGCGCCCTCCTATTTCAGCGCCAATAGTCGGATAACTCGCCTTCATCTCTTCTCTCATGAGATACATAATAATCTGGCGTGGAAAAGCAAATCGTTTTTCTCGGCTTTGTCCCATCAGGTCTTCTGTTTGAAGGTCAAAGTAGGTCGCGACAATCTGAATAACTTGGCGCGTTGTAAAAGATTTATTCGTGGTGGCCGGCTGGAAGCTTGCCAAAATCGGTTTTACTGTTTCGAGCGTCGGCCGGATGTTCTTGAATTGGTGAAAAGCGATGACTTTATTTAAAGCTCCTTCCAATTCGCGGATATTGCTTTGGACAACGGTTGAAATATGATGGACGATTTCGCGCTCGATGAGGTAATTTTTTTCCCGGCATTTCATCTCAAGGATAGCCGTCCGTGTTTCAAAATCAGGGCTTCCAATATCTGCCGTCATCCCGCATTCAAAACGGGAAATGAGGCGGCTTTCGAGGGTTGGAATGGCTTTTGGAGGACGATCAGACGAAATGACAATTTGTTTATTGTTTTGATGTAGCTGATTGAACGTGTGAAAAAACTCTTCCTGAGTTCCCTCTTTTCCCGTGATGAATTGGATATCGTCAACCAGCAGCAGGTCAACATTTCGGTAGTGATTTTTGAATTCGCGGGCGTGTCCAGCTCGAACAGCATTGATATAATCATTTGTAAAACGCTCGCAAGTGACATAAAGGACGCGTGTTTGGGGATTTTTCCTCAGAAGCTCATTTCCAATAGCCTGCAAAAGGTGGGTTTTTCCAAGTCCGACTCCTCCATAGACAAAGAGGGGATTATAAACCCCGCCAGGCTGGGTTGAAACAGCTTGGGCAGCGGCGTGCGCAAGTTCGTTTTGTTTTCCCACGACATAATTTGTAAAAAGGTACCTTGCATTAAGGGAAAATTCCCCAAATCGCTGAGCCGAGGAGGAGGAAGGCGTGGCATGAGGCGGGGTTGAATAGTAGATTTCTGAGGCCACATCTTCGGCTGGCATTGGCTGGAGGGAGGAGCCATCACCCGATGGATTAGAAGGATCGGAATTAACCAAAGAAGTGTCGGTTTTAGAGGCTTCGTTTCCAGCCGGCTTGGTATCCACGCGATAAACAATGGACCGAAGACGTTGATTTGTAAGATTTTGCAAAGATTGGAGAATTTCTCGGTGGTATTTTTTTTCAAGCCATGCCTTTGTAAACATGTTTGGCACCCCAATTACGACCTCATCTCCTTGGTGAGAAACAATAAAAGTGTTTCGAAACCAGGTTGTGAAGTTTGCTTTGCTCAAGGAGAGTTCAAGTTCTCCCAAAACAGCTTGCCAAAGTTCGTTGGTGTTCATAGGCAAGGAAAAAAGACGGCAAAACAAAAAGGGACGTTTGGCGATTGAGGATAGTGTAGCAGATATCCACAGGCAAGCAAGGTTGTTGATGGGATCCTTTAGAGTTGATAAGCTGTGGATAGTATGTTAAGGTAAGCAGTACTCAATTTTGACCTATGCCAAAGCGTACCTATCAGCCCAAAAAAGCCCGCCGCGCTAAAGTTCATGGATTTCGCGTAAGAATGCGCACAAAAGCCGGTCGCGACGTACTTCGTCGCCGTCGGAGTCAAGGACGCAGAAAAGTAAGCGTCCAAGCAAAAAAGAAGTAAGAGAGAATTAAGGCTGTGTTTCCGCAAAAAAACCGCCTTCGACACGAACAAGACATCAAGACGCTCTTCTTAAAAGGAAAGAGCGTCTTTGGTAATGTTGTTGGGTTGAAGTTTCGCAGGAATGAGTTTTTTGAGACCCGTTTTGCGGTTATTATTGGGACGAAGGTTTCAAAAAACGCCGTGGATCGCAATAGAATTCGTCGAAAAATTCGAGAAGTGATCCGTGTTCATATCTCAGAAATTGCCTGTGGATATGATGTGGGTATTTTGGTTCGGCCAGAGGCTGTCAAAAAAACAAAACAAGAGATTGAGACTGCTGTTGTGCAAGTTTTGAAGCGATCGTCCCTTTTGAAAGAGGTATGAAATGGGCCGCCCTTATTCTCATTCTTTTTTATCAGAAGACTCTTTCGTTTGATCATGGTCCGCTTCGCCGCCTATTTCCTTACGGTTATTGTCGATTTTATCCCTCTTGCTCGATGTATGGCTATGAGGCCATAAAATCTTATGGTTTTTTGAAAGGATTTTGGCTTGCCATTTTGAGGATTTTACGATGCAACCCGTGGAATCCCGGGGGTACGGACCCTGTCCCTTGCAAAGAAAAACACCCGCAATGACGGGTATTTAGACAATCTCGAATTGTTTTAAAGGGATAGTGCGGCCGCGAATCAGCGAAATCCTTGAGGGGGAAATTTTTAGGTGTTCTGCCAAGGATTTAAGGATGGCCTCGTTTGCCTTCCCTTTTTCTGCCGTTTCAGTGACAGAAATCTTGAATGTGTTTTCATCAAGCTTGGAGACCTCATTTTTCCTCGCATGGGCTTTTGCATGCACTGTAATGATCATACCTTTCGGAAAGATTTGAGAAGGGCGATATCTTCCTCGCGCCCGGAATCAAACGGAGTTTCGATAATCATGTCTTTTTTTTGGAGTTTTGGATGCTGGATCAGCGCCTGAAACGCGGATTTTCCCATCTCTCCCTTTCCGAGATGTTCGTGACGGTCCCTGCGTCCGCCTAATTTGATCTTTGAGTCGTTTACATGGAAGACAATGAGTTTTTTAAGCCCAATCAGTTTGTCGAACGCTTTTAAAACCGCTTCTAATCCTTCTTTTGTGCGGAGATCGTATCCAGAGGCAAACGCGTGCTGGGTGTCGAAACAAACGCCAATCTCTTTTCCGCGTTCCGCCCCGTTGATAAAGGCGGCAACCTCCTCGAACGAATCCCCCATCACAGCGCCAGCTCCTGCAGAAATCTCGATTAACAGCTGACAGGAGCCATCATATCCATTCAAGATCTCATTTAGGCCCTTCATCACTTGTTTTATCCCCTCTTTTTTCTCAAGATCTTTTGCGGATCCGGGATGGAACATGACAGCTTGGCATCCAAGCAGGCTTCCGCGCTCCAATTCCTGTCGGATGAGGGAGATGGATGTGTGGAAAATACGGTCAGAGGACGATGCAAGGTTTAAGACGTACGGGGCGTGGATATAACAGCTTGCGATTTTTGCGGATTTCAATGCTTTACGGAATCGATCTGCTGTCGCTTCTGCGATCGGCTTGGCAATACCGCCCTGCGGTGGGCGCGAAAAAAATTGGAAGGTTTCGCAGCCAAGGGCCGCGGCATTTGCCGGGGCCTCCCAAAGGCCGCCAGAAGCGGAAACATGGGCACCAATGTTCATAACACAATACAAGGGCATTTAACCCTTGTATCGTAGCGAATTTGCGTTCGCTTGCCTAGGATTTTACCATGATGCCGCGCAACAGCTCCACCACTTTGCGGTTTCGGAGCATGCTCCCCATATACTCACGGAACGAAGGCGAGTAAACCCGATTTTTTTCCTCTTTTGTCTTGTATTCAGATGCCAGTTTATCCAGTTCCTCATCCAGCTCTTTGTTTTCGACCACAATTTTTTCTTGCATGCCGATTTCGCGGATCAGGAGGGCGACTTGCACGCGCAACAGCGCCTGCGGGGCAAATTCCATCTTCAAGTCGGCCAGCGTTTTTTTGAGATGCTTCAGATAATCATCAAAGCTGATCCCCTGCTCTCCGACACGATGGGTCAATTCTTGGATCATCCGGTTGATTTCTTCGTTCAAGAGAAGGTCGGGGATGTCTTCAAATCGGGATTCCTTTGCAACGGCCTCGAGAAGATCTTTTTCTTGGCGCATTTTTTCTTCTTCAGCGCGCTCATGCTTGAGATTTTCGAGAATGACCTGCTTCAATCCGTTGAAATCTTTTTGTCCAAGGGACGTAGCAAATTCATCGTTCAATTCCGGGCAGGAAAGATGATAAAGCTCCTTCAGCGTCACTTCAAAATCGACCGGCTTTCCGGCAAGCATGGATTGGGCGTGCTCTTTTGGAAATTCCAATGTGAACGTTTTCTGTTCCCCTTCCTTCATGCCGGTTAATTTTTCCTTGAATCCAGGGATGTAATAGTCTTCGTTCAAAAATACCGCGTGATTTGGGGATTGGCCGCCTTCGACTGGCACGCCGTCTTTTTTCATGTTTACGGCCAAGACAGCTTTGTCAGAAGGCCCAAGCGTCTCGGTTGCGGCGCCGCGGACCTCTTTGGTCTGCATGCGCTGGAGGTCCCTCAAGGCAACATTCATATCCTTTTCTGGAACATCAATGGAGCTTGCCTTGATGGAAAGCTTGCGGAAATCGGCAAGGCGCGTGATTTTTGGCATGCGCGTCACCTCGGCGGTATAGACAAGATCATTGCCTGGAGCAAGTTTTACGACATCAAATTTTGGGGACCCGACCGTTTCGACATGGTTCCCCTCGACTGTCTCAAGATAGGTTTTCCGTACAATCGGCTCGAGCGCTTCCTCATAAATTTTCATTTCGCCGAATCGCTGTTTGACAATCTCGTATCCCGCTTTTCCTGGTCGGAATCCTGGGATAGAGGCGTGTTCAGAAAGACGTGTTGCGGCTTCCTCAAGAAGCGGACGCATTTCGTCGTGAGGGACCGTAATTGTCAATTTCACTTGGTTTTTTGGAAGTTGTTCGATGTTTACAGTGGTCATAGTGCGCAGAGTGTAGCGAGGTTTTTTTTCCATGTCAATCAGGCGCGAATGACCGCATAAAAAATGACCCCCGTGGTTGCGGGGGTCAGGAGCTGGAAATAAAGCGAAGATGCGACTCAAAGCGTTTTTTGGAGGCGATATAGGCTTTCCAAAGCCTCTCTTTGTCTTTTCTGTGCTCGAACATCCAGGCGAAGACGGCTGGTTCTGCGGCCCATTCAAGCAGTTTTGGAAGATGTCCTTCCGTGAGGCCGAGGATATGAGGAAGGTCCATCCACTCGCTTCCGCCTGTCCCAAGATCTTGCCAAGGACAAGGGATCGGATCGTCTCTGTGAGCTTTTTTCCACTCCCGATAAAGGCCCATCCGGTGGTGGATTTCGCACGCAAGGACCAGGCGGTGCCACGCAGTTTCTCCGCCGATTGCGCTGACAAAGAGGGAGAAGACGTTTTCTTTATCCCAATTTGATCTTATTCGCGCAAGCGCCTCGAGGACTCCCTCTCTGTAGAGGGCCTTTACCAATTCTTGGCGCCAGCGAGCGGCTCCAAGGCCGCTGTTGTTTCCGTTTTGGTTAAGGCGCGCAGCTGCCACGGCAAGCAGGCTGACAATGTCTTCGGAGTGTTCTGTCCCATGGCCTGAGAGACAAAGGAAAAAATTCGGAAGGAGCCGGCGCCATTCTTTTTCAGACAGGGTTTTTCCATAACTCATGAAGAAAGGCAGATCTGCCTGGACAGATTTTCGATTCAATAGAAAGGTTCGAACCGATTCTGCTTCCGGATGCCTCAGGTGTTTTTTGAGGATGGGGAGGCCGCGCGCCCCCATTTTTTGGAGGCGGGTGAATACCGTTTCCGCAGGGATGACGCCTGTCTCGAGCAGACGATCGAAGTCGTCGAGGGAAAGTTTATCCCAACGGATATGCCGGAGAATCCTGCGCTGAACAAGGCTGGCCCGCGCGGCCCTTGGAATGGACGCGAACGGGTTTGGCACAACCCCGAGCGCCACCTCAAGCGGATCTGTCACCACGAATTCTTCTGGTTTCCAGCGCACGCAGACGCGGTCGTTTGCCGCGTGGTCTACGCCGTCTCCCCATGCCCGCATGCAACGCTTGTCTCCGTCGAAAGACGGGTCCACAAGCATTCGCAGGTGTGCGGAAAGAATCTGTCGTTGTGTTGGGCTGAGCCGTGACGCCTTTTGTCCGGATGAGGCAAAGAATCGGCCGGTGATTTCGTCTGTTTCGAGCTTTTTCAACGTCCGGATTCCTTGCGTATATTGCGGAGCCGTGACATTTTCCCCGAACGGAAGGCGAAGGACAGCACGGAGGACCTGTGTCTGAAACCACCGCTCCTCAATCGGGGAATCGCTTACAGGACCGATGGTGTGTCTGCGAGTGTTTTCAGGGGACGGCAAGAGTATTTGCAGGCTTTCTTGCAAATGTTCGCGCCACGCAAGGTACTCTCGC
>Ga0209211_10012509_pt1 | contig 10666 bp, 7 predicted proteins | sample RifGroA2_FD_183992 | JGI IMG/M metagenome (GOLD analysis project Ga0209211, IMG submission 183992) | Groundwater microbial communities from Rifle, Colorado, USA - Groundwater A2 (SPAdes) (version 2) | ecosystem: Environmental > Aquatic > Deep subsurface > Groundwater | place: Rifle, Colorado...
CCGTTCCTTCACACGATCGGATACTGCAATGAGGTAGTCCGGTCGCGTACTTCCGATTTTATCCCAGCGTCGAAGCATCGGCGTAAAAAGCCGAAGCATTATAGAGGTTCCCGCATATACATCATACCCGCTCCATAAATATCGTGTCGGAGTAAGGCAATAGCAGATATGAAGCGTATGCGGTTTGGTTATGACATACTTCGCTTCTGCCGAGGTTACACTTATCACTACGTCATAGTCGTCAAAGGTAAATGACTCAAAAGCCATGGGCGTCAACCACGGAAACCACTCATGGTGATTTTTAGCGAGGGGGATGTATTGCATGAAGGATGGCAGGACGGTAAATACATCTGCCCACCGCGCGTGATCGGGGTCGTAGACCGCGGTATAAAGGGGCGCCTCCGGCCAAAGTTCGTGAAGAGCCAGAAGCACCCGCTCCGCCCCTCCCCACTTATTCACGCGGTCATAAACGAATGCAATTTTCATAGAGCGCAAGTGTATCAGAGGCAAGCGTAGACCACGAATAGATACCCAGGACGACCTTCTTTTGCTTGCCGCGGGCGGAGGCGAGTTTCTCAGCCAGGTCGCGCGGATCTCGCGGGTTAAAATACGTCGCGTTGCTTCCCAGTATTTCATGAAAGACCGGTATGTCAGAGACAATCACCGGGCATCCGAGGGCAAGCGCTTCAAGAGCCGGCAATCCAAATCCTTCCATAAGCGACGGAAACACGAGCGCGGATGCGTGCATATATAAGTTAATCAGCTGTTCATCGTTCGCTAACCCAAAAAAAATAACATTTTTATTAACTATGCTTTTTTTGAGTCTCTCATAAAAAAAATCAATTTTTCCCACCAACACAAGCTTTATCGGAAGATTTTGTTTAAAAAGGATCTCTAAATTCTTATGCGGATACGCATTCCCCACATACAAAAAATATTGTTCTGTAATCAATCGGTTTTTATTTGTAGATTTGTAGATTTTTGAGTCCACCCCCTCATACGTCACAATAATTTTCTTAGGATCAATCTGAAAATGATCAACAATTTCCTGCTTTGTCGTTTTAGAGACGGCAATAATCTTGTATGCCCGTCGCAGTCCTACCGCGAGAGCAAGATAGTATCCTAGCCTCCTTAGTTTATAGAGCGGCAACGGAAGTGTCGTGGCTTTGCCCGTATCAAAATGGAGAATCGTCAAATCATGGATGGTGACAACAAATTTGCCCGGATAAAAGATGGGGACATTAAAATAGGGAATATGAACTAAATCGAGATGTTCCTTTATAAGGAGCCACGGAAAAATCAGCTGTTCGGAAATACTATGCCAGGGTATATCAACAATACGTTTCTCCCATCTCTCATTTGGAGGATTCCAAGAATCATCACGAACGAAAACAATGTAGCTGTTTGTTCTATCAATCCGGGCTAACCCGCTGATGAGATTTCGGATATACCGCCCAACCCCTGTTTCATTGATAAGACGTGCATCTATACCGATTTTCATACCAGGTAGTGAAAATTCGACCGCACGCTCTTGCGTGCTAATCTAATTGATATTAACACCTCTATTAAATAGATAGCGATATTGCCATATTGCTCAAAGTCAAAACCCATGTCGAATTTCTACTACCTGGTCATAATAGTGATCGGAGTTTAATTCCCATGAGTACAAACGCAGAAACGAGGGGGTTATACCGTGTACGGTAATGTTCGTCATAAAAAAGTTTCATGGCGTCGTAAAAATGCTTCCGTGTCTCACTTCGAAGTTGCCCATCTGCATGGGCCAATCCGCTTTGGTATTTTTTATGCATGACGGATACATGAGGATAAAACTGTATCTTGTAGCCTGCTTTTCGTATCCGAAAGCACCAATCAATGTCTTCTCCGTACATGAAAAACGCTTCATCCAAAAGTCCCACATGCTCAATCACTTCCCGCCGAACGAGAAAAAATGCTCCGGAAATACAATCGACGTCATGAATCTCCCCCATCGGTCTATACCCCTGGTGATACTGTCCGAAGAGCCGGGATCCGGGGAATAGTTTCTCCAGCCCCAGAAAATACGTGAACGACGCCCAGGGAGTCGGAAACCCCCGATGGCACGCCGGATCGATGGATCCGTCAGGAAGAACCAGTTTGCACGAAATGCCGCCCACCTCCGGATGAGTCTCAAGATAACTCAATGTCTCTGTTATTACCTGGTGCGTTGCTTCGCAATCAGTATTGAGAAGCAATACGTATTTGCTTTTTGTCCTTTGTATCCCCTGATTATTCGCCCGAGCAAATCCGACATTTTGTTGGTTTTTGATAAGATCAACGCTTGGAAATTCCTTTTTCACCATTTTCTGGCTTCCGTCGGCTGATGCATTATCAACCACAATAATTTGCCCCTGAAGACTTTTTAGACGCTCCCGCAGAAGCTCCCGCGTGTTATAGTTGACGATGATGATGGAAAGGTCAGGCACCTTTTTTGGTTGTTTCATACCAGACATGATCCAGAGCTTTTGCGATATTGTCCCAAGCATAATCCCGTTCTATTGTTTTGCGCGCGTTTTGGGCTATCTCGATTCGCTTCTTAGGAAACCGGGTAAACAAGGAAACCGCTTCTACTAATTCATCGTCAGTATTTGCGATAAGGAGTTCTTTGCCGTGAGTCACATTGAGTCCCGCGGCCCCCAGAGTCGTTGTGACAACGGGCAGCCCGCTTGCCATGGCCTCCAATATCTTAAAACTCGTCCCTCCGCCGATTCTTATTGGTGCAATCAATACATGAGCGTTATGAAATTCATCTTCGATATTTTCGACATGTTCAAGTAGCGTAACCCGGGTGTTCACTACAAGTTTTCGAAGCTTTGTCGGCATACTCCGTCCCACGATCCGCAAAACCGCGCCGGGAAATTGTTTTTCAAGCATTGGCCAAATAGATTTCACAAGCCACTGGGCTGCATCACGGTTTTGCATCCATGTAAAACTCCCGACAAACAAAAATACCGGCGCTCCTCCTGACTTTTTCATTTCAAAACGAAACGAAGAAACGTCAACACCGTTGGATACCACGCTCACGGGTACGTCAGGGCCAACGCTTTTTCGTATGACAGAAGCGTCATCTTTCGATACCGCAATAACGCGTGAGGCACGCTTCCACACATGCTTCTCCCAAAACGCAAGTTTTAATACATCCCAGTAATATCCGGGCCTCAAGGGCACAAACCAAAATCTTCGGACATACTCTTGGTAAACTTCATATTCTATATTATGTGTTGCAACAACCGTAGGAATGGTCACCGTTGGTAGAGACAGCCACACATACCACGGTTCGATATGTACGAGATCGTAGCTTCCGGTGGACAATTCTTTTGCAATCTCCTGCCGAAATTCGGCGTGATCATACGACGCAAGAAGGAGCGGCTTGGTTCCCGCAAGCGAGCGTATTACGTATCCCGGCTGCCAGGCGTGTCCTCGGTATCCGGTAATAATTTTTTTACAAAACGCCAAATCTTTCTCATATCGCTTATCAGAAAGATCCCGTAAAAAAGTAACAAGCGTAATCTCGTGATGGCGACTTAAACGTGAAAGTAAATTATATACACGAACCTGACCCCCTGAATGAAGGGGATACGGCATGAGCGCGGACACAAAGAGGATCTTCATACCAGGTAGTAGATTTTCGATTTTTCTTGAAAAACGATCATGGTTAAGCTTATTGAATCTGCTGATATCGATGCATTGCAAAACATATTGGTCACGCGGAACGCGTGTATCGAAAATTCACTACCTGGATAGCTTCGGTTTCGTGAGGTCGATGATGGCAAATTTATCATTTCTGACCAATACCGTATAGTCTCTGGCTAGATCTCTTGTTTCCAGATCATTGTCTGTGGGCGAAACCGTCACGTAGTGGGTTGCACCCATTTGGCGTTTCTTATCGATATCAAACCCGAGCGGCCATCCCTGGCGGTTTGTCTGATAAAGAAATGTAGTGTCGCCGTTATACGGTGCAATGACTTTAGCGTCTTTCGGAAGCAACGTATCTGCGGCTCTACCGGCTTCAACTATCTCCGGCCGGTTAATCCAGTAATAGGTCCTGATTGTGTACCAGGAAAAGGCAAACATTAATAAAAAGCTAATAACTGCCAGCTGGTAGCTGATAGCTTTCGAAAACAATGTGTTCGTCAAAAGAAACGCTATCCCCTTACCCACATATACTGTCACTACCGGAAGGAGGAGGATCTGATAATAATCATGCTGTACGTTCCCCCGGGCAATAACGATAAAATATAAAAGTGCACCGATTGCCCACAAGCGGAATAACCACCCTTCTTTTTTTGACGGAACCAATAAACCACCCAACCCGAGCGGTAGTAGTCCCCAGTATCCCAAAATCAGTTCTCCTAATCGCCTGGCAAACAGCCAGTAAAACCACGCGCCCTTAAAACGGATGTTGCCTTCGTTAAAAAGCCAGACATAGACCGGAATTCCTTCGGGGTACTGGAGAATCCATTGTCGCCAAACCGCAAGCGGTAATAATCCAATTATCCAATACACCAATAATCCAATTATCAAATAAAAAGAAAAACCAAATCTGCGCCAGAATAGATAAGGAATTGGAAAAAGAAGAAAAATGGCCATCGGTTTGACGAGGAGGGCTACGGCACCGGCAATCCCAGCGAGCGTTATCTTTCCCCGATAGACAAGATACACGCTTAACACTGCCCAAAATACCATAAACGGCTCCGGCAGAATCACTCTCCCATAATAGATACTGTAAGGAAGTACGGCATACACCGTCGCCCCGACGGCGGCCGCGAGTATTCCGACAGTTGATGCCATAAGAAGATATAACAAGATCATCGTTCCTACAGATGCGGCGACAGAAACGAGTCGGAGAATGATTTCGATGGGAACGCTTGGGAGAAATCTGCTCGCGCCATAGGCGACTGACTGATAGAGGGGGGTCTCCACCATCCTCCAGCCCATCGGGTTATCTTTTCCGGAGGGGATGTTGGACAAATCGTCAAACCGCGGACGGAGAGGATCAAAACCTAACTTACTGAAGTTCCGGGCAACTGCTGCCGTATCGCTTTGCCGCCAGCTATGCCAGTCTGCCACGGGGTTTCCCAACCCATACAGACGAACCGATACTGCAACAATGACAATAATAACCAAAAAAAGATATTCCAGCCTCTTCATTGTGAAGTGCGTATTTTTCTCCTTTCGATAAGCTGCCCGGATGAGGCGAACTCAAATACTTTTTGATTTTTAGATTCGTAATCGACAGCGTCAAACGCGTCTTTGACCGTCGGCCAGAAAAATACTCTGATATTGGGATTACGGAAAACGAGCCATAATGCATCCGGAAGCCCCACAGGAAATACCCACGCCTCTCCGACGCGAATAGGTACGTTTACGAAGTGAAATTCCATGGGCTCGATCTTCCAATAGTCTTCATACGCACCATCCAAGCTCACGACAAATTTCCGCGTTTGTTCTCCGGCATCATACCAATCATTTTGGATTTGCTGAGACTGTATAAGCTGCAAAATTATAAATGTACTGGAAATGATCATGACGATGAGTACTGCAATCGTCCGGCCGTTACTCAATAAAAACACGTAAACTTTTTTCAGCATATATACGGACATGATTGCTATTGCCACGGAGGATAGATAACTATACCGTGACGTCATAGTTCCCAAACCTAAAAACGGCAACAGCGAAATCATAAAGAAGCCCGTCACGAACAGTACTATTTTTTTGTCTTCACTTCCTATCCGATTCCGATATTTCTTCCAAAGCCATACAGTAGTCGACCCGACGATAGCAATGACGATTGCAACAATAATCATGTTGCCTCTGGCGATACTACGGACAATCTGCGTTAAGGGTAATGAAATCGGACCCAGGAATCCAAGAAATGCGTACCCCAGACCGTTCCCGATCACATTAAACGGCAACTTTAAAAGATTGTAATTATAGTCGCCGCTGAGCCAGTGGCTCCCCGCAAGCCATCGGACGATGAGGTAGAGCGGTATTGGCGCGAAAAACCACATGCGGGGCATTCTTCCGGAAACAACGGCATAGAGAAGATACAGGAGCGGCGTGACGATTCCAAGCTCATGAAACAAAAGTGAAAGAATAAAAAAACCTATCGCTCCAATAAACGCAGATGTGTTCTTCCTTTCCTCCCACGCGATGTAACACAAAAGACCGGATAACGAAAAAAATGCGGTAAACAGAAATCCTGTCGCTGATACCCAAAATATAGCTTCTGCATGACCGCTAAGGATCAGGAAGGCAAATGAACTAAGTACGGAAAGCCAGGAATTTTTCAGAACCTTTTTGGCAAGAAAATACACAAGCACAGTCACACCGAAATGGACGGCAAGCGACACCAGGTGATACGCGCTTTGGTTAAGCCAAAATACGGAATACATAACAGCGAAATAGAGCTTGGCTCCCGGCCGATAAAAAAATCCTCCGGCATCGACAAACGGCTTATACCAGTCGGAAAACTTTGTTTGGGCAGCCCAGCGTAACCACGTAAAATCATCTCCTACGAAGTTATCCCGCGTCATAGACGAATACAAAACCATAGTGAGAATGAGTAAGTAGAGAACCACAGCAGCCGGAGATATGAGGATCGCTTTGAACGGTTTGTACAAATCCAAAGATTTTCGCCGATAAAGCCCAAGTGTCCCGAGGGTGACCCCAAACAACAGCCACAGGACGAATGCGACCTTTGATGCTTCAAAAACGTCGATGAAAAAGGCATTGATCGCCAGTCCCCCCACTCCTGCCACAAAACCAATGATGAAGCTTCGTGCTTCTTTGGTATCCACGTCCGGCAACGTCTTTCGGATATACAGAAGCGTCAATACAAATATGGCCAAAAATGTACCAAATCCCAATAAACCTACCTCTGCTAACATGCGCAGGTAACTGTTGTCTACGGCAAGCCCCACCGACCCGTAGCCGCTCCCGAGAAGGATATTTCTCCTGAATGTATCCATTGCCCTCGGCCATTCCCCCTGAAACCTGGTAGTGAAAGACAAATCATACGCAAATACTTTTTTGAGCAAAAAATCGCCATTTATGATAAAAACCTCCGCTGACGTCGTTGCGGCTTTTGGAATCGGTTCAAAATAAAAATGCCCGAGCTTGCGGGTGACGGGCGCAAGAGCAAGATTTATGTATCCGGTTCCCTGCGGAAGATTCTCCCCTGTAGGAGCATTGGGTTCTACAAAAAGCACCGGATCTGCTTCAAGCCTGGTATACGGAATTACAATAGCTCCGGAGGGACTTGCATTGGTATAAAGATTATTTATATCTCTACTCAATACCTGCTTCACCGTCTTTTGGGCAAAATATGTATTTGAAACATTCTTTGAATGACCGACTGCTTCGCCGCTTTTGGCATCCACCAATACATCGATTTCCCTGACGGTATTTCCAAACCGCTCCACAATACCCGGTGAGATACGTACTAAAACCAGACCGCCGAGCAAAATTACCGGAACAGAAAAAAGAATCAACTTCCTTTTCTGCACAAACACAACGAACCCGACAGAGGCAACAAGCGCAAAAAGTGAAATTCTTGAAACTGTCATCACCATGACGACGAGTCCCAAAAATGAGGTTAAAATGAGAGTCATACGCGCCAACCCATTCTTTATTCCAAACACCATACTGACCAGTATCGGGAGGACGAGCACCAGATACGCGGCTAAATCATAGTGTCCGCTAAACGTGGATGATATGCGGGAAAGGCCGGATAGTCGAATCGGGATTCCTTTGGCAAACTCCTCATTCATTGTCAAAAAAGCCGGAAATCCCACGTACTTTTGTCCAATCCCATAAAGGGCGACCGCGATGACAGTCACGGTAAGTACCACAGCAACCCATGCAAGATGTCGCTTATCACGCATAGCGCTAAAGGCCACAAAAAACATACTCATATATTCGATACGCCGGAGCATGCTCAAAAATGCAACATTCCCATGGACATCTCCCAAGTTGGAAAAAATGAGCAGTAATCCGTGGATTGTCGCCACAGCGCCAATGAGCCAAAAGAGTAATATGGGTATGGTCAGAGGAGTATTCAGACTGTTTTTACGGTGTAGCTTCGTAACCCCCCAGAAAAAAAGGACGAGAAGGACAACGAAATCTTCTATCCGGACATACACCCACGTATGCCGGACATCCAAAAGCGGAAGCTTTGGGTAAAGCGGAATAAATGCAAGAAGGCCAAGCGTACATAAAAACAACACGTTTTCTTTACAAAACTGAAAGAGCTTCTTCATATGTTTGAGTAAGAGTGGGCTTCCCTATCATACGCCCCACAATGATACCTGCCAAGGCTTTGATCCGAAGCATAACCCGTAGGACAGTTTCCGCAAATTGGCTGTAATGTTTGTTATAAAAATACACAAGGCCACGATAAATGTTCACAACAGGCGTGCGGCGGTTACCGCTACTTGCAGCCCCCGTATGGGTAAAACGCGATTCGGCTACAAAAAACGTTACGTATCCCTTTTCCTTAGCCCGGTATAAAAGGTCTATTTCTTCCATATACATAAATATTCCCTCATCGAAAAGACCGACTTCTACAAACGCGGATTTACGTCCCATCAGGCACGCACCGGATACCCAATCAACCCGTCGCGCCTGACGTGGAGAGGACCGTGTTGCTCCCCAATAATCTCCTCTGGCAAATAGCATAAGCGCCGCCATCGGAATTGTAAAAAACGGGCCGCAGGAAGGTTGGGAAGAACCATCCTCATTGAGGAGCTTTCCGCCTGCAAATGCCTTCTTTTTATCCCTAATAAATTGATACAGAGCTCCAATGGCATCATTTTGAACAATTATGTCAGAGTTAAGTAAGAGTACATACGTTCCCTTTGCTATTTTTATTATCTGATTATTCGCCTTTCCGTAACCTATATTGCTTTTATTGCATACTAAATGTACTTGAGGAAATTTCTTCCTCACTACGTTTTGTGAGCCATCGCCGGAGGCGTTGTCAACGACGATAACTTCAAAAGAGATTTCCGAGTTCTTAAGGCTTGTGAAGACCGACGCTAAACAACGCTCAAGAAGCGCTTTTGTATTGAAACTGGGAATGATAATAGAAAGATCCATGAGGTTACTGAAACAATCTTGCAAACTTGAGTTTGTACTGAAGGTCTTTTGACCGGTACCGGATGTGTTTAGCCGGAACCCCTCCGACCAAACTATACGGCTCCACGTCCCGGGTAACAACGGCGCCGCTTGCTACAACCGCGCCTTTCCCTATGTGAACTCCCGGAAGAATCGTAACGCGCGTTCCGATAACTACATAATCATCTATGATGACTTTACCTTCCGATTCACCAAAATCCGGACTGTCAATATCATGCTGCATGGTATAAATCCTCACTTCTCCGGCAACGGATACGTTGTTCCCTATGACAAGCGGTCTTAAAGAAGGAGAAAAAAAATCTTTCAGATAGCTTCCCCCATTTCGTTTATGCCTTCCGTCTAAGAATGCGTCGTTTCCGATAACCGTATTATGGCCAATTTCAACTCCGGAAGGATTATTAAATCTCGCAAGCCAATGAACGGAGCTATCCTGCCCTATTTTCACCCGAAACAGATCGCGGTAAAGGAACAACCGGATCGTATGACTCGGGATAAGCCCGGTCAGGGTGCAAAGAAAAACCCAAAAATCGATAAGAACTCTCATGTGTTCCTCCCTACATCCTCAAGAACTTCCAGCGTTTTTTTTGCTGCATTCTCCCACGAAAATTTTTTAACCTGAGATAATCCTTCTGCAATACGCGTATCATTTTTTTCAGATAACGCCGTTTCCAAGCCTTTCTGAATACTTCCCACATCATCAGGATCCACATAAATACCGGCTTTCCCTGCAATTTCAGGGAGACTCGATGCGCTACTCACCACAACCGGGACACCCCTCGCCATGGCTTCCAAAACCGGCAGTCCAAACCCTTCGTAGAGGCTTGGGAGTGCAAAGCACAATGAGTTCTCATATAACGCGGCTAAATCCTCATCGGGTACAAAATCCAAAAATTTTACTCGGCTAGCTATTCCAAACTTCAACGGTGCGGCTAAGATTTCTTCATACAGCCACCCTTTTTTCCCGACGATCACCAGATCGATTGATCCGAACTTCTGTTTGTTCCGTTTTAAAAATTGTGAAAATGCCTCAATCAGCCGCACGTAATTCTTCCTCGGCTGTAAGGTACCTACGGAAAGAATATAGTGATCAGACAGATGATATTTGTGAGTTATATTTTGTTTGGTCATTGTGATTTGGGATTTGTGATTTATTAAACCAGGGTATGTCACCACTACCTTTTGAGGCCGTACCCCGTATGCTTTGATTATAGCATTCTTGCTAAACTCGCTGATGGTGAGTATGCGGGCGGCATGAGAAACGGAATATGCTGTCCAGTGGGTAAGCTGATAGAGGTCCTGGGGACGGAAAAGCTCGGGATAGTGTAAATACGATACATCCATGATCGACATTATTCGTGGGATATTGGTAAATCGCGGAATGTAATGCGTCGGAGAAAATACTACATCTGCCTTTGGTAAATCAGTTGCCAATGCCAACGGAAGGCGAAAAAGGGTCCAAAACTTTTTTGGTTGAAGTACCCGATACTGCCAC